>MDSW01201806.1_pt1 | contig 10756 bp, 12 predicted proteins | sample 811171 | NCBI WGS metagenome assembly MDSW01 (sample SAMN05326641, study PRJNA326480) | marine metagenome | isolation source: seawater | place: Atlantic Ocean: North West | collected 2012 | reverse complement strand
TGGTCTTAGAGTTACTGACACTGCTGGGTCGCAGGAACATAATATGCACGAAGAATGAAAGTATTAGTAACAGGACATAAAGGTTTTATTGGAAGCCATGTCTTTAATCATCTAACAAAAGTAGGACTTGATGTTGATGGACTAGACAGACCAGATGACACAGGAAATTTTGTAGATGTTGGATGTGCAGACTATGATGTTATAGTTCATCTTGCTGCCTATGCTGCACTCAGAGATAGTGTAGATAATCCAGAAAAATTTTGGGAGAATAATGTAGAAAAGTCCAAACCCATTTTTGATTATTGTAGAAAGTATAATACTAGGTTGTTGTATGCCAGTTCTGCAGGAGTTTATGAGTGGTGGAGGAATCCATATGTGATGACCAAGAAGGTCAATGAAGTCATGGCACCACCCAACAGTGTGGGTATGAGGTTCTTCAACGTATGGGCAGAGGAAGGAAGTAGAGATGATATGTTATATGAAATGTTGAAACAGGGGACTGCAAGATATCTAACACGACATAAAAGAGATTGGATTCATGTTGATGATGTTTGCACTGCTATTGAAAAGTTGATTTATTCTGACTATACTGGTACTGTAGATGTAGGTACAGGAGTAACTACTTCTGTGTTGGAACTCGCAAATGCTCTGATTGGTGAAAATGAACTTCCTATTCAAGAGTGGACACCTAACGAACCAGATATTTTGAAAGCAAACCCAGTTGTACTAAGGGAAATGGGTTGGGTTCCCACACCATTTTTAGACAAAATCCAATCTAAATGTTATACTAAATAAACTGCTACACTATCCAAACACTTTATGGCTGAAAGACAAAAAACTGCATTGGTTCTCGGTGCAGGTGGCTTCATTGGAAGTCACATGGTTAAGCGACTTAAGACCGAAGGTTACTGGGTGCGTGGTGTAGACCTCAAAGAACCTGAGTTCTCTGAAACTGCTGCTGATGAATTCATCGTCGGTGATCTCAGAGATTATGGAACTGTAAGGAGGTGCATCCGCTTCGCAGGGTATCTTGGCAATTACTATAAGGACATTGCTGAACAGTTTACAGAACCGTTCGATGAGATCTACCAGTTCGCTGCCGATATGGGTGGTGCAGGTTTCATTTTTACAGGCGAAAATGATGCAGACATCATGCATAATTCTGCCTCTATTAATCTAAATCTGCTAGATTGCGTACAGAAATATAATGAAGATCATGAAGTAAATAAAACTAAGATCTTCTATTCTAGTTCTGCGTGTATGTACCCAGAACATAATCAATTAGATCCTGACAATCCAGATTGCCGTGAAAGTTCCGCATACCCCGCCAACCCAGACTCCGAATACGGATGGGAAAAATTATTTTCTGAGAGGCTTTATCTCACTTACTCCCGTAATTACGGTATCCCTGTTAGGGTTGCTCGTTATCACAACATCTTCGGACCTGAAGGAACATGGGACGGTGGAAGAGAGAAAGCTCCAGCTGCAATCTGCCGCAAGGTCGCTCTCCTCCCGATCACGGGTGGATCTATCGAGGTGTGGGGAGATGGCCTACAAACTCGTTCCTTCTTGTTCATTGATGAATGCGTCGAAGCGACTTGGAGATTGATGCAGTCTGATTTCCAAGGTCCAGTAAACATTGGATCTGAAGAAATGGTAACTATCAATCAATTGGTAGAGACTGCTGCTAAGGTCTCTAGTAAGGTGGTACAGAAGAGACATAAACTCGACGCACCACTCGGTGTCCGTGGACGTAATTCCAACAACGATCTTGTTCGTGAGAAACTTGGTTGGGATTATTCTCAAACCCTTGAGGAAGGTATCCGCAAAACCTATGAGTGGATCTCTGCTCAAATTGAATCTCGTAAATCAACTGAAAAGGAACTCGTAAATGTCTAGTGCAACAACTGTAAGAAAGAAGACTATTAAGATTGATAAAAATGCGGTGACAAACTTGAATGTTTCTCACCTTGAAAATCAATCTATTAATAAGAATGACTGGCTTTCTGCTGGTCAAAGTGAATACCGACTTTATGCATGGCTCTCTAGTCAGTTTAAGAACACCACTATCTTGGATGTTGGAACTCGTACTGGTGGTTCTGCTCTTGCTCTCTCCTACAATGAGGATAATCAAGTCATTAGTTATGACCTGATGGAACAAGGTGCAAGTAGGATTCAAAAAGATAATATCACTTGGAAGATTCAAGACTTCCGTGAAGATGATACTCTCAATTGGAAAAACATTTCAATTATTATGATTGATGTTGATCCTCATGATGGTGTTCAGGAAGTTGAGATGATGCAATTCCTTGAAGATGTAGATTGGAAAGGCATTCTTCTTCTTGATGATATTGGACCTGGCTGGCCTGAAGTTCAGGAGATGTGGAATGGTATTCTGTATCCTAAAATTGATGTGACTGAAGTTGGTCACATGAGTGGAACTGGTCTAGTAAACTTTGGTGAGAAACACAATATTGATTGGAAATGAAAATTCTGATTCTTGGATCTAGTGGTCAGGTAGGTGCTTACCTGACTGAATATCTTCGTGATAAAGGACATTTGGTAACAGAGTTCGATAAGAACAATGGTGAGCATGAAGACCTAGGTAAGATTCCTAATCTTTTTCTTGAAAAGTGTATTATGGATTGCGACTTTTGTTTCTTTCTTGCCTTTGATGTTGGTGGTTCTCGGTATCTGAAAAAGTATCAACATACTTTTAAGTTCATTGATAACAATGCTCGTTTGATGGCAAATAGTTTTGGTTTGCTTTCGAAGTACAAAAAGAAATTTGTATTCGCATCATCTCAGATGAGTAATATGTCTTACTCACCTTATGGTGTGATGAAGAGAGTTGGTGAACTTTATACCAAGTCTCTTGGTGGTAAGATTGTTCACTTCTGGAATGTTTATGGCATCGAGAAGGATATGGATAAGGCACATGTTATTACTGATTTCATTAAGAAGGGATTTGAAGAGGGTAAAATCTCTATGTTGACTGATGGTACAGAACAACGTGAGTTTCTCTATGCAGAAGACTGTTGTGAAGCACTAGAATCTGTCATGGAAAATTATGATAAGATTGAAGATGATGCCAATCTACACATCACTTCATTCCAACAGACTACTATCTTAGAAATTGCTGAGATTATTCAGTTCTGTTTTGATAAAATTGGACATGATGTTGAAATCTGTCCCGCCGAGTCTAAGGACGAAGTTCAAAAAGATAAACGTAACGAAGCTGATACATACATTAGCCGTTTTTGGAAATCTAAAACTTCGATTCAAGATGGTATTACTAATGTATTCAATGATATGAAGGGAGAGTATGTCTGATGTAATGAGGCAGGTCATTGAGGCCGCAAAAAGGAGTCCAGAAGGACTTGATATTCCTTTTCTTGGTAATGATAAAAAGTTTCCTATCAATCTGATTTGTAATGATTCTCTCGAACCATCTACTTCAGTAGGAAATAGATCTGTTTATACTCGTTGGGTAAAAGATGGGTCTGGTCTTATCAATCTATATGTTAATCATATGGCATTGGAAGCACTTAGGGATCCCACAGATCTTCCTAAGTTTATTTGGTTATTGGAATCTAGGGAAATTATTCCTGATCAATACAAATTTATTGAAGACAACTATGATTATGTTGCTTCAAAAGTTGATGGTATTTTTACCTGTGACCAAAGACTTACAGAAGAGACAGGTGAGGATGGTAAGTTTCTTTACTGTATGAGTAATGCTGCTCCTTGGGTAAAGGAAAGAGACATCTATACTAAGACTAAGTTAGTCTCTATGGTTGCCTCTAACAAAGGATATACAGAAGGACATCGCCGTAGACTTAGAGTGGTAGAAAAATTCTATCAACATGAAGGCGGTGATAATTTATATGGTTGGGGACTCCCCAATGAATTGCCTCTCGATAATAAGGTCGATGCATTAAAAGATTACATGTTCTCTTTTGCTGTAGAGAACGCAAACTATCCAACTTACTTTACTGAGAAGTTGACAGATTGTTTTGCATGTGGAACTATTCCAGTGTATCATGGTACTATTGGAGTTGCACAATACTTCAATCATGAAGGTATCATTTTCTTAGATGAGAAAGAACCTTGGGAAAATATTCCTTGGGAAAAACTCACACCAGAGTATTATGAATCTAAGAAAGATGTTATCAAAGAAAACTTTAACATCGCCTTACACATGAGAGTAGCAGAAGATTATATGTACAAAAATTATCTTGTACAAATTGACCCACTTAGAAACCAGAGAATCGATCCACTAGGAGCTTAAAATGAGTAACACTGAATTTATTGATGTGACTGCACAGGCAGTAAAGAATGATCGTAGTGGTTGGGAAGCAGAAGATCAAATCGCTGAAGAGTATCTTGCTGCATGTGTTGAAGCAGTAGAATCTGATGAGGCATTTAGGAAGTTTAAATCCAATCCCAAGTACACTACTATCCTTGAACATGTTCTGAAAGAACAGGGAGCCAACTATCTCAGTATGGCTGCAGATATGAGTGAGAAAGACTTGTTCGATAACATCGAAAAGTTTAAGGAGAATGATAGTGTTGGTGAACCAAACCTTCAACTATACACTGATGTTGGTTGGATTTCTCCAACTACTGCCAGATACATTAAGAACACCTTTGAGATTGCATTTCTTGTAGGGGAAACTCCTCTTAAAAAAATTGTAGAAGTTGGTGGTGGATATGGTGGACTTGCTAAAGTTATTAGTTCTGTCTGTGAGTTTGATGAGTACATTTTGATTGACCTTCCAGAGGTCAGTGCATTGCAAAGAAAATATGTCGATCAGTTTCCAGATATCAAAGATAAGGTAAAATGTATTCCATGCACTGAGTACGAAGAGATCAAAGACATTGATCTTTTCATTAGCAACTATGCGTTGTCTGAGTGTAGTCTTCCTATTCAAATGGATTACTATGATAAACTTGTCACCAATTCTAATTTTGCTTACATTATCTACAACCTTGTCAACTTTAATGATTTCCATTATAATGACTTTATAGACAAGATCAAAGAGGAATATACCTTTGATGTTGGCAAAGACTACGAAAACACTGTTATCCTAGCAACAAAAAAGTTTCCAAATGAATCGAATTCCTGATTATATTTCACTCACATGCGACATTGTTTCATGGATGTGTAATTATTGTAATGACAATAAAATTAAATCACTTGTAGTTGGTGTGTCTGGTGGAATTGATTCCGCTGTATCATCAACTCTTGCAGCAAAGACTGGTCTACCGACTTATGTTGTGGGTATGCCTATCAAACAGAATGAGGGACAAGAGACTCTCTCTGATGCACACATGTATTGGTTGAAAGAGAACTATCCTAACGTGACAGTTCTTAAGGCAGATTTGTCTGATGTTTTTGGTAAGTTTACTGAGACCATTGGTAAAGAATGTGGTATGGAATATGTCATCAATAAGATGGCATGTGCTAACAGTCGTTCTAGACTTCGTATGGTAACTCTATATCAGATTGCTGCATCTGTAGATGGTATTGTAGTTGGTACTGGTAACAAGGTAGAAGATTATGGAGTCGGTTTTTATACTAAGTACGGTGACGGTGGCGTTGACATTGCTCCGATTGCCGATCTTTACAAAACAGAAGTCTGGGAACTGGGAAGATCCTTTGGAGTAATTCCTGAGATTATTGAAGCTAAACCCACAGATGGTCTGTGGGATGATGGACGTACTGATGAGGATCAGATTGGTGCATCCTATGAAGATCTAGAAAAAGCCATGGAGTTTGGTTATGGTCCAGGCGTTGAACCTCTTGAAAAGTTCAAGACGCAAAACTCCCACAAAATGAATCCTATTCCTACATTTAAACTTGAGGTAAAAAAAGAATGCGTATCGGTGTAATCGGTGCTGGTAGACTTGGTATCTGTTTTGCACTTCTTTGTGAAGAAGCAGGTCACAGTGTATTCGTATCCGATGTAGTATCAAAGTACGTTACTAATATCAACAACAAAGAGATTTTCAGTAATGAACCAGAGGTAGAAGAACTTCTGATGCGTTCTGAAAATCTTCGTGCTACTACTAGTAATCTGGAAGTAGTTAGAAATTCAGATATCATCTTTACATTCGTACCTACTCCTTCTCTTGAAGATGGTAGTTATGATTGTACATATGTTGATGATGTTGTTAATGATCTTTTATCAGCACCATCTCTTGATGGTAAAGTATTTGTTATTGGATGTACTACTAATCCAGGCTATTGTGATACCGTTAATGAACGTTTGTCTGGACGTGGAATCACGGTGTATTATAACCCAGAGTTTATTGCTCAAGGTACAATCATTCGAGACATGAAAACTGCTGATATGATTCTTTGTGGTGGTGAATACACCAGAGAATATTATCGTGGGTTTGAAATGATTCAAGAGATCTATGAAGATATTCAAGATACTCCTGTTAGGTTTCATCAAATGTCTCGTACCGCTGCAGAGATTACTAAAATTGGTGTGAATTGTTTTCTCACATATAAAATTAGTTACGCTAATATGATGGGTCAAATTCTCTACAATGCTGGTTGTGGTGATGAGATTGATTCTATCCTCGAAGCAGTAGGAAGCGATTCCAGAGTTGGTTCTAAATACTTGCGTTACGGATTGGGTTTCGGTGGCCCATGTTTGCCTCGTGATAATAGGGCATTAGGATACTATGCTGATCAAGTTGGTCTTAAGTACAGTCTTCCTCAAGTAACAGATGATTTCAATGATACTCATGCAGATTTTATCTGTAATTATTGTATTGAACAAAACGTAGACGGTTTGCCTTTCTTCATCGAAAGTATTTCTTACAAGATTGGTACTGATATGGTAGTCGAAAGTCCTCGCTATCGACTTGTAACTGATCTCCTCGAAAAAGGATATAAAGTTTACGTTCAAGATATCAAAGATGTCATCGATGAATTTGAAGATGAAATGAGTGAAAAGTATGGAGATGACAAAATTATTTTTGTATCCAATCCATCTGAGATTTATGAAAATGTGTGGAGGATTGATCTTTGACAATCAGTTATAATAGACTTGGTAGTAACGGTAGACTGGGCAATCAAATGTTTCAGTATGCCTCCCTTAGGGGTATTGCTGCATACAATAGTTACAACTGGATGATACCGTCTGATGATGTAGAACATAAAGATAATTATGGTCTCTTCGAAACTTTTGAAATGGGTAACTGTAAACCAGAAAATCTGGGGATCAGTAACGTTAGAAGTGTTACGGAATCCAACCATAACTTTGACGAAGCCCTTTTCAATACCAAAGACGGTGTTAATATAGATGCGTATCTCCAAACGGAGAAATACTTTAGACACATCGCCGATCAGATCCGTGAAGATTTCACCTTCAGATCAGATTTTCTCGATCCTTGTAAAGATATTATTGGTGGGTTGGATAAGCCTCCTATTTTCTTGCATATTCGTCAGTCTGACAATATTGGAAGAGAAGAGTATCACCCCATCCTCCCGATACGATATTTTCAGGATTCGCTCTCACACTTCCCAGTAGATACACCTTGCTTTGTATTCACTGATGACATTGAGTGGTGTAAGAATGAACCTTTCTTTGATGATGATCGCTTCATGTTCAACGAAGGGAACGAGAGATACACATATAAAACTATTGATGGTACTGGACAGATGCAAAACACACTTCTACCTCAGGTAGATCTGTGTTTGATGTCTCTATGTTCTGGTGGCATTATCGCCAACTCTTCATTCTCATGGTGGGGTGCTTGGTTGCAGAAAGATCGTGGAAAGATTATCGCACCTGATCCTAAGAAATGGTTTGGTACTGCGATGACACATCTAGACACATCTGATATTGTGCCCGAGAGATGGGTGATTCAAGATTGGAGTAAATAATGGCTATTTCATTTCAAGGACTTGGTAACGAGGGTAGACTCGGTAACCAAATGTTCCAGTATGCTTTCTTAAGAGGACTTGCACATAACCGCAAGTTTGATTGGTACATTCCTGGGCCTGATGCTGACAGACTTGATAACTATGGTTTGTTTGAGGCATTTAATCTAACGACTTGTAAGATCGGTCAGAACACTAGTGAGAAGTTTCTTCCCAATAGAGTTGAGTATCGTGACATGCATTTCAATGAGAAGATCTTCAATGAATGTGAGGATAATACGAACTTCTCAGGTAATTTTCAAACAGAAAAATACTTTGAAGCCATCTCTGATAGTATTAGAGATGATTTCACTTTTCGTAACTGCTATCTTGAACCCTGTAAAGAGTTTGTTGATAGTCTTGGAGGACGTGACAAGTGTATCTTCCTCCATGTTCGCCGTGGAAGCCCTGGTTTAACAGGTCGCCGTGGTGAAAAGTGGTCTTATCAGATGGTACAAGAGTATCATCCTCTATGTAAGGCTGAATACTACAAAGAAGCCCTATCACATTTTCCTCTTAAAGATCTAAATGTGATTGTGGTTTCTGACCTGATCGACTGGTGCAAAAAACAAGATTGGCTTCAAGGCGATAACTTCCACTTCTCCGATTCTTCTTATGAAGTGTTTGGAGATGGCGCGTCTGTACCTTACATCGACTTATGTTTGATGTCTCTCTGTAGTGGTGGTATAATTGCTAATAGTTCGCTGTCTTGGTGGGGTGCATGGCTCATTCGTGATCCAAAAAATCCTATCATTGCACCCGATCCTTGGTTCGGTCCTGCCTACGCTCATTATGATATGAAGGATATGATTCCTTCTAGATGGGTGAAACTGCACAATGACCCATCACCTGTAACACCTGAACAATGAAAGACGTAACATTTCTACTGCCATGTAGAATTGAAACTGAAGATAGACTTCGCAATGTCATTACTTCTGTATCATATCTACTGAAGAACTTTCCTGAATCGAAAGTAATGATTCAAGAAGAGGATACTAAATCCGTCTTCAAAGAACACGCTTTCCCTAGAATTGAAAAGTATGTTGGTGACACTGACAATCTAATTCATATCTTTGAGGAGAGTGATGAAAAACTATTCCACAAGACTAGGATCTTGAATGATCTTTGTTGTGCAGCGGAGACTCCCATCATCTATAATCATGATGTGGATGTTGTTTTGCCTAAGAATAGTTACGAACTTGCACACCACTCAATCATTAAAGAAGGATCACATGCTGTGTATCCTTTTGGATGTGGTATCTATCAATGGGCTGTTACATATTCTGATGAACTCTTAGATAAATTTCTTTCATCTCACGATGGAAATGATTTTGATCTAGGAGTTCTCAAGGACAGTAAACAACGCATCTCATCCTCTATTGGGTGGGGACAAATGATTCAAAAGGCTGTAGAAGTATCCATGGGAATGTGGAACGAAGAGTTCCTATCTTGGGGTGCTGAAGACTGTGAGTTTTATTATCGATTGAATCTTTTTGGCTTTAAAGTTGGAAGGGTTGTTGATGATATCTACCACTTCGAACATGGTAGAACATTTAACTCTCATTACCACAATCCAAAGTTTCAAGATAATGATAAACTTTGGCAGTGGATTAGAAATCAAGACCGCGATACACTCGCTGGTTATTATTCCAATTTGCATTATCTTAAAGTCAGGGGAGAACAGTTGAATGCTAGCCTTTAATCAAATCGGGAACTTGGGCCGACTCGGTAACCAGATGTTCCAATACGCAGCGGTTAGAGGTATCGCTGCAATGCGTGGGTATGAGTTTTGTATTCCACCTGATGATGTTAAACGTGTCGATAACTACAGTTTGTATCGTGCCTTCACGTTAGAATCTGTAAGACAAAGAAATCAATTCGTCTTGGATAGGGGACATGCTCCAGTAGTAATGGAGAAACACTTCCACTTCGATGAAGAACTACATAGGATGTGTCCCAATGATGTAAGTCTATTTGGTTTCTTCCAGACCGAAAAGTATTTTGCAAACATCAAAGACGAGATTGCTAGAGACTTTACGTTCCATGATTCCATCAGTGATCCTGTCAAGGAGCTTATGGATTCTATGGATACACCGCCTCTCTTTCTTCACGTTCGTCGCGGTGATCCTAACCTCGTCGATGCTAGGGGATTTAAGTGGTCGTACACGCAATGTTCGTCACAACATCCACCACAACCGTTGGCCTATTACGAGGAAGCTCTGAAAGAATTTCCTGAAGATCAACCAGTAATTGTTTGTTCCGATTCTCCTGAGTGGGTAAAGGAACAAGAGTTCTTTGATGATGATAGGTTCCTTGTATCAGAACCAACAGATAAGTATTCTGATGGTTCATGGGAACCCTTTGTAGACCTCTGTATCATGAGTCTATGCAGCGGTGCTATCATTGCTAACTCTTCCCTCTCTTGGTGGGGTGCCTGGTTGCAGAGAGGACGTGGTAAAGTCGTTGCACCTAAGACATGGTTCGGTCCTGATTATAAGGACAAGGATACCAAAGACTTATATTGTGAAGGATGGATTAAAATCTAATGGACAAAAACAAATCAGCATATAAACTAAAAGGTTTTGGTCCTGTCTATGTGATCAACCTTGATGGTCAACCAGAACGTTGGCAATGGATGAAAGAACAACTTGATTATTGGCAAGTTGAAAATTATACTCGGATCTCTGCCTATGATGGTAGACCCGAAACTGGTGAAGATTTGAGTGAGATCGTGAAGGGACGTTACCCTTCTGACATGTCAGCAGGTGAGATTGGCTGTGTCACATCGCATCTCAAAGCTATCAAACACTTCTATGA
>MDSW01142366.1_pt1 | contig 10756 bp, 10 predicted proteins | sample 811171 | NCBI WGS metagenome assembly MDSW01 (sample SAMN05326641, study PRJNA326480) | marine metagenome | isolation source: seawater | place: Atlantic Ocean: North West | collected 2012 | reverse complement strand
TCAGCTTGTCTTGCTATTTTTCCAGTTTCAATTTGTAATTTTTTTCCTGCCCATTCTAATTCTACTTTTTTTACATCAAACATCTTTTTTCTCTTTCGGATTAATTAACCTCTTATTTTTAGGTCTTTTATTATTTTATTATATTTTTCGTTATCTTTTCTAGATAAATAAGATAATAGTTTTTTTCTATTATTTACTAAAGCTACAAGTCCTCTTTTAGAATGATTATCATGTTTGTGATTTTTAAAGTGTTCTATCAAATTGTTTATTCTTTCAGTTAAAACTGCTATTTGAACTTCTGCAGAACCTGTATCTTTTTTGTTTATTGAAAATTTACTTATTAAATCTTTTTTAACTTCTTTTTTTATCGACATCAAAACTCCTATGTTAAAACTTTATTTGGTTTAAACAAATCTCCACTTAATTTGCCAAAAGAAACAATGTTTCCTTTATTTGATAAAAAAACTAATTCTTTTTTATCAGAATTTAACGGTCGTTTTATTAAGTTACTATTATTAATAAAAATCGACCTACCTAAAGAAAGATCATATAAGTCTTTCTTTTTTTCAATCTCATAAGCCAAGATGTCGTCCAGCATAGAAATTGATGAGTGAATAAAATTAAATTCGAATTCGCTTTGCCCTATTTTTAGAAGATCGTCCAGCAAAATAGATGATTTATTACTAAAATTGCCAACTTTTATTCTTTTTAGCCGTATTACATGACCAAATGTCTCTAATCTATGAGCTATATCCCTAGCAAGACTTCTTACATAAAAACCTTTTCCACACTCAATTAAAAAATCTGCGTTCTCTTCATTGGAGCTTATCAATGAAATTGATTTTAGGAATACTTTTCTTGACATTAAAGAAAAATCTTTTTTCTTCCGTAAAATCGCATAAGCTCTTTTACCATTTACTTTAATAGCAGACGCTTTTGGAGGTATCTGTTCTGTATATCCTAAAAAAAAAGTAAGAACTTTTTTAATTTCGTTTTCTTTTGGTATGTTATGACTACATTCCAATATTTCTCCTTCAGAGTCATCAGTAGAGGTTTGCTGACCCCATTTTATTTTAAATTTATATTCTTTTAAATTTGAACCTACAAAAGGAATTAATTTAGTTGCCTTGTTAATAGCTATTGGAAGAATTCCTTCAGCTGAAGGGTCTAAAGTACCAGCATGACCTATTTTCTTTATGTTAAATTTTTTTTTAACTTTATATATAGCAGAAAAAGAGCTTATTCCGGCTGGTTTATATAAGTTTACCCAACCTTGAATTTTATCATCCATCTAAATCTCTTGCTACATTTTTTTTTAAAAGAAGTTTTTCAATTTTTTCAGCTTCATCAAAAGAGTCGTCCAAAAAAAAATTAATTTTAGGAGTGAATTTAGAATTTAATTTCGCCTTAGATAAAAATCTTTGAAAAATATATTTTTGTTTATTTAGCTCATCAATTATACTATTTTTATTTTCACCACCCAAAGGCATTAGGTAGACATTTGCAATTCTTAAATCCTTACTCATTTTTACATATGAAATAGTTATAGACACAACATCGAAATTAAAATTATAGAAATCTTCAACTAATAGACACTCACTTATCAGAGATCTAACTAACTCACTATATCTCATTTGTCTTTGTGAAGACGATTCTTTAATCATATTTAAAATTAAAATTAAAGTTTTCTTTCTTTCTTTACCTCTTGATAGGTTTCAATAATATCACCTATTTTAATATCGGAATAATTTTCAATCATTATTCCACATTCGAATCCACTTTTAACCTCTTTTACTTCTTCTTTAAATCTTTTTAAACTTGCTAATAGCCCATCATGAATAACAACATTATCTCTTAACAATCTAATTTTTGAATTTCTTGAAACCAAACCATCTTTAACCATACAACCTGCAATATTTCCAACCTTAGAAATATTAAATACTTCTCTAATTTCAACATTTCCAGTTATTTTTTCCGAGATATCAGGTTTAAGTAATCCTGAAAGTAAATTTTTAACATCATCAATTAATTCATATATTATCGAATAATATTTTATATCGATTCCATCACGTTTTGCAGCATCTCTTGCATGAGGCAATGCTCTTACGTTAAAACCTATAATGAAGCCTTTACTTGAATTTGCAAGCGCAACATCACTTTCTGTAATTGCACCAACCCCTTTATGAATAACTGTTACCTCAACTTCAGCAGTTGATAGTTTTATTACTGAACTTTCGATTGCTTCTGCGGACCCTTGAACGTCAGCTTTGATAATTACAGGTAAAGACGAAGCTTTTCCTTGATTAATTTGCTCAAACATTTCTTCTACATTTGATTTTACAACTTTGTTTTTTTGTATTTGTAACTTATTAGATCTGTATTCAGCAATTTTTCTTGCAATTGCTTCACTTTCAACAACAATAAAATCATCACCTGCCATAGGATTTGAGTCAAATCCTAAAACTTCAACTGGCGTAGAGGGTTTTGCCTCTTTTATATTTTTACCATTATCATCTATCAGTGCTTTTACTTTTCCCCACTCAGCACCAGAAACAAATATATCACTTACTCTCAATGTTCCTTTTTGAACTAAAACAGTAGCTACAGATCCTCTGCCCTTCTCAAGCTTAGACTCTATAATGACACCTCTAGCTGCTCTATTTGGATTGGCTTTTAAACTAAGTATATCTGCTTGTAACAAGATAGCCTCTTGAAGTTTATCTAAATTAGTTTTTTTAGTTGCTGAAACCTCAACATCTTGAACATCCCCACTTAATTTTTCAACTATTATTTCTTGAGATAATAAGTCTTGTCTTACTTTGTCAGGATCTATATTTGGTAAATCCATTTTATTTATCGCAACAATAATAGGAACTTTAGCTGCTTTTGCGTGCGATATTGATTCTATTGTTTGTGGTTTAAGACTATCATCAGCCGCTACAACTAATATAATGATATCTGTAGTTTTTGCTCCTCTAGCCCTCATATTGGAAAATGCTGCATGACCTGGAGTATCTATAAAAGTAATTTTATTTTCGTCTTTTCCAATTTGATATGCTCCAATATGCTGTGTTATACCGCCAGACTCTCCAGCTACAACATTTGAACTTCTAAAGGCATCAAGAATGCTGGTTTTTCCATGATCAACATGACCCATAATTGTTACTACAGGAGCTCTTTTAATTTGACTCTCATCAGAGTCTTCAAAATCTTCTATATCTTTTAATAAATCATCTTCAGTTACCCTAACTGACTTATGACCTAATTCGGCAACAACTAATTCTGCAGTATCAGCATCAAGAGATTGAGCCGCATTTGCCATTACTCCCATTTTCATTAACGATTTAACAACATCAGCGGTTTTTTCTGCCATTCTATTTGCTAAATCTTGAACTGTTATTATATCTGGAACTGATACCTCTCGTGATATTTTTGTTTCATCAGTTTGTTCTTTTGATTGAAGTTTTTCCTTTTCTCTTGCTCTTTTAATTTTTGCTAAACTTGGAAATCTATCAAATTCCTGATCTTCTTGTTCTAAGATTTTTTTTGCATCTAATTTATTAAATTCGTCATCAAGTGGTTTTAATGTAGACTTTTTTGGAGTATTTTTTTTATTATCAGTAGTTTTTTTGTTTTTATTTTCGTAGTTTTTATTTTTAATAGGAGCAGCTATTCCAGGGTTTATTTGAGGTTTTGTTCTAAAGGTTGAAGATCCTCTAAAATTTGATTTAGCTGTTGAAGAACTTTTTTGTTGATTGTTTTTATTTCTAAAAACTATTTGAATTGTTTTTTTACCACTTCCTGTCTTTTGATTTTCTCCAGACGGACCTAAGTTTTTTCTTATCTGCAATCTTCCTGATGAAGAAAGTTTAAGATGTTTGTTTTTTTTATTTTTTTCTTTATCCAAATTTATCTCTAATGTTTATATATTTATGAAAAAATTTTATCTCTTGCATCCATGATCATTTGATTAACAATTTCTTCATTTAAATCAAGTTTTCTAAATATACCTTCTTCATTATCTAATAATTCATAAGAGGCCAAATCTGCAAATCCGTTTAAATCAACAATATTCTCTTTTGCTAATAATGCTAGCATTGGAATAGTCATACCATTCAAATTTTTAAGATCTTCATCTTTAATATTTTCATTGATAATTTTAATATTCTCTTGTTCTTGTTCTTCAATCGAATTTTTTGCTCTTAAAACTATCTCATTTGCTAAATCTTGGTCAAAACCTTCTATTTTTTGTAGGTTTTCTACAGTTTCTGATGCTATCGACTCAATAGTAACATAACCTTCTGTTACTAGCAGTTGTGCAATAACATCTTCAACATCTAATAGCTCAGTTAGAATTGCACTTTTTTCCTTAAATTCAATTTGTCGTCTCTCTGATTCTTCTTCTTCAGTTAAAATATCAATTTCTAAATTAGTAAGATTTGACGCTAATTTAACATTTTGCCCTTTTCTACCTATAGCTAAGCTCAGTTGCTCATCAGGGATCACAACTTCAACTTTATTTTTTTCTTCGTATAAAAAAATTTTACTTACTTCAGCTGGTGCTAGAGCGTTAGCTAAAAAAGTGGCTTGGTTATCTGACCATGTAACAATATCAATTTTTTCTCCCTGAAGTTCATTTACAACAGTTTGAACTCTAGATCCTCTCATTCCTACACAAGCTCCTACAGGGTCGATTGTAGAATCTTGAGTGTAAACACTAATTTTAGCACGGGAACCTGGATCTCTCGCAACACTTTTAACCTCAATTACACCTTCATAAATTTCAGGTACCTCTTGATGAAAAAGCCTAGCTAAAAATTGAGGGTGCGTACGTGATAGGAATACTTGGTATCCTTTTAAATCATTCTTTACTTCATAGATATAGGCTCTAACCCTGTCTCCGTTTTTAAATGTTTCTCTTGGTATTAGTTCTTCTCTTTTAATAATAGCTTCACTTTTACCTAGATCAATAATAAAATTTCCAAACTCTACTCTCTTAACAATACCTACAGCAATTTCTCCAACTTTATCTTTATATTCTTCAAACTGTTTAAGTTTATCAGCTTCTCTAACTTTTTGGATTATAACACCTTTTGCATTTTGTGCTGCTACTCTTCCTAACTCAAGTGGTGGCAATTCTTTAACTATAAATTCATCTATTTTTATATCTTTTTTTATTTTAATAGCATCATCAAGTAAAATTTCTCTTGCTTGTTCTTCATCAGAATATTGACTTACTACTTTTAGATATGATTGAAGTTTAATATCCCCAGTATCTCTGTTTATATTAACTCTAATATCTCTTTCCATACCATATTTTACTCTAGCAGATTTTTCCAGTGCTTGCTCCATAGCCATGAATACATCATCTTGGTTAATATTTTTTTCTTGTGCAACATTATTTGCAACTTGGAGCATCTCTTCCCTGATTACTTTAATTTTTTGTTTTGCCATATTTTATTCCACCAAAAAAAAGGTGGGTAAACCCACCTCCTAAAAACTTATTTTTTTAATCCTATATTGAAAATAATTTAAAACTCAAGTCTATAATTTAATCAATTTTAAATAAAACGGATTAAGCCCTTTTTCTACGGCTTTTTTAAAATATTTAGTTTTAGGCAAAGGTAAATTTGTATAATCCCACGTCTCTTTGTTTTGATTTATCCACTTAAAATCATTTTTGACTTGATAAGCACAATTCAGGATTTCTGATACATATAATTTAGAATCAGATACTATATGAATTATTGCATCATCTTTTAAAAATTCTTTTATTTTTTTAAAAAAACTTACATTAATTAAGCGTCTTTTGTTGTGTCTTTTTTTTGGCCATGGATCTGGAAAAAGTATCCATAATTCTGATATCGAATTCATAGAACAATATTCATCAAGTAATTGATGAAAGTTTCCAAAAAAAATTGAAACATTTTTTATTGAAGAATTAATACTATTTTCAGCAATTTTATTAATACCGTCAATGTATTTTTCACAAGCAATTACATGTTTTGTAAGATCACTTTTTGCTATTTCCAATGTACTTTCTCCATAACCAGAACCAATATCGATAATATTATATTTATTTGGATCAATTCTTTGTAATTTTATACTTATGGCTTTATTATTCAATTTAATATGTTTACCTCTACCTTTTGATCTGCCATATAATCGATACTTATAATTATTATTCATATTAAATATTTTTTCTAGTTAATAATATGAAAACAATAAAAATGAATAGTAAGTAAATTGATATTAAACGATGAAAATTTAAATAACTCATATCTTTGTTGATGCTTAATTTAAAGTTAAAATTACTAATCTGATTGAGCTTTGTAGATTTAATTATATTTCCATTACTATCAATTAATGCAGAAATACCATTATTAGAAACTCTAACTAATGGCTTATTCGCAACCAAGGCCTTAATTCTTGAAATATAAAAATGCTGATATGGACCAATTTTGTTACCAAACCATGAGTCATTTGTAATATTAATTAAAATATCAATATCCTTGTTGTTGATATTATTAAATATTTGCTCAAAAATTATTTCATAACAAATTATAGGCAATACTTTAATATTATCATTTGTAATTAAAATTCTTTCTTTATTTCCATTTTTAAAATCAACTGAACCAGAAATAAATTCCATAAACTTTAAGTATTTTCTGAATGGTAAAAATTCTCCAAAAGGAACTAGAATTTGTTTATCAAAAATTTGTATTTGGTCATTTTCTACTAATATAAAAGAATTGTAATAATCATTATCTTTTAAACTTGTAGCTCCAATAATAATTTTTTTTTCTTTGCTAATTAAATTTGATAAACTAGAAAGATCGTCTCTATCGACTAAAAAAGGAAAATTATTTTCTGCAAAAATAATATAATCCGAATTTGAGCTATTTATTAGATTGATAATATTTTGATTAATTTTTTTAATATCTTTATTGTTAATTGGATTTAATATTTGATACGCATCTATATTTATTTCTTTTTTCTTATCAGAATAATTATCTGAATATATCAAAAAAAATGGAATAGCTAATATAAATAAAAAAGGTGTTAAGGATAAAAAAATTATTTTTCTATTAAAAATTAAATTCTTATAAAATAGAAATGTTGGTAGTATAAATATTAATATTATTAGATAGCTAGAAGTAAGTGTTCCTAGGTATTTAATAATATAAAAACCAAATAAGTTATTTGATAAAATCAAAGAATTTGAAATCCATGGAAAGCCATATAAAAAATTTGAAATTAAAAACTCAATTATAGTAAATACAAAAGGTGTAGCTAAAATTAAATGTATTGGATTTTTTAAATATCTATAAATTATAAAAACTAATCCAAAAAAAATAGATAAAAATATTGGTAAAAGCAAAGATAAAAATGCATATGACCTAGTAATTTCATTTATTAGAAATGGATTATAAATCCATAATAAATAAATTATTAAAAATCCCAAACCATAAGAAAATCCATATGAAAAATACTTAAGATTTGATTTTTCATTTAATTGTATCGATAATAATTTTATCAAATATGGGAAAATAACAAAACCTAATGGAAGAAAAAAAAAGGGAGGGTAAATTAATGAAGTTAAATTACCTAAAATAAAAAATCTTAAAATGATCAACTATCTAATTTTGTTATTTCTACAGTTAAAATTTTTCTCTCATTTGCTCTAAGCACTTTAATATTAACCATTTCATCGATATTAAATTCTTCATTACTTTTTGGAATTCTATTAATTTTAGAAAACACTAGACCTCCTACAGTTTCAATTTCTTCTTCATCGGCAACTTTAAAATTAATGCCAAAATCTCTCTCTAATTCATCGATTCTATAAGATGCACTTGCTATTATTAAGCGATCCTCTTTTTTAATTATTTCTTCATCAATATCTTCAGCATCATGTTCATCTTCAATCTCTCCTACTATTTCTTCAACTAAGTCCTCTATTGTAACTAATCCATCAACACCGCCTACACCGTCTACAACTAAAGCTATGTGAATGCTAGATGATCTCATTCTTTGGAGTAATTCTAAAATTGGTGATTTAGGTGCTGTGTATAAAACGTCTCGCAAAATTAGATCTAAATCAAAATTATTTCTATTAACTTTAATAAAATCTTTAACATGAAAAAAACCAATTATATTATCTAGATTATTATTATAAACAGGAAGTCTTGAATGCGACTCTACTTTAATTAATTCAAAAATATGATTGTAGCTTTGCTTATTTTCAACAGCAATTATTTCACCTCTTGGAACCATAACATCTTCAACGCTTTTATTTTGAAGTTGTAAAATATTTTTTATAAGACTTTTTTCATTATTATCATCAGGATTAACTAACTCATTATCACTACTATCTTCATTAGCGATAAGATTTAAAATCTCTTCTTTTGAAGAGTTACTGTTTAGTAACTTTTTTATTAACCAACTTTTCCAAATACTAAATTTTTCCTGATTGTCTTGAGTCATAATATATAAGGGTTTTTAATTCCAAATTTCATTAATATTTTTTCTTCTAATTTTTTCATTTTTATAAAATCAGAATTTTTTTTATGATCATATCCATTCACATGTAAAAAACAATGAATAATTAAATGTGCCATATGATCATAAAAATTAATTAAGTTTTTTTTTGCATCTTTTTTGATAGTTTCAGCTGAAAAAAAAATATCACAGTAAACTATATTAGAAGATCTATCATTTTTTAACAAATTTATAAAAGTGAGAACATCAGTGGCTTGATTTTTTTTCCTATACATTTTATTAATCTTTTTTATTGTTTTGTCATCTATAAAAATCATATTTAAAAAATATAAATTTTTTTTTTTAAAATCTAATTCTTTAATTTTTATTACTTTGTTTACTATATCTTTTATTTTTGCCATTCTTTTTGGCCAATGATTAGATTTACAAAAATAGTTAGTATTAATTTTTTTCTTGGTATGCATTTATAATTTTTCTTACCACTTCATGTCTAACTACATCTTTTTGATCTAACTGTATAAAACCAATATCTTCAATGTTTTTAAGTTTTTTTGAAGCATCAATTAACCCAGAATCATTTTTAGAGATTAAGTCTATTTGTGTATTATCCCCAACGACGACCATTTTGCTATTTTTTCCAAGTCTTGTTAAAAACATTTTCATTTGAATTTTTGTTGTATTTTGCGCCTCATCTAAAATAATATAACAGTCCTCTAGTGTTCTTCCTCGCATAAAAGCTATGGGTGCAATTTCAATCGTATTATTTGCTAATTTTTTTTCAACCTGATCATAAGGCATCATATCATAAAGAGCATCATAAATTGGTCGCAAAAAAGGATCTACTTTTTCTTTAAGATCACCCGGTAGAAATCCTAACTTCTCACCAGCTTCTACAGCAGGCCTGGATAAAATAATTTTTTTTACTATGCCTTGTTGTAGTGAAGCAACAGCTTTTGCAACTGCAAGAAATGTTTTTCCTGTTCCAGCAGGGCCATAAGCAAATACTATATCTTTTGAATTAAGCAATTCAAAGTAGTGTTTTTGATTTTCGGTACGTGGAAGAATTTTCCTTTTTTTTGTTTGAAAGAAAAGATTCATTTGGCTTTCAGGATTTATCTCTAAAATTCTCATACTCCTGGTTTCCATAATTTTATCCTCGTCAATGTTTATTCCTTTTTTTGCTTGCTCAAATAAAAATAATATTTCTTCTTTGGTGTGTTTAATTGATGTTTTAGCTCCAATAATTTTTATTTTATTACCTCTATATTTTATTTGAACATTATTTATTTTTTCAATTATTTGAATATTTTTGTCGTTTACACCAAACAAATTGGGAATGTAATTATTATCACTTAACTCAATATCTAATGAGTAATTTATACTTTTCAAACTGAACTCTCCAGTGCAAAATCAGTTGAATTCAAAATTTTAACATTTTTAATTGAATTAATTAGCCCTAACTCGCTTTTTGCAAAAACACTCTGATTATATATTGACCTGCCTATATATTGGTTTTGATACCTGCCATTTTTTTCAAATAGTATCTCCATTTTTTTTCCAATAAATGACTTATTAAAAGTTTTTTGTTGATCTTTCAAAAGTGACTGTAATGCACTTAATCGTGCTTTTTTTTCTGCAATTGAAACATTATCTTTCTTTTGTGCAGGTGTACCTGGTCTTTGGCTATACATAAAAGAGTAAGCAATAACAAATTTAATTTCATCTATAAATTTCATAGTTAGATCAAAATCTTTATCTGTTTCATTGGGATAACCAACTATAAAATCTGATGAAAGTGCTATATCTGATCGTTTATTTCTTAGTTTATCAACAATTTTTTTATAAAATTCAACAGTATGTTTTCTATTCATATCTTTTAAAATTTTATCCGAACCTGATTGAATTGGAAGATGTAAAAAAGGCATAAGCTTATCATTATTTTTATGAACTTCGATAAGTGAGTCTGCCATATCAATAGGATGAGAAGTCATGTATCTTATTCTTTTTAGTTTTTCTATTTCGCTAATTTTATTAATTAAATATGCTAAATCCTTTGATTTACCATCTTCACCATTACCATGATAAGCGTTAACATTTTGACCTAAGAAAATTATTTCTTTGACACCTTGGCTAACGTATTTTTGAGCTTCTTTTAATATATCAACTACAGGACGTGAAAACTCTGGACCCCTTGTATATGGAACTACACAAAAAGAACAAAACTTATCGCACCCCTCTTGAATTGTAATTTGTC
>MDSW01211887.1_pt1 | contig 10757 bp, 8 predicted proteins | sample 811171 | NCBI WGS metagenome assembly MDSW01 (sample SAMN05326641, study PRJNA326480) | marine metagenome | isolation source: seawater | place: Atlantic Ocean: North West | collected 2012 | reverse complement strand
TAAGCGCAATCTATATTGAGTAGATAGCATAAATTCCCCATCAACAATGATATTTAGAATGAAAAAGGGGATCCGAAGATCCCCTGTTATTATATCACATTAACCGAACTATGCAAATCAGAAGTTATACTTCAAACCTAACTTAGCACCATATCCACGGTCAACGGAATCATCGCCAGATCCGACGAACGAGACTTCACCATATGCACCCAATGCATCGGTCACAGCAACACCCAGACCTGCCTTACCAGAAGGAACAGTATCGCTGTCGCCACCGTCAGGAGAGACGAGGCTAGCGCCACCTTGTACATAGTAAGAAGCAGATTCGCCCAGAGCGCCCTCGTAGCCTACGTGGAAATCTGTAGTTGCGCCCGTGTAATCAGCGCCCGTCCAACCTGCATTGGTTTCCACGTTAACGTAGGGACCAGCAAATGCAGCGGGAGCAGCAAAAGCAGTAGCAGCTGCGGCAGCAGCAAAAGCAGTTTTGATCATTGAAATTTTCCTCTTTGTTTTGGTTACTTGCGGAGTGGTTACCCGCAGATGTTGGATTGAGTTTTCTCAATCGCATGAAGATAATTTATCAGGGTTGCGAGGAAAAAGCAAGGGGGCTTGTGCCAGTTTTTAATTTGTATCTTTTATTACTTAGTTAAGATAAATTAATGCACCAGTAATTCTAACGTTTGCACCTTCAATAGAAACGTCTCCAGTACCAGTAATATTAACTGCTGCGGATGTAACGTCAAAGTTTGCAGTATCCATTTCAAGATTAGCAGTGTTGATCTGAGTATCAGTACCTGAAATTGCTAATTCTCCTGCAGAAATAAGATCCATACCTGCAGGACCAGATACTACCATAGCAGTAGTTCCTTGAATAGTTGTTGTAGTAAGACAATTCAAGAACAATCCAGCAACTCTATCTTTAACAAGAGTTCCTGGTCCACCAATAGTCTTGATATTAGTAACACCACCAGTTGTAAGTTGATAGTCTCCAAGAACCTTCTGATTCAGGTTACCAGGAGAAATCAGGTTTTGAGTAGAACGAGGATCAAACTGCATTTCGGTTGCTTCGCCAGCACCAAAATTCATACGCTGTCCTAATACAATGTCTTTCTTATTGACCTGTGCAGTATTGATAGCTCCTGCTGCCATTTCAATGTCACCTTGTGCTTGTATCTTAACTGTTTGACCGTTTAATACAAGTTCTTCTGTAGCAGTAATCTCAATTTTAGCAGCTTTAATGTATCTGGTACTTCCAACCGCTTGTTCTACAACATCACCATATGCCAGAATGTTAAGTGCTTGATCTTCGTTTTCTGTACCACCAGCGTTATACTGAATATTTGTTCTTCCATCATGGAGTTGGTTGCATCCAGCAGTCCTAATATCCAGTGTTCCACTGCCTGCAACATCTGTACGTTTTCCAGTAATTAGTTTAATATTACCTTTGTGATTCATCACAATTGCAGTACCACCCGAAGCAGGACCTTCCATCCTCAAAGCAGAGGTCAGTCCATCTGGCATCATCCTTTCATAGATCTCAGATCTAGTATACCAACCCTTGTACCATGTATGAAAACGTGGTCCATTTTCCAACGCCTGACTCTCATCAGGAGTTGTCTGCTTGAAAATAGTATCTGGATATGTCTTAGCAGCTTTTGTCATTATGGGCAATCAATATATTGACCTGTACCGATTCTGGTAGAACCAATGGTAGATAGTGCATCTGTATCTAGACATGCTAGAGATGGTAATAGTTTAGCACCATAACCTCCTCCACCTATAATATCAACAGCAGGAAACTCTTCAAACGTAATTTCTCTATCTAGAATACGAGCACCAATAACAAATCCTTCATCATTAATTACTGCTTCTGCAATACCAAGTTCACCATTTACATACATGTCAGGAACACTGGTGTAACCAATTCCAGGTCTTAAGATAGTAAATGAATCAATGATACATCTAACACCATTGTCAGACGAACGATTAAGTTTATATCCAAATCCAGGAGATTGAACTCTGATCTCTGTCAAGAATCCCTTTTCATCTAGTAAAGCAGTAGCAGTAGCTCCACTTCCCTCTCCACCCACAAAGACAATAGGTGGTTCTGCCCAAGGATCTCCAGGATCATCAATAGGAATTTCAATAATTCCACCATTACCATCAGTAATTGGTGGTCTCGCTACTGGTGTTCTGAAATCTTCAAATACTGTTTCAGGAACATCACCAATACCATCATCTAAATCATCAATGGTTTGATCATCCTTAGTTGTAATCAATACATCAACAGACGCTCCCTTACCAGTGATAGTGAAGGTAAGAGTTTCAATATCCTCAATCGTATTATCCTCAGCAATTCCAACTGTAACAGTTGACTTGTTATTATTAATGATGAACCTACCAGTAAGTTGATTACCGACAATATCACTAGAAGTGATGTTATTTCCAGATAGATTATAGAATAATATAGTTCCGTTTACAAGATTAGTAGTTGTAATTGTATAAATGATAAACTCATCTTCTGGGCAAGTTGTTCTATTAGCTCTTACAGCATAAGTTGGAATTAAATTATCATCACCTGTACCATCATCACCATCACCACTAGGATCTTCTGGAATATTATCAGTTGGGATTTCAGGAACTGGTTTGAATGGATCCACAGGATCTGGTTTATATGGATCGTAAGGTTCTTTTAGATCTCTTTCAACAATAGTACACTTACCAATATTTTTGATATACTCTGTTTTTATATCACTATTATCTACTGGAGAGTTTGTTGTAAGTCTGATAAAGAATGTTTCATTCGGATCTCTTTCATTATCAAATAATGTCTGTACACTGATAGTTTTCTCAGTTTCACCTACAGCAAATCCCAAGATGCCGTCCTGTGTAAGATAATCAGTTCCAGGAGTTGCAGATCCTTGATCTTTCAAAGTTGCAAACTTAACAGAAGATGCCTCAGCAATAAGTCCAGATCTGGTTATATTAAATGTAGCAATATCACCTTCTGTAACTGTAATATCATTAATCGAATATACAATTTTTGGTTTCTTAGATTCAGCAGATCCAGGTCCACCAGGGAGAGGAACACCACCAACAAATCCAATAGTTGTTACCTCAAGTGGTCTGCCTGTATAAGCTTCATCACAGACATATTGAGTGTAGTCAGCAGGAGTATCTCCAAACAAATTATCAATACTATCTAAAAGATTATCTAAGAAATCTTTATCATCTTTATCTTTCTTCTTCTCACCAGATGTACAGACTTCTTTATACTTGTTACATGTCTGATCTGGTCCAGAACAAGAAATACCAAGCAACTTAAGAACATAGTTGATTGCTTGTCCAATTACATTCAATGGAGCAGCAATTGCACCAAGAATATCTTGCAATGGTCCTAAAATACTATTAAGCAATTCATTCATTAATTGCTGGATCTTGGAAATGATTCCATTTACTAACTCATCAATCTGACAGATAGCAGCACGATAGATTTGATTGATGAAACTCATCAATACGTTTGTCAACCATGCTTCCAATCTTTCACCTAGATCCATCATCTTACAACCCAAGTCTTTCAATATATTATTGAAGAACTCAGTAATTGGTGTAAGTGAGTTACCAGTTTCATCTGGTCTTAAAATCGCCTTGACTAGTGCATCTACTGCTTCCTGAATCTTTGTTGTAATCCAACCCTTAATCCTAGCTAAGAATTCTCTTACAACTTTGATTGCTTTGTCTATTTTTGTTCTGCCCTCACCAATAGCATTAGTAACACCACCAGTTATCTTACTAGTATAGTAGGTTCCAATGTTTCCACCACTATTTTGGATGTCATATAGTAATTGACCAATAATACTGGTCATTTGAGTCTTTAGATCTACATCCTTACATTTTTCTGCCGTGATCTGACACCAATCTTCTTCTTTGATTACTTCTAGTTTTTTAGTTCCTGCATCTACACGATCTTCTCCATCACCTCTTTTCGTGCCATCAGACAATCCAGCACCAGTCTTAGCAGTGCCATCTTTTCCTTCTAAACCATCTGTAGCTGGATTTGGAGAATATTGACCAGACCTAGGACCAGTTACAAATGCTTCAGTATTACCAGGATCTGCATTAGTGATTGTTGATGTTGAACCTGGAACTTGTCCAATAGAACCCATGATAATGGGTTTTTGTTTATCATTATCTAAGTAGAATCCTGTTACCCAACATCCTGGAATTAATTGAGGATGTCCACCTCCAATGTTACCAGGCATAAACGGCGCAGTAACAGGCATCATCACGGTTGCCCATGGCAAGTCCTTCGTATCAAGAATCTCCCTTGATTTAGGGTGATCTCCTACGATTCTTACCTTAAAACGGTATCCGCCTTTATTATTTTTCTCGTCACTAGCGGTTCCTTCAATTTGACCTACCCACCATGAGAATCCGTCATTACCGATTCTATGGGATGGCATCAACCGTGATAATGCTTCATCCATACTTAATTATCGTGTACTTTACACTCTGGTGCGCCTGGTTCTTGATCGCAGTAGAGTTCGAGTGGTGAAGGATCGTGATGATCTCCTGCCTCAATCTCTTTCTTGTGATGCTCAACATACTCTTCTAGATCGTGCAGTTCGCCTTCAATGTGGCGACGTTGTTGCGGAGAAGTCAAAGGATTTTGAAGAATCTCCTTATCTTTCTCAATGTGCTTTTCGATGCTTTCCATAGGTAATTACCTCCTTTAGTTATTTATTGTCCACGGTTAGAAGGTTTATCCTTCATTCCATATGAGTCTCTGAATAATCTTAGCGTGGTTTGTAGTGAACCTGTAGTTCCTTCCAAAAAATTATAGGACTGTGTTGTTTCCTTGACAAGATAAACACCACTACTTTCTTCATCATACGGATTTTTGTTTTTTACAGCATCAGATATTTTATTCTGCAATCTGATGTCAATTTTGTCTCCTGCACAAATCAATGGGTTTCCAGGAATTGCAAGAGTTGCTTCTTGATTCTTTAAAAGTTCAGCTCTAGCAGTTGACTGAGAAGCATAATACTTTTGCCAATCTGCAAATTTGTTCGGATCTTTTGCTTGTTCATCCTCTGGATTTGCAATTCCTGGTTCATTATACCACGATTCATGATCCAGAACCATAGACATGACTCTAGTTGGATAGTCAGATAACTCAATTTGATTAGCAGGAATTAAAGAAATACTTTCTTGCCCACCTAGATGTGCCATGTTATCATAACTGTCTTTAATCTTATAGACAAACTCTTCATATTGACCTGTTGAGTGATTAAAGAAGACCATCAATGAAGAATACTTTCCTTTCCTCAAAGATTCCATCAAATCTACTTCAGAACTGAACATGACATTGGAAATCATAAATCTCTGATCTCCAGAAATTTCTGTATTTGCAATTCCTTCAAGATATGGTCCCCATGCTTCCGATTGAAGATTTGGTGCAGCATATTTACCATTTTTCTCATCACATAATGCATCAATTGAGAAGAAATTATATCCTCTCTTTGTTTCCCAGAAGAAAAATCCAGCACTGCCCTTAATTTGTTGTGCTGTTTCGTTGGTATTAGATGAACTAGTTCCTCTATAGTCTGTTTTAGGAGAAACTGATTTGACAATTAGTTTAGAAATAACATCAAATGGTCTATTCCTATTTGCATTCAATTTAACTTCAAATCTAGAAGGTTCAGAAAAGAAATCTTTCACAGACTGAAGATATTCAGACCCTAAAAGTTTGGCAACAATAGCTTCTGGGTTTCCTGTCAAGTGACTTTGCACTCTTAAAGTTTCGTTGATTAATGCTTCTTCTGAAACGAGTCCAAGCATATATGCTTGCTTTTTATTCTTTACGAGTCTTCCACTAATTTTATATACTTTGAATTTATATACAATTGGTGCGTCATCAAAAGTAGTCTTTACTTCAAATTCAATGTTTTCACCGCCTTGAATAGGAAAAGAGTTTAAAAGACCTGCAGAATCACTAATAATCAAATTAGCTGCCATAAAAGGAGACAAAATACTCTCGTGTACTGTAAAAGACACAATCATATCACCACCTAAAAGTTGCCTTTTAGATCCATTTGCATTAGACAGAATGCATTTTATAATTTTTGCTTGCGAAGAATGTTGTTCTGCCATAATTACTTAGTTGACAATGAATATTGTGCATTAAACGCTGATAGCATATCGAATGGCGAACCAATACTATTTCCATCCTCACCACCACCGCCACCAGGGTTAGTGTAATAATTGGTGTTATTGATAATTGTTGGAGTAGATAAATTCAGTCCCGTTAGCATACTTAAATTAGAACTAGCTGAGTTCAATGCAGTTGCATTTTGATCAGCAGTACCCAAACTTTGTGCCCATTTCTTCATATAATCTACTTGCGCCCCAGGTAGTGCAGTGGGTGTTGTTCCAGAAACATTCCCCTTCTTAATAAACTGTTGATAGTTTGGCATCTGATAGTTCGCTGGCATTTGAGAGTTAGGACCTGTTTGCCACGAATAGTGGAAGAAGTTTCCTTTCTTATCAACCATTGGATCTTCAGCAGCAACTCTATTGCGAAGTTCTGTTTGACCCTTAAAGTCTGTTCTTCCTTGCAATCTTTCTAAAGCAGCAACTAGTCTTGCTTGTCCTTCAGGAGATTTCAGTCTAGCTTCAATATCAGGACTCATTTGCATCATACCTTTATGATATGCTTCATACTGACCACTTGCCTTGATTACTTCTTCAACAGTTCCTCTACCTTCAGCAACTCTATTCAAAATAGATGCAGCAACAGCATACTGATCATCTCCTGGTCCTGCTTCACCACTAATAGCATATGCTAACCACTTATATTGCTCATCATTAAGATTCATTTGACCGCCACCGCCACCAATATTAAGAGTATCACTTCCAGCAGTAGCGCCAGGACGGAGACCTCCACCAGGACCAGAATTACGACCAAGTAAGTCAGGAATAGATGGTAATCTAATACTACCAACAATATTCCTCAACGTTTCAAATATTCCTTTGAATGATGTTCCAAATTTATTCCATCCACCCATTCCTTCATAATATTGCTTAAGTCCTTCTGCTTGAAGTTTAGCAGAATCAGTTCTATTACGTTTTTGTGCATCAATGAAACCTTCACCAAATTTGATGAATGTCTCGTCATTCAGTGGTGTAACAATTTCAGGTCCTGCCTCACCCATAAGTGCATTAACAGGTGCTTTACCTGTAAGTAGACCACCCTTTGCCATTGGAACCATACCAAGGTCTCTACCAAGCAAGAAACCATCAATAGCTAGTCCAACTGGAGCACCAACACCAGTAGCACCCAATAGACCAGATGTAATTTCAAGACCTGCACCTAAGAAGTCTCCCTCCATAGCACGTTGAATACCAAATAAGATACCAGCAACACCAGCAACAACGGGAATTTTTTTAAGGATTGATTTAGTTCCAGCAGCACCAAACTGCTTGACCATCATTCTTGCTAAACCACTACCTCTCTTAAGACCTTCTTTTGTTCCTTTTTTAACAATTGCATCTGTTGCCATTTCAGCAGCTTTGACTCCAGCATTATCTAATTGTGCCATTCTTGCTGGAGCAAGTGCTTTTGCTTGATCAGGTGTAAGTGCTCTTGCTATATCATCTGCTTGACTAGATCCAACTGGAGTAGCATTTACATCAATAATTTCATCTGCAAAACTTCCTTCATATCCACCTTCTTGTAAAATTCGGAACAAATCAGCATTATCTCCATAACCAGCATAAACTTTTGCTAGTGTCTCATCCATATGAGATCCATATCCACGCAACATTTGATACATGTTGTCAGACTGTTTACCCAAACCACCAAATGATTCTGCAGCCATGTCGGCTTGTGCTTGCAAGAATGCTTTGGTTGCAGCATTAGCACTAGTTACACCCGCATTACCACCCCTTAAAGCTTTACCAAAAAAGTTTCTAGCAGAAGATACACTAGTTCCTAATAATTTTGCACTACTTCTAGCTAACTTACCAACATCAGGCAAATACTTTATGGCACCCTGACCTGCCTTAACAATTGCACCACCAGTATCTGCTACTGCTCCAGGAATTGTTGATACTGCACCACCAGCAGATCTTATTGCAGAACCTGTCTTTTGAAATCCTTTTACGTTTGTAGAAGCTTGAACACCAGTCTGAGTAGCATCTAAAGCACTCAATACGGCGTTTCTACCTCCCGCCGTTCTGCCAGTGCCGCCTGCCCCTGGCAGCAGTCCGCTAATATTGGTTCCACCACCACCGCCTGACAGTCTAGGTCTTCCACTCTCAAGTGATCTTTCTTCTCTTCTTCCTGCTAGTCTTGCTTGCTGTCTTTTTATTTCAGTGACCATGACCCTTAAGATCATGCCATTGAAATATGTTGCTTTTGCAAGATCATTTTGACCTCTTGCAAGGTCACTCATCCCACTACCCATGGTAGCGAGAGCTTGAGAAATATTGTCTAATCCATTCTCTACGCCACGAAGTCCACCAACTAATGCACTAGACAATGGCACAGTAGCAGATTGAATTTCATTGGTTACGTTATAATCAAATCCAGCACGGAATCTCTGTTTGTAGTTTTTCGTAGGATCTTTCCCAGGACCCTCTGCTCCTAATCTGCCCCTGGTTCTGGCAATTCTATCTCCGCCAAATCTTGAACCAAGGGCTCTTTTGAAAAAATATCCTTTACCAATCCCCGCCTCTTCTAGAGACGTTCCGCCCGCTTCTGCTTTCCCTGCAGCATAAGCACGTTCCTCTGACGCCATATTGGAAGCTTGTTTTAAGCGTTTTCCAATTTGACTTGCGATCATACCTAGGTAATCTTTGTTACCTCTGGTATCAGTGTATGCGACTGTTCCTGCTGCCATTACCTTTTTTGCTTTTCTTGTTCTTGTTTAACTTGTTCCAAGTATTGCATTAACAAGGAAACATAGACTTGCCTTTCAAAAGGCATCATGTTTTCTATTTCACTCAAGCTATATTTATGGTGTTGCATCAAAGCAAAATTGGTCTTGTAGTACCCCTCCAAAGTATTGTGGAAGAGTGCTATCCGAAAAAACTCTGCAAACCTCTCAGAGTATATTCAGATTCTACACCAGTTTTTGGATTTGTAACCTTAAATTTATGTTCTAGTCTAGGAGCAGATTCAAAAAACGCTTGTATTTTTTCAAGTTGCTCTTTAGTCAAACTCTCAACGAATTGAATAAACTCCTTTTTATTAGTAGTAGATTCATCATAAACTTCTTCATCTTGGAAGATTTGATCAATACTATTGGCAATAATTTTGATTACTCCATCTTCGTTGTATTCTTTGTTTGCAAACTGACCTTCTACAAAGTCGTCAAAAGATGGATATTTCATAATGACACCAGTATTGTCATTAAGCATGATTTTGTTATTATGCCCTTCTGGAAAAATTACACTAACATCAGTAAGATTCAAATTATACTTAACTTTAGTTTCTTCATCATCTTGACAAGTAATCAAAATCTCAACAACTTCTCCAACAGAGATTGCACGGATATTAAGAAAAATATACTCCAAATCAAAAGTAGAAAGGTTTTCTACCTTAACACGAGACTGGATACATGCCTTGAGAAGGTTTAATACTGCCTGTTTAATGTTTTTTTCGTCATCACTCTCAAGTGCCAAAAGAAGGACTTTTTCTTCTTTTACCAAAAAAGGGCGAATTTTGATTTTTTTCTTACTAGAAGGAATTTCCAACTCATAGGTTGGAAGGTCCATTGTTGGCAAAGCCATAATAATAACCTCAGGTCGTATTTATATTTAGTGCGACTTTTTAGACCAAAAATTAGCGGAAAAAATTTTCCCCGTTTTATGGAATCAAATTACTGAATTTGTGGTAGTAAAGTAACGTCTTTATTATAGATTGTATGCCTTGTATAATAGAACTGAGCGGTGACTTTTGTCAACTGCGTAGATCCAAACTGTAATGGAACAGCATCAACTTGATATGGCCATGCTCTTTCTAAGACATATGTAACAGATGGTCTTAATCTTGAATTTTGATCAGGACCAGGACCAATTTCTGTCTTTGTTATGGTAATGGTTCTACAGTAATCTTCTGGGTATGCTAGTCTATTTGTTCTTTGAGGAGCTCTTGGTGAAGACTCTGAGATCTGATCAATTCGAGAATCTGTGTTTAATGCACCTTCACCAAAAATGATTCCATACCAATCATTTAAAAACTTTAATGGTGTCATATTAGCATCACATTGAAACCCTAATTGAATTTCAGAGAACACTCGGGTATGTGCATAATTAATTTGACCCTCTCCAAGATATCTACCTTTAAGCGTTCCAGTTGCTGCTGTAGAGTTAGGTAACTGAGCTTCATCACACAGAAACTCGAACACATTACCTTGATTTGCATCAAATCCAGGAATGGGAACAGCGGGGTTTGGAAATTTCACCACAAAACTGTTAGCAATCGACATTCCGCCGTTTGCATTCATTACTGATAAGAAACTATTAATAGACACGCTAAATAGCTATGTTGGAACATTTATATTTATGGCGTACTCTGGGTATTATAAACCAATACATCCTCAGAAGTACCGTGGCAACCCGACAAACATTGTTTATAGGTCGCTATGGGAACGTAAGTTCATGGTGTTCTGTGACAATAACCCTAGTATATTACAGTGGGGTAGTGAAGAGATTATTATACCATACAGAGCACCTGATGGTAAAGTGAGACG
>MDSW01069520.1_pt1 | contig 10757 bp, 6 predicted proteins | sample 811171 | NCBI WGS metagenome assembly MDSW01 (sample SAMN05326641, study PRJNA326480) | marine metagenome | isolation source: seawater | place: Atlantic Ocean: North West | collected 2012 | reverse complement strand
GCCGCCGCGTCGGTGGCCGCCGAGACGGTGATCGACTGCGCGGCCTCGGCGATCGGCACCGGTGAGCACGACTCGAGCAGCCCGATCACGGTGTGGGTGCTCGTCGCACCGGTCACCAGGTGCGGTGAGCCGAAGACGGTTTCGGCCACCGCCGGGGGCAGGTGGACGACGGTGTGGCCGAATGCGACGCCGGCGTGCAGCCGGCGGAACACCACCGTGTAGACGACGTCGCCGTCCAGGCGCAGTCGGCTCGCGGCCTCGATGTCCACCCGGCGGTGCAGACCTTCGAGCACCTCCATCGTGGTGTCCTGCGACAGGCTCATCAGGTCCTCGATCGACCCCAGCTGGCGCAGATACCGTCTCCCTTGTCCGCCGGCGTAGCTACCGCGTCCCGGCACTCGGAACACCACTCCCTCGGCGACCAGGTCCTGGAACGCGCGGCGGACCGTCTGGCGCGACAACCCGTGGCGGGCAACCAGTTCGGACTCGGTCGGCAACCGGGTGCCGTCCGGGTAGCGTCCCGCCGCAATGTCGGCTCGGAGTTCTTCCCGCAGAACCTGATACGCGGGGGCCCGGGTCGTGGCCACCATCAGATGCCGCCGCGGGCCACCAGCTGGCCGGCGATGACGTTGCGCTGGATCTCGTTGGTGCCCTCGCCGACGATCATCAAAGGGGCGTCGCGGAAGTACCGCTCGACGTCGAACTCCGTGGAGTATCCGTACCCACCGTGGATGCGGACCGCGTTCAACGCGATCTCCATCGCCACCTCGGAGGCGAACAGCTTGGCCATTCCGGCCTCCATGTCGGCGCGCCGGCCGTCGTCGTACCGGTCGGCGGCATGCAGGGTCAGCTGACGGGCCGCGGTCAGTTTGGTCGCCATGTCGGCGAGGTAGTGGCCGACGGCCTGGTGTTTCCAGATCGGCTGCCCGAAGCTCTCCCGGCTCTGCGCGTAGTCCAGGGCATCCTGCAGCGCCGCGGACGCGACACCCAGGGCGCGGGCGGCCACCTGGATACGGCCGGTTTCCAGGCCTTTCATCATCTGGGCGAATCCGCGACCGGGCACGTCGCCCAGAATCGCCGACGCCGGCACGCGGCAGTCCTCGAAGCTCAGCTCACACGACTCGACGCCCTTGTAGCCCAGCTTGGGCAGGTCGCGCGACACCGTCAGCCCTGAGGTCGGGTTCTCCACCAGGACGACCGAGATGCCGGCGTGCCGGGGCGTGGCGTGCGGATCGGTCTTGCACAACAGTGCGATGAGCCCGGACCGGCGGGCATTCGAGATCCACGTTTTCGCGCCGTTGATCAGCAGATCGTCGCCGTCCCGGCGGCCCACTGTGGCCATGTTCTGCAGGTCCGAGCCGCCACCGGGTTCGGTCAGAGCCATGGTGGCCCGCGTGTCACCGGTGGCCAGTTCAGGCAGGTAGCGCTGCTTCTGGGCATCGGTGCCGAACAGGGCCAGCAGCTTTGCCACCACGGTGTGGCCGCCCATCGCGCCGGCCAGACTCATCCAGCCCCGGGCCAGTTCCTGGGTGACGTGCACATAGCACCGCGTCGAGACGGGGGTGCCGCCGTACTCCTCGGGGACCGCCAGGCCATAGATACCCAGTTGCTTCATCTGCTCGATCCACGCCTCGGGGTAGGTGTTGGCGTGTTCGATGTCGCGGACCTCGGGCTTGACGTCGCGATCGACGAACGCCCGCACCGTGTCGACCAGCATGACCTCTTCGTCGGTCAGTCCGTCGCTCACGCAACCTCCTCCTCCAGCCGATTGGTACGGCCATTTCGCGCTCGGCGTGCACGCCATGTTGACACAGCTCGGAACGTGGTGCCAGCATGCCCGCTGTGACTTTGTCCGGCCAAATTGCGGGTGGCCCGTTCTTCGACGACCTGTCCGTGGGCCAGGTGTTCGACACCGCCCCGTCGATGACTCTCACCGCGGGTGTGGCGGCCACGCACCAGGCGATCGTCGGGGACCGGCTGAGGTTGGCCCTCGACGCGGAACTCGCGACCGCCGTCGTGGGTGCCACCGCGCCGCTGGCGCATCCGGCACTGGTCTGTGACGTGGCGATCGGGCAGTCCACGGTGGTGACCCAGCGGGTCAAGGCCAACCTGTTCTACCGAGGTCTGACATTTCACCGGTTCCCGGTCATCGGCGACACGCTGTTCACCAGGACCGAGGTGGTCGGCTTGCGGCAGAACACGGCGAAGCCGGGTCGAGCACCCACCGGTCTGGCCGCCCTGCGGATGACCACGATCGACGGCGTAGGGCGGCTGGTGCTGGACTTCTACCGGTGCGCAATGCTGCCGTGCAGCGGTGACGGGGTCGAGACCGGGCACCGCGACGACCTGGGCGGCATCGGCGTCGGCGTCCCGCCGCAGGCTGAGCCCACGGCGGACTGGGACGCGGCGGCCTACCGGACGCGGGTGCGGGGCGACCACTTCGACGCCGTGTCGGCCGGCACGGTGCTGTGCAGCACCGCCGACGTCGTCAGCGGCGCACCCGAGCTGGCCCGACTCACGTTGAACATCGCTGCCACTCATCATGATTCGCGCGCCGGAGGCCGCCGGCTGGTCTACGGCGGGCACACGATCGGCCTGGCGCTGGCGCAGGCCACCAGGTTGCTCCCCAACCTGGTGACCGTGCTGGGCTGGCAGTCCTGCGATCACACCGGGCCGGTGCACGAGGGCGACACCGTCTACAGCGAGCTGCACATCGAACACGCGCAGCCGCGACCCGACGGGCATGGCGGCTTGCTGCGGCTGCGTTCGGTGGTGTTCGCCGCCGCCGACAGCGGGGACGACCGACAAGTGCTGGACTGGCGCTTCACCGCGCTGATGTTCTGAGTGCGGACGGCGGCGGCCACAATGGGGTGGTGACGCCCGTGACAGTGCCGACAGCCGTGCTCCAGCACGCGGGCGGGGTCGCACGCGACATCGCCGCCGAGCTGGGCATCGACATCGACGTCCAGGAGTTGCTGGGCGGACGCGCCGCCATGCTGGGCCTGACCGCCGGCGGACAGGTTTCCGCCGGGGGCGCCACGCGACTGCTGCCCGGCCGCGACGGGTGGTGCGCGTTGACGCTGTCTCGCCCCGACGACATCGATGCGGTGCCCGCCCTGGTCGAGCGCGACGGCATCGGCGCCGACCCGTGGCCGGCGGTTCGGCATGGTGTCCGCCGCCTCGGGGTGTCGGCATTCGCCGAGCGGGCACGGCTGCTCGGGCTGCCCGTCGGGGTACTCGGTGAGACTCGACCCAGCCCGATACGATTGCGCCGCATCGGCGATCGGCGAGCTCGCCCGGCAACGGCCGATCTGTTGGTGGCCGATCTGTTGGTGGCCGACCTGTCCTCGATGTGGGCCGGTCCGCTGTGCGGCGCGCTGCTGGCCCGAGCCGGTGCGACGGTGGTCAAGGTCGAGACCGCGACGCGGCCCGACGGCACCAGGTCCGGCCCGACGGCCTTCTTCGACTGGATGAACGGCGACAAGCTCTCCTACCGGGTGGATTTCGAAGCGCCAGAGGGGCTGCGCAGGCTGCTGCGAGTCGCCGATGTGGTGATCGAATCGTCCCGCCCGGGTGCGCTGGAGCGGCACGGCGTCGGAGTCGCCGACTTCGGCCCGCGCCACGGCGGGGTGTGGATCCGGATCACCGGACACGGCACCGAGGGCGAACGCGGGGCGTGGGTGGCCTTCGGCGACGATGCCGCGGTGTCCGGCGGCTTGGTCGGTGGCCGGGAGTCGTCTCCGCAGTTCTGTGGGGACGCCCTGGCCGACCCGTTGACCGGGTTGCACGCCACCGACGCCGTGCTGCGGTCACTGGCGCGTGGCGGAGGGGAGCTCGCCGATCTCTCGATGGCCGCTGTCGCCGCGCACTACGCCGGTGTGCCGCGCGACGCCGAAACGCCGTGCACCGTTGTGCCGCAGCGCATGACGTCGGCGTCCGAGCTGGGCGCCGACACTGGGCGCGTCGAGGCCCTGGTCGCCGGGCGGCTGGCCGCGCGATGCTGATCCAACGGGCCGTGCTGCTCGACGGCAAGGCCGTCGACATCCGCGTCGGGCCGAAGATCGTCGACGTCGCCGACAGGTTGGTGCCGCGACCCGGTGAGGACGTCTACGACGCGGCGGGCGGCACCGTGCTGCCCGGGTTGCACGACCACCACCTGCACATCCGCGCGGCCGCGGCGGCGATGACGTCGGTGCATGTCGGCCCCGAGGTGGTGCGGAACATCGACGATCTGCGCCGGCTGCTCACCGGCGCGCCCGTCGGTGCCGACGGCTGGATCCGGGCGGTCGGCTATCACGACGCCGGCGCAGGCGAGCTCGACCGCGGGGTGCTCGACGCGGCCGGCCCGTCGCTGCCGGTGCGGGTGCAGCACCGCAGCGGCGTGCTGTGGGCGGTGAATTCGGCTGGGCTGCAACGGCTCGGGCTGGCCGACCATCCCGACGGCCGGCTGCGCAGTGCCGACATCTCATGGTCGGCGGCGCTACCGCGCACCGAGCCGGACCTGGCGCAGTTCAGCAGCCGCTTGTGCGGTTACGGTGTCACCGGTCTGACCGACGCGACGCCCGACCTCGGTGCCGCGGACGCGGCGGTGATGGCCGAGGCGCGACAGCGCGGGGACTTGCGTCAGGATGTGCATCTTCTGTCGCCGGGCAAGCGAATTCTGCACGACGACGCTCTGGATCTCGACGAGCTCACCCGGTGGGTGGGTGACCGGCACGCCGAGAATGTGCCTGTCGCACTGCACTGCGTCACCGCCGCGCAACTGATCGTCGCGTTGGCGGCGTTGCGTAGCGCGGGCCGGCACCCGGCCGACCGCATCGAGCACGCCGCGATCGTGCCCGACGACACCGTCGCAGAGCTGGCCGCCGCCGGGGTCACCGTGGTGACACAACCGAACTTCGTCGCCGAGCGCGGCGATCAGTACGTGGTCGATGTTCCGGCCGCACAACATCATGAGCTGTGGCGGGTGGCGACACTGACGAGGGCGGGCATCCCGGTCGCGCTGTCGACCGATGCACCCTTCGGCGATGCCGACCCGTGGGCGGCGATGCGCGCGGCGGTCCACCGGCGGACCCCTGCCGGCGCGGTGCTGGGTCCGCACGAAAGAGTCTCGCCGCGTGCGGCGTTGACGATGTTTCTCGGCAGCGCCGCCGCGCCGCTGTCCCCGCGCCGAGTCTGCCCCGACGCCCCGGGAGATCTCTGTGTGCTGTCGGAGCCGCCCGCGACGGTGCTCGGTGAACTCGACGCCGGCCTGGTCGCGGTGACGGTGCTCGCGGGAAAGGTCGTGTTCGACCGCGGCTGAGTATCTCAGGCCGCGGCCGGCGCGAAGGCGGTGGTGAGCATCGCGCACTGGCTCCGGAAAAACGACTGCGAGACATCGGCCTTGGGAGCGATGCCGTCGAACCCGTGAAACGCTCCCTCGATCACCATGACCTCGCACGACACTCCGGCCGCGCGCAGGCGTTCGGCGTAGGCGAGGTCTTCGTCATGGAACAGGTCGAACGTCCCCACGCCGATCCAGGCCGGGGGCAGCCCGGCCAGATCGTCGCGCCGAGCCGGGACGGCTCGATCCGGATCGGCGTCGCCGAGGTAGGCGCGCCAACCGAACCGGTTGCTGGACTGGTTCCACAGCCGGTGCCCCGGGTGATCCAGATCCTTACGCAGCACGGTGCGATCGTCGAGCATCGGATACACCAGAAGCTGTGCCGCCAAGGGGAATTCCCCGGCATCGCGGGCGTGCAGAGCCAGGGCGGCAGCCAGCCCGCCCCCCGCGCTTGCCCCACCGATCGCCACTCGAGCCGGATCCACTGCCGGCAGCGCGACCAACCAGCGCAGCGCTGCATAGCAATCGTCGAGCGCAGCCGGGTACGGGTGCTCCGGCGCCAGCCTGTAGTCCACCGCCACCACCGTGGCACCGAGCTCAGCGGCGAAGCGGCGGCAGAGCACGTCGTCCTGGGCGGCGTCGCCGATGACGTATCCGCCGCCGTGGATCCACAGCAGCGCGGGCCCCGGCCCGCTGCCGGTGGGCGGGCGGTGCAGCCGCACCTTGACTCCCGAAGCCAGGGTGAGCACCTCCACGCCCTGGGGTGGGTGGCGCCACATCATCCGGGACGCGGCGCGGACGAACGGCAGCGTGACCGGTGTGATCATCTGCTTGGGAACGAGGCGGGCGCTGCGACGCAGCTCGGGGTGGAATTCGATGCCGGGCACCTGATAATTATGCGCGGGCAGGACTGCCGTGCGGTGCAGGACCACACTCGACAACCAGCGCGTATGCCTGGGCTATTTGCTGGATGGCAGTATTGACGCGTGTTCCAGTATCCGGTGGGGCGGATTGTTGAATCCGAGAGGATTGCTGGATTCCTGCGTGCGGTCGAGTCATGGCCCGCCGCACTGGTGCTCGACGGGGAAGCCGGCATCGGCAAGAGCACGGTGTGGGAGGCAGGTCTGCAGCGCGCCAGGGAAGCCGGCATGCACGTGCTGTCGGCGCGGGCTTGGGGGGCCGAGTCGGTGCGGGCCTGGGCCACGATCGCCGAACTGCTGGCCGACGTCACTCCCGACATCGTCGCCGACCTGCCCGAGGTGCAACGCGGCGCGGTCACCGGTCTCCTGATGCGCGACCGGCTCGACGAGCCCTCGGACCAGGCGCCCGTCGCGAACTCGCAGGTGCTGGCCGCCGCGATGCTGTCGATCATCGACGCGCTCGAGCACAGCGCGCCTGTCCTGATCGCGATCGACGACCTGCAGTGGCTCGACCCCTCCAGTCAGGCGGTCATCGGATTCGTGGCGCGCCGGGTGCGGCGGCGCACCGCGCTGCTGCTCACTCATCGCACCGATGCCGATGCCGGGCAGGCCTCGACCGCCTGGTTGCATCTCGACAGCGTCAACGGAATCCAACGGATGCAGCTTCACCCGCTCACCCTGGGCGGCCTGCACGAGGTCATCGCCCAGCGACTCGGCAGGTCCTTTCCCCGGCCGACCGTGGTGCGCATCGCCGACGTCTCGGGCGGAAACCCTTTCTATGCCCTCGAACTCGCTCGCGCGCTGGGCAACCGTCCGCTACGCAGCGACACCGAACTCCCCACGTCGCTGGCCGAGCTGGTGCGACTGCGGGTCGGCGCGCTGAGCGACGAGGTCCGCGCCGTCCTGCTGGTCACCGCCAGCACGTCGGACCCGACCGTAGAGACGGTCTCCGCGGCCATGGGGGCGAGTGTTGAGCGCACCGTCGAGCTGCTGGAGAGCAGCGAGGGGGCAGGGGTGGTCACCGTGATCGGGAACAGGGTGAGGTTCAACCACCCGCTGCTCGCCCAGGGCGTCTACACCGATGCCGAGCCGCAGCAGCGGCGGCAGGTACACCGGCGTCTGGCCGACCTGGTCGCCGAACCCGAGCTGCGGGCACGTCACCTCGCCCTGGCCGCCACGACCGCCGACCCGGTCACCCTGGCCGCGCTGGACCAGGCCGCCGCCGTGGCGCGGCACCGCGGAGCTCCCGCTGAGGCCGCCGAGCTGCTCGAGCTGGCCATCGGGCTCGGCGCCGACACGGCCCAGCGCCGAATCCAGGCTGCCGACAATCACATTCGTGCCGGAGACACCGGGACCGCGTCCTCGATCCTCACTCCGGCCATCGAGCGGTCGGCGCCCGGCGTCACCAGATCGGTCGCGTTCCTGTTGCGCTCGGCCGTGCACATCCACACCCAGGGCTATCTCCGAGGGATCGAGGACCTGCAGAGCGCGTTGGCCGATGCTTCCGGTGATGCGATGCTGACGGCGTTCGTCCGGACGATGCTGGCGTTTGCGCAAGTACGCGCGGATCTGTACGACGAGGCGACAGCGAACGCGCGGGAAGCGTTGGCCGAGGCCGAGCGGCTCGGGGTCGATCAGCTCATCAGCTCGGCGCTGGCCGTCAACGCGTGGATCGACTGTCTGTGCGGCAGAGACTATGACCGGGCGGCCATGCAGCGGGCGCTGGAGCTGGAGGCGGTGGAACTCGATGCGCCGGTCACGTTGAGTGCCAGCGCCATCAACGCCGTCCTGCTGGTGTGGACCGGTGACGTCGACGCCGCGGCGGTGCAACTGCAGGCCGTTCGGGACCGCCTGCTCGACCGGGGCGCCGACACCGAGATGCTCTGGGTGTCGCTGAACGCCGTCATGCTCGGCATCCTGCGCGGCGATTACGCCGCGGCCGCCGCCGATGCGCGCGACACCGTCGAACGCGCCGAACGACTGGGCGGTGCGCACGTGATGAGCATTGCGCTGACGATGCGCGGTGCCGTGGCCGCCTACACCGGCCACGAGGAGGCGGCCAGCACAGATCTGCGCAAGGCGCTCGAACTGGCGAACAGTTGCCGGTCCCCGTATGCCGATCTCGCCTCGGCACTGCTGGCTTTCCTCGAGGTGTCGGTCGGGGCGTACGAGGCCGCGCTGGACACGTTGGAGCCGATGCTGCGCGTCTTCGACAGCGTTCCCGGCGCTGAGTTCGCCAGCAAGGGGTACCTGCCCGACGCGGTGGAGGCCCTGGTGGCGCTGGGCCGCTGGGAGCAGGCCGAACCGCTGGCGGCGGCCATGGAAGACACCGGCCGTCGATTCCACCGACCCTGGCAGCTGGCCGTGGGTGCGCGGTGCCGCAGCATGGTGCTGCTGGCGGCGGGCAAGGTGTCCGAGGCCGAAACGGCTGCCGCCGAGGCGATGAGGCACCACCAAAGTCTCGCCATGCCCTTCGAACGAGCGCGGACGCAGCTGGTGTGTGCCCAGATTCAGCGCCGCAGGCGCCGCAAACGAGCTGCGGAAGCGCAGTTCGGCGAGGCGCTGGCCACCTTCGAGCGGCTCGGCGCGGCACTGTGGGCGCGCCGGGCCGAAGCCGGGGCGGGGCCGATCGGCGTCGATGCGGACGCCGGGCGCGCATTGACCGGCACGGAGCGGCGCATCGCCGAGCTCGCCGCGTCAGGCCTGACGAACCGAGAGATGGCCGCAGAGCTGTATGTCAGTCCGAAGACCGTGGAGGCCCACCTGACCCAGGTGTACCGCAAGCTGGGTATCCGCTCGCGTGCCGAGCTCGGTCGGGTCATGGGCCGCTCGGTGCACTGAGGACGCCGAATGGTCACCGCAGCAGGGGATCTCGGGGCAGTCCCAGGATCCGTTCGGCGATCGTGTTGCGGGTGATCTCCGACGTGCCTCCGGCGATCGTCATGGCCCGATTGCCCAGATAGCTGAGTGTCAGCTGCGGCGCCTGACCAGCAACGGCGGCGGTGCCGGCCAGCTCGAACGCCAGCTCGGTGAGCCGCTGCCCGGACTCCGCGACCAGCAGTTTCGTCACGTTGCCTTCCGGGCCCGGTTCGGCGCCGGCGATCGCGCGGGTGGCGCGGCGCAGATTGAGCAGCCGCAGGGTGTGGATCTCGGCGATGACCTCACCGGCCTGCCGCACATACCGCGCTGCCGTCTCGGGCGCGCCGTCGAGCAACGTGATCAGGTGATCGGGGGTGGTCCCGGTTGGTGCGCCCGACCCGCCACCGATCGATATCCGCTCGTTGCCTAGCGTCGCGCGGGCCACCAGCCAGCCCTTGTTCACGTCGCCGACCACATCGGAGTCGGGAACGAACACGTCGTCGAAGAACACCTCGTTGAAGTGGGAGTCCCCGGTGATGCCCCGCAGCGGATTGACCGTGACTCCCTCGGCGCCCATGTCGATCGCCATCATCGTCACGCCGGCGTGCTTGGGGGCATCGGGGTCGGTGCGGACGGTGGCGAGCCCCCACTGGCACAGGTGCGCCAGGCTGGTCCAGACCTTCTGGCCGGTGACGCGCCAACCGCCGTCCACTCGTTTCGCCGAGGTGCGCACCGCGGCAGCATCGGAACCTGCACCGGGTTCGGAGAACAGCTGGCACCACATCACCTGCCCCCGCAACACCGGCTCGACCCAGCGTTCACGCTGGTCCTCGGTACCGGCCTGGGCGATGGTCAACGCGACCCACCCGGTGATGCCCATGTCCGGGCGCTCGACTCCGGCGAACTCCTCCTCGATGACGAGCTGTTCGAGCACGGTGGCGCCCCGCCCCCACGGCTGCGGCCAGTGCGGGACCAGATAGCCGGAGTCGACCAGGAAATCGCGTTGTTGTTCGGCGGGCAACGTGCGGACTCGGGTCGCGGCCTCCCGCGCCGCAGCCCGATGGTCCTCGGCTTCCGGGGGCAGCGTGAACGAGGCGCCGTGCGCCTGGCCGCTGCGCCGGCCCTCCACCACGTCGAGCAGCGGGTCACCGCCGTCGGCCATCAACGCCGCGAGCGTGCGCGCCCGGCGCAGATACAGGTGTGCGTCGTGCTCCCAGGTGTAGCCGATGCCGCCATGCAGCTGGATGTTGTTCTGCGTGGTGGACACCTGCGCGCGGATCGCCAGCGCGGCGGCGACAGCAGCGGCGAACCAGGCGCTGTCGAGGTCGTCGGCGCGGGCGGCGTCCCACGTCGCGGCCGTGGCGACCTCGACGTCGACGAGCATGTTGGCGGCGTGGTGTTTGACCGCTTGGAAGGTGCCGATGGTCCTGCCGAATTGTTCGCGGACCTTGGCGTATTCGACCGCCATCTGCAGTGCGGCCCACCCGACTCCCACCGCCTCGGCGGCGGTCAGGATGCGCCACACGGTCCTGGCGTTGCGTGCCGCCCCCCGCAGCACCCGGTCCTGGGGCACGGCCACCCCGCGCAGGGTCACCGAGCCCAGGCTGCGGGTGGTGTCCAGGGAATCCAGTGCGGTGACGGTGACGCCGTCGGCG
>MDSW01001242.1_pt1 | contig 10757 bp, 3 predicted proteins | sample 811171 | NCBI WGS metagenome assembly MDSW01 (sample SAMN05326641, study PRJNA326480) | marine metagenome | isolation source: seawater | place: Atlantic Ocean: North West | collected 2012 | reverse complement strand
GGGCGAAACGTACGACGCCGACGCCGACGCCACGAGTAGCCCGGCCCCCGTGCCTGTCGCGACGGCCGCCGCGCCAGCCGACGACGCTCCGGCGGAAAAGCGCGCGCGCGTGGTGCCGGCGCCGAACAACCCGTACGCCACGGCCCCGAAACCGCGCGCCACGAACACTCCAGATTACACGATGCAGGCCGGGAACGAAAGCCGCGCCGCCTCCCAGGGCATCTTAGGATCCCATGCTCGGAGAGAAATGAAATATATAGCGAAGAGGCCCTACCGTTTCCCATATGAACCGACCGACAGCTGTCGGTCAAGACATACGATCTCACCTACTGACAATTGCTATACCAAGATCGACGCCAAGATCGAAGCCGACACGGAGGCACGGAAGCTGGCATGGTTCAAACCACGAAGTTGCAGGTTGACGCGCGTGCACAAGACGACACACGATGCGGGACGCGGCAGGCATACTCGAGCAGCTGAGGAAGGCAATGGCAGACGAAACAAAGGCCAGGAAGAGAGCGAGGCTGGCCATCGTCGTACGGGGGCGAGAAATGATGTTAATAGCGCAGGGAATGCTCCACAAGCAGGGAGCACGAGCAAAGGGAGGGATGACGTTGTCGCGCGTGTGGCAGCAGATAATTGCGACGCATCTGAAGCTGCTAGACGAGATGGCGGCGACGCAAGGGAACGGGCGGTGCGCGGAAATTTGCAAATTGATGGACAAGGCATGCACGCAGATGCAGAACGGAGACTGGGCGAAAGCGGAGAAATTCACGGCCGGGGCGGCAAAGCTAAGGGGCGAAGGGCCGTATTACACGAAGATCCTGCCGAAGTCAAAATTGGAGGGGACGAATACCAACAGCGTCTACGATGCCGTCCGACTGAGCACGGTGAGAGGCGGACAAGATTGGGTGGTGCTGAAGGAAAAGTTGGCGAACGAGGACGAGCTGAGTACGCGAGAGATGGTGCAGGCCGTCGCGAAAGCGCGGACGCGGGGAGTGACGGCGCACCTGAAAGTCCTAGAATCGCGAATAGAGCTGACGGAAGAGGAGAAGGAGTTCCTACAGTCGGTGCCAATGGACTTCACCCTGCCGCAAAAAGCAGCCGAGGGGGAACGAAGCGAGACAGGGAGCAGGGTGGAGGTGGACAACCGGCGGAAGATATCCGCCGAGCTGACATGCGACACGGGCAGGGGGATCAGAGAGAAAGTGGAAAAGGCGCTGGAGCGGGCAGGGCTGATGGACGGGGTACTGTCGGAAATGTTCATGATCATGTCGATAGCGGGGTGCGGGCCCCAGGCGTGGCACACAGATTTCGAGCGGCAGGGGCGAAAGGCGCGAAAGACACACCGGTCGATCTTCCTCGGGATTCAAGACGCCACGGTGCTGGATTTCACGCGGAGCAATGCGGCGGAAATAGCGGCGGGAAGTGCGAAAGAGGAAAAAGTGGTATATGGAACCGGAGACCTAGTCATAATGGATGCCAAACAGGCACACCGCGGAGCAGCAGCGAGTGTCGACAACCGAAGAATCTTCTTTTACATGACGCCGACGGGACACGGGCCGGTGGACGACAAGAAGCAACCGGTCACGTACCCATACGACTACGAGGCGTATGCCGACGCGTGGGAAAAGGCAGAAGCAGAGGAGGGCAAAGTCAAGACAGGTCGAAGCCGCAAGCAGGGGAGGGGCACGAAGAGGAACAGAGCGGCAACAACAAACCGCAGCAAACGCACAGCAGTGAAGAGGAAGGTGGGTGCGACGCGCGACATGGAGGCACAAGGGAGCGAGCAAGAAGACAGCGACAGCGAGGACAGCAGCGAAGACGAAAGCAGCGAGTGCAGCAGCGAGGAGAGCGCCGAAAGCAGCGAAGAATCAGGAGGGAGCACCAGCGAGGACAGCGAGACGGACGAAGAGGCGGAAAAAGTGGCAGCGGCCATAGATCAAGCACTGCAGGAAGTGAGGACGGAACAAGAAAAGGTGCAACACACCAAAAGGGCGATGGAAAAAGCGAAGAACACGGCAAAGGAGGTGCAGAAAGAAATGGCGGCGGGGCTCAGGGAGGCACACGGAGACCGATACCACAACAAGCTATCCAAAATCAAATGGATCAAGTGCGTGGGAGCAGTCGCGTGGAAGAAGGACGTGGACAGCGGCCAAGGCACGGCGGCACTGATCAAGACGCATGGGGCGGAGGTGGTGAGCGCCGAAGTGGGCGAAGATTTCGAGTGGGGCAGGGTCGAACCGACACAGACGAAACTGGGCACGGACGAAATACGCAAATACGTGAGGGGCGCAAAATCCGGGAAGTGGTACGTGTACACGGCCGAACGCAAGTGGCAAGGCGAGATGTGGATCAGGGTGATCTCGTGCCAGCCGGGCATCACGTGGGGACTGGACCGGTACGGTGGAGAAGCGGCGGTGATGGTAATGTTGCCCGCTGCAGGCGCAGGGCTAATATACGGAACAAAAAACGCAGAAGCGAGATCAACAGAGCAAATCGCGGTGGCTGTGAGCCAGGGAGCACGACGCACATACATCGCCTACAAGGAGGCCGAGGTGCAGTGGCTCGACCCAGGCGAAACGCCGGCGGAAGAAGATGTGCTGTTCGAAATCGAACCCACAAAACTTGTCGTGGACCTCACGACGACATGAACCTGGACAAACCGCGACGTAGACTCACACAACAAGATGCAAGAGCACAAACAAACACGAACACGGTAGGATCAAATAGGAAATACAGTATACTCAGTATGCACCTACATGTAGCGTACAGACATAGGCACGCTGCCGCTGGGAGACACGAGTTGAGCACAGCGCAAGCACACACGAAAATGGAAGCCACGCGGAGCGCCATGCAAGAGGTCGCGGGTGCAGATTGGAAGGGAGGGAACCGCGCTCGAGAGGGAGTGGCAGCGCGGACACGCGGCGGGAAGGATGCCGGGGCAACCGAGAAGCGCAACGCCGCGCACGGCAAAGAGATGACGGATACGGCTCCAAGCGGCGACGCTGGCACCGGCCGCCCCGCACGACCCGGCGACGAAGCCTACGATGGGAAAACGAGCCAACGGGCAGATGGACGAACAAGGACGGGGAGCGCGAGGCGAGGAGACGTGGGAGGAACAGGAGAAACCCGTCGGAGTCTATCATTGAAAGACGAGGTGCCGCTGGGGCGGACATTTAGAGCACGCTGCGGCCAGGGGCTGGGAAGGACCGAACTTTTCTACGTAGGCAACCAAAAAGACGTAGGAGTGACCGGGCTCCGCACGTGGCCGAGGGGCGGGGCAAAAACAGCACCGGCGTTCAGAACAGGCGAGACGGTGGCATACTTCGTCGAGAGGACGCACGAGACGAAACGAGTGGGAATCATAGCGGGGAGGGGGCAAAATTTTGAGTACGACCAAGAGCGATCCACGGCATACCGAATTAACACGACCATCCGGGGACACGGAAAGAAGAGCGAGAATACTGACATGGGCAAAGCGCCGTGCCGGGCGAAAGTCGACGGGAGGACCTACTGGCGCGTCTTCGCCACGAGGGACATACAGCACGGCGAGGCGCTGCGGGTGCCATACCGCGACAAGCGACACATATCAGAAATAAAGCGGCAGATTGGAAAACAAACGAAAACAGTGAGGAGCACCGCCGTAGGGGAGGCGCGGAAGGCATGGGACGAGAGGCGGCGGAAAAAACGCGCGCACCTAACGGCACTAAACAAAGCAAAACAGAAAGCGGTAGCCGACGCCAAGCGCGGGGCACGAGAGCAGCGTAAACGAGAACGAGCGGCCAAGTGGCAAGGCGAACAACGCAGGACGAGGAGTAGAGCAGGGAGTGAAATAGGAACAAATCTCGTCAATAAAGAGTGAGGGGCGTCGGCAGGATCGATGGGAAACGATAATGCAGTTTAACATAGACGGATACCCGTCCGATAGCCCAGACGCAACGCAGTTTTTTGGCACGGAAGCGGAAAAATTAGGCGTCACTTTACTACTACTGCAGGACACAAGGCGCACCGAATACAGCGGCACGGCACTAACGCGCAACGTAGACATAGGGAGACGACAACAGCAGCGCAGACAAAACACCAAAGAGGAACGATGGGTATGGAGACACGAGGAACGCATCAAAGAAATACAAATAGGGGGTGTAACGACTGGAATGACCGAAAGACTGCATAGATGGGTGGGACACGACAAGGACCACAAACCGGCAGTCATCAAGGACTGCCGGGGTCTGGGACGATACGGCGCGGTCAAACTACTGGGAAGAAAAAATGAAGGCGTGCAACGCACGATGCTCATCGTGAACGTGTACGTGCCGCAGGCCACAGGCGCATTAGCAAAAGAGATCGCAAAGAGAGGCGAGAACGAGCAACAAAACGCAGGCGAATACGCAACGACACAACTCATCAACGATCTGGACAGGATGATAAAGAGCAACGCCACGCCGGGCACAGCTATAATAATCGCAGGAGACCTGAATATGTGGCTACAGAATGCAAGCCCACGACAGAATAAGATGATCGGCGCGTGGGAAAAGACAATGTGCGAGGGACACGGATTAGTAAACATCTTCGGCGACGACGACACACAACGCACGTACATAAACAAGAAGTCGGCGACGTGGCCTGACCACACATACGTGTCGAGCACGCTGATAGAAGCAAAGATGGTGAGACTGCCGCGAGTGATCGGGACCTGGAGGAAGTACGGCAAAGACAAAGGAGTAATGAACAGCGTCCACGTGCCCACGGTGGTACAAGTAAACATGGAAGGATGGCTAGACCGAAGCACGGCCAAGGAATACGGAGACCGGCGAGTGAGGCCACGAGTCAGAACGCTGAAATTCAAAAACAAAAAGCAAGTGGAACAGTACCAACGGGCGATCAAAAAGAGAATGGAGCGCGGCGAGAGCCCGAACATGAACACCATACGCAAATGGCACACCGACGCAGCGAAATGGACGAAGCTGCCTGCAGAAGTACAACAAGGATACACAGAAGTGACAAAACTGATGCTGCACGCTGAGGATGACATAGTAAACAGAAGCATAGAACGACGCAAACAACACCGAGGCTTCTCCAAAATATGGACGCCGGACATAGCAAGGCGCAAGCATGCAGCGACACTCTACAAACAAGTATTAAACGGCGTGGGGAAAATAAAATGGACCCCGCGGCGCGCGAGGAAAATTGCACAACGACACATACGCCAGATAACGAAGCACACCAAGGGGTACGAACCGCCTGTCCTGGACATCCCGAGCAATCAAGCCACACCGGCGGATATCAAAAAGTGGATGAGTAAAACCAAAGCAAAGCTGCGGAAACTGGAAAAGAAACTGCACGCCAAAGCGCTAAAACACCAAACGCAAAAAACTAACGCCATCCGACGAAAAATGGCGACGGAACGCGAGAACAGAGAATACGGTGCGTACATACAAAAAGCGCTCGGACGCAAGACGCAGAGACTGCCAACACATATGCAGGTCACCAAAACGGGCCCAAACGGGAAAGCCTACCAAGACATTGTAGATGACCCAGACGAACTGAAAGAGCTCCTGAAAGATAGCACGTGGGAAGAACTGGGCAAACCAGGGCGAGAGAAATGGTACGTACAAAGCGAACACGCCATCGCTGACAACGGAGAACGCGGACGCTCAATAAGGAGCGCATTATGCCACGGCACAGAAATAGAAAGGAAAGAAGCAATCCAAACACTGCCGATAGCTTTCCAACGCACCGCCAAGACCCTACAGGCCAAGTTATGCCCGCGAGGCAAGCACCAGGGACGAGCATGCCCGGAACACGAATATGCAGCGACAATGACTGACATAGACCGAGAAACGTGGAACAGGAAGCTAAAGAAGAAAAAGAAGAACACAGCCCCGGGCGAAAATGGCATAAGAGTAGACCACATTGTGGCGGCGCCGGATGCGCTCCAGGACGTACTACGCGGACTGTGCAATATCGCAATAAGAGCGAAACAACCGCTAGACGAGTGGTACACGGAGCTAGTCAACAAAGTGCCGAAAGACATCGGCATCACCAAGATCGACAGACTCAGACCCCTAAAATTCCTGGACGTCGTACGCAAACTGGTGGTAGGCATCATAAAAGATCGGATGTGCGCAGTATGGATACAGAACGGGCTACTGAGTGAGGAACAATACGCTTTTATTGCCGACCGGAACATAACCACACCAGCAATAACGCGACGACTCATGATGGAAGACGCGCAGAGCAGGCAACGACCACTGGTACTACTGGACATCGACCTGACACACGGCTACGACACAGTGGAAACATGGGTCAAAGACGCGGCGCTCAGACGGTTGGGAGTCCCAGCAGATCTGAGGAACTTCTTAGCCAATTTCGACCAACACAACGTCAACAAGGTCATCACGCCCTATGGACACACGGAAGGATTCCACGCGGAGGCTGCGGCGCTGCCACAAGGCGACGAGGCATCCCCGATGATATGGAACGCAATCATGGACATGATGCTGCAACACACAAAAGACGACACGGGGCACTACGAGTTCGTGGGCGAGGAAGGAAAGATGGAAACCATACAACAAATCATATACGCGGACGACTCGACCTTTTTCAAAGCAAACGTGGCGGACGCGCAGACAACTGCGGCGGCGATGGCCAACTTCACAGGCTTCACGGGGCTGGAAATCAACGCAAAAAAGAGCACGGCGACGATAAACAAGTACGGACGAGAGACGTACGGCGCAGTAGAAGATGAGCCAACACCAATAACGGTGACAGAATGGGCATGGAACGCAACGACTGAAACCGTAGAACAAGGGAAGCCAAACAAAATAAGATGGACAAAAGCCGGAGAACACATACGACACCTGGGAAATTACCAAAACACGGAAGGCGCAAACGACCAACAAATGAAAGTGATACAACAAGAGATACGGAAAGTGATAGCAGCGATCCGGTGGAAACGACTGGGCGCCGCGGGCACGAAACTGATCAACGACCTGATACTCACAGCTAAAGTCAGATATGCCATGACAATCAGCAATTGCAACAAAGCACAGATCAGGAAGCTCCAGAGCATGGTCACACCGCTCCTGTGCCATGCCAACGGAATAAGCAGCAAAACAGCGCATCGCAGGCTGTACGGAGAAGCGGGGGGCGCGAAATGGGACCGGTGGGAACACATCGTCATGATAGACAGACTTAAATACATCGCATGCGAGCTACAGAAACCCGCCACGATGGGATACAAAGCAGTACAGGGGGCACTACACAGAATGCAGCAAAAATATGGCGGCGGAAAACCAGTCCTACAAATAGATGAAGCAGAGTGCATAACGGACGCGGAAACAAAAACGGAATGGATATACACGGTATGGGAATGGGCACAGGAAAACGGCATCAGGATGCTACATGGAGGAGATACGGATAAGCCACGAAGAGAACGTGACTGCAGGCTGATGGATAGCGTGGGTAACATGCAACAAAAAAGGGCCATAAACCGGAACATACACAAATATAAATGGCTGAGCGACGCAGTGGACGAAAGCGGCCGCCAAATGAACGAGGCAGCAAAAAGTAACACGGATACGGAGTGGGTGTCAACCGTCACGGACATCATAGCGAGCAAAACTAGGCAGCTAGGAAAATGGCTCACAGACACCGACGTAGAGACAACACATAAGCAACGCCTGCAAGCGGCGGGGTACGGGGTAGACCAAAAAGGAAGGGCGTGGCAGATAACAGGTGAGGACGAGGAAATCACGGCGCAACATACCGAGACACACGTACCATATGATGGCGAATGGATGGACCTCTCACCGGGACACTGTATAAAGGTAGCAACAAAGTGCAAATGCCGAAACACGGTGACATACACGGGAAAAGGAGACTTCAGAATGACAGCAGAATGCGCACGAGAAAAATTTTTCTGCAACGAGCAGCGAGACGGGCAGCAAATATGGAGAGTACACTACGAAAACGGAGAGCCAGAGGCAACAGCCACGATGCTACCGGAGGGCGCAATAATAGAGAGCATCGGAGACTATACACTCAATAATACGACTACGGAACAGGATATAACGAAGGCCATTCGGGAAACAAGAGGAGAGATCACGATAACGGCGACCATCAACTCAACGGTGATGAGGGGTGGTAACAAGGGCGATGTCAGCAAACGGGCAATGGAATGTTACAAGAACACAAGGGTCAAACTGGACGACGACACATGGGCGAAAATCATAAAAATATACAAACACACGACAACAGCAGCAAGACCTACCGACGAGCAAACAACCAAAAGAAAACGCACGCAAAGACCACAAGCAAAAGTGGAATGGAGAGCCCAACTACAAGGAGAGGACGGAAACACTACACCGGCGACCCCCACGCTCAAGGAGTTCAACATGGCAGTAAAACAAATATACGATACAGCCAGCCGTGAGACGAGAGACTGCAACCAACACAAGAGCACAGAAATACGCAGCACGGCGCGGCGTATAAACTGGTACGACAGATATGTGACACGACCGAGGATAACGGCGGATGCTACAACACGCATACAACACATACACCAATGCGAACCGCCAACACACCCAGGGTGGGGAGAAATAGACAAACGGAAAGAAATGCGGGTATACACGGACGGCTCCTATAGGCCAGAGAAAGAGGAAGGAACATACGCATGGGTAGCGGGATGGCACGACGAAGAAGGGAACATAGGTGTAGTCATGAGCGGCGGAGGATTGGAGCGAAACAGTGACAATGAGGCGAGGGGAGACATAGACTCCACAAGAATGGAGACTATGGGACTGATCCGCGCACATGAGGCAGTAAGAAGGAAATGGAACGGACCAGTCCTCCACTATATGGACAATAAAGCAACCATATGGAGGAAAGGCAGTTTTGCACGCGAAACAGCCAGAGTGAGGTGGAAAGCACCGGACAGCGACCTCTGGAACCAGGCAGGAGAGATAGCGGGCGACGGGAAATGGCGCACAAAATGGGTCGGATCACACGCCGACGACGACAAAAAATTCCATGAACTCACCAACGAAGAGCGCGGAAACGTGATAGCAGACAAACATGCGGAAAAACAATACAGCAAACCCTCCAATATTGAAACACCATGGCAAGACGAGCGTAACACGAGACCAGGACAGATAATAATAGAAACGGGGATCCGACGATACCACCCAGTGACGGGAAGAACCACGAAAACAATACTAAAACACACCAGGACCCTAGCGACGAGACTAGCGCTGGACAGAGAACTGGAACACATAACCAGAGATACGGACATCAACGTCAACTTCGATTTCCTAGACATGAAACTCCAAGAGAACATAGAACGAAACGACAAGAAAAAGGGACAACTAATACGACACATGAAACTAACTGCGGGTATACTGGCAACCAATGACAGGCTAGCGACATACACGGACACGGAGGCGAAATGCCCGTGCTGCGGAGCGGAGAAGGAAACTCAAAATCACATACTAGGACACTGCCCACACGAAGAACTAGTCAAGAAAAGAACAGAACTCATCGAGCAAGTGCACCAAACAATCGGCGATGCCGTCGGCAGACATATACATGCGAACGAAATGGAACTGGTGAAACAAATATGGACAACGAAATCTATTCGAGGAGTGGCGGGACAAACTGCCAACCACGAACACGAACAGTACGACTGGAGTGAGACAGAAAACCCGATACTGAGACAATACATGGAGAAACTAACTGAACCCGGAGCGACAAAAATGTGGGACGGGTGGTTCACGGTACACTGGATACCAATTATAATGGACATGGCAAGCAGACAGAATCACAACGCAAAAAGAGCCAATACGTACAACATAGCAGTGAAAGCAGCAGAAAAAATCAGGAACGTCATCAAACAGGGACTGTACGAAATGTGGAAAGTACGAAACGATATCAAACACGAAGAACACGCAAAACACAAATGGACCATAGTGGAGATAAAAGACATACTTCGGAACCTCAGAAAAACCAACACAACAGAGCGATATAGTGCAGAGGAAATACTGACATGGCGAAAACGGAAAATAGATAGCTGGGCGAAACGAAGAATGAAAGACATTGAGAAAGGTACGAAGAAACAACAAGAACATAAGGCAGCGCTGCAAAGATTTAACGAGAAATGGAAACTATTCAAGCCACAACACCAAGATCAAGAGAAGGACGACGAGAGGGAAACAGAAGACAATGGGAACCACGAGACAAGGAGCGACGGACTAGACCAAAGCGAAGAGAGCAAAGAGAGAATAGAGGATGGAAGCGGAGTGACCCGAGCTACTGACACCGAGAACAGCCAAAGTACGAGAGATGACACGACCACAACAGAAGAAGAACAGGAACAAGCAGACGACGGACAAAACAATACGTACACAAAAAATAACGTGGGTAGAGAGAGAGCAGAGCGAAATCAAAGAGAGTCGAGCGAGGAACATCGGGGAAGCGGAAAGAGAAAAGAGAGAGAGCAAGCGGGACTGAAGGATAACGATAGTGAAGTTAAAAGAAAACCGCGGAAGAAAGCGAGACAAAACACCTTAGAACAATATATGAACATGGACGGTGGAGGAAAGCGGAAACGGGACCAGGCGGCGCACTGCGATGCAAACAGCAAAGATACAAGCGACATTGACGACGAACGAGAAACGAGAAGATCAAAGCGGACAGAACCAAGACAAACAGAGGTAACAGAACGGAAAGGCATAGGATAGAAACAAAGCAGAGCCGTG
>MDSW01204077.1_pt1 | contig 10758 bp, 10 predicted proteins | sample 811171 | NCBI WGS metagenome assembly MDSW01 (sample SAMN05326641, study PRJNA326480) | marine metagenome | isolation source: seawater | place: Atlantic Ocean: North West | collected 2012 | reverse complement strand
TTTTTCAATCTCCAAGCTGGTCCTACCAATGGACTTCCATCAGGTGTGTAACAAATTGCACCGTTATAAACTTTTTTAACTCCGACCTCACCAAATGCAGGCACTCTTTTTATAGCTCCTTCAATGTGTGGAGCTAGTCTATCTAGATCTTCCTGAAACAATTCATATTCACTATCTTTTGATGGACCATCTACGTAACAACACGGTGCACCTTTTTCATATGGACCTAAAATAAATCCACCTGCTTCTTCTCTCATATACCATGAGTTATCACTATCTCTTAGAACTCCCATCTCTGGTTTTTTTTCTTTTTGCCTTTTTAAAACTTCTGGATGTGGTTCTGTAACAATATATTGGTGTTCAACCGGTATTGCGGGAATTTCAATTCCAACCATCTCACCAGTTTGTCTTGCAAAGTTTCCGCTGCAAGATACTACATGTTCGCATGAAATAGATCCTTTATCTGTCTCAACTGCCCATCCATCTTTTGTTTGTTTAATTCCTGTAACTGTTGTGTTTCTATAAATTTCTGCACCGTGATTTCTTGCACCTGTAGCTAAAGCTTGAGTTAAGTCGGCGGGTTGGATGTAACCATCTTCTGGATGTTGAATTGCACCCGTAAGTCCTTCAATATTACAAAGCGGCCAAATTTCTTTAACTTGTTCTGGTTTTAAAAATTTTACTTTAACACCAATCGTTTTAGCCACTCCTGCATACTGATGATATTCATCCATTCTATCTTTTGTTTGGGCTAAACGAATATTTGAAACTACACTGAAGCCAACTTTTTTACCTGTTTCCTTTTCTAAAGATTTATATAATTGAACTGCATATCTGTGTAGTTGTCCTACTGAATAGCTCATATTAAATAAGGGAAGAAGACCTGCTGCGTGCCAAGTAGAACCAGAGGTTAGTTCTTTTCTTTCAACTAAAACAACATCCGACCACCCTTTTTTTGCTAAGTGGTAAAGTGTGCTTACACCAACTGCACCACCGCCTACAACAACTACTTTAGCTTTTGATTTCATAAACTTAGAATATGATAACTAAAGCGAGATTGAAATGATTAAAAAACAGCTATTTTGGTTTAGACGTGTAAGAATAACGCTGTTTGTTGGCAGGAAAAGCATTATTTTCCTCAACGAATTTAAACTCTTTTAAGTGCAGCACTCTTTTTAAATTAGAAGTAGTATTTTTAACTAATTTTTTATTTCTTAAATTTTCTTTTTGATTTATTAGTTTGTTTCTTACCTTGAAAGAATTTTCTTTTACTGTTTTTTCAACTAACGCTGCTTTTTTTATTACTCTATTTTTCTCTCTTATTAAAATATGCTCAAGGGTAGTTTTTCCCGTTTTTTCCTTAATTGTATAATTAACAGCAGAAGAAATAGAGGATTGTAAAGCTTTACCTTGAGATGCTCCTAACGCTGAAGGCCCCATCATTGTTAATGAAGTCTGGTAACATCCTGACAGGGTAGTTCCTAAAATAAATAAAACAGCCAAATTTTTCATAATTTGGATCGGGTAACATCAAATAGTAACTTTTCATAGTGATTCTTTTGTCCTTAGAGCATTAGTTGTAAGTTGTTAACAGTTTAATGTTCCACGTGAAAAATAAATTTTAGGTTGTGTTTAATTTTTTAGATTTACAACCTTTTTTGGATTTAAATCTGATAGATGTTTTCTGGTGTTTTCAAATCTTTTTTTTAAAAACTCTCTTCTGGTATTTTCGATTCTCGCTTTAATTGCAGAACAAAATTCAGCATTTTTTGTACATAAATTAATTTTTTGTTTTTGTTTTTCTACGGTTTTTATTTGAGACTCGTTCAAAACGTGTTGGATAGGTGTTTTTCCGGTTTTGTGTTTAACGCCATAACTCAGTGAAGTTGAAACTAATGATTGAGATATTCTACCTTGAGCAATACCACTCGTTGCTGGAGCTACATAAGTTAGAGAAGTCTGATAGCAGCCAGATAGAAAAAAGCCCAAAAACAAAAAACTAAATAATTTTTTCATTCCTTATCTCCTTAAACGAATCAAACACAAAGTTTTTTTGAAATATACAAATATTATAGCAGATAATGCAACCTATAAGTTAATTAAATCAAAAAAAGCAGGAATTTAGGTGAAATAAATTTCAATTATAGACCAAAATGAGTGCAACTATTCTAAAACTCGTAGTGGCTTACCTTTCAAACAAGAGTCTAAATTTTCGATCATCTGCTTGTAGAATAAAGCATAATTTTCCTCTGTTACATAACCTAAATGTGGAAGTAATAGTGCGTTAGGTAAAAATCTTAATTTATGATCTTGGGGTAATGGTTCGGTATCATATACATCCAAACCTACACCTGCTATTTTGTTATTTTTTAAAGCGTCTATTAAATCCTTTTCATTAATAATTGGACCTCTTGATGTATTAACCAGAAAACAACTTTTTTTCATAATTTGGAATTCTTTTTTTGTAATAAGATTTTCGTATCTTTTACCCAAAACTACATGCAAAGAGATAATATCCGAGTTTTTTATTAATTCCTCTTTACTCATTGGAAGAACTCCTAGTTTATTAGCTTTAGTTAAATCAAGATTTTCACTCCATGCAACAACTTGCATTCCAAATGCTTTTCCAATTGAAGCAACCTGGGATCCTATTTTACCAAGCCCCACTATACCTAATAATTTTCCTTTTAATTCTAATCCAAGAGTTGTTTGCCAATATCCCTGAAACATATTATCAATTTCCTGTTTTATATTTCTCATAAGGCCTAAAATTAAAGCCCATGTAATTTCTGCGGTTGGATTTGAATTAATTTCAGTACCACAAATAATTATTTTCCTCTTTTTTGACTCTTGTAAATCAATTGATTTATTTCTCATGCCGCTTGTCATTATGTATTTTAATTTTGGTAAATTAGATAAGAGGTTTTTTGAAATTGGTGTTCTTTCTCTCATAATAAATAGTACTTCAAAATCTTTTAAAGTACTTATTATCTCTTCTTCATTTTGGAAAGGATCGTTAAAAACAGTAAATGCGTAATGATCTTTGTATTTGTTTTTATCAATAAATTCTTCAAATACATTTTGATAATCATCTAAAACTGCAACGTTAATCATCAATTAAACCTTGAGGAATTATAAGGCGATAAATCTAAATTTGTTTTTTCATTTGCTAAAATTCCTGAAACAATTTTTCCTGTAATGGCCCCAAGAGTCCAACCTAAATGTTGGTGTCCGAAAGCATAAATAATATTTTGATTATTTTTTGATGGTCCAATTACTGGAAGAAAATCTGGCAAGGTAGGTCTAAAACCTAACCACTCATCCTGATGATCTCCAAGCTGTGGCAGAAGTTCTTTTGCAGAATTGACGATATATTGAATTCTTTTTTTTGATATAGGATTTTTTAATCCACCTAGTTCAACAGTTCCAACAGCTCTTAAACCTTGGTTCATAGGTGTCATTCCAAAACCTCTGTCTAAAAAAATTACTGGTCTAGTTAATAAATTTTCCATTCCTTTAAAATGAACGTGATAACCTCTTTCAGTATCAAGAGGAATTTTTTCTCCAAGTTGATCTGTAAGTTTCTTAGAGTATGCACCACATGCTATAACAGATTTTTCAAATTTATATTCACCTTCGTCTGTTTTTATTAGTGTTTGATTTATTTTAGATTGATGAATTGAATTTACATTTTGTTTAATGAATTTTCCTCCTCTTTTTAAAAAAAGTTCAAATATTTTCTTTAAAATTCCAAGAGGATCTTTTGCGTGATAAGCATAATCATAGAAACAACCACCAGAAAAAACTGGTTTGAGATTAGGCTCTAAATCTAAAATATCTTTAACATTTAAAATTTTTTGCTTAACACCAAGTTCATCTCTTACTTTAATTTCTAATTCTCTACTTTTTAAATTTTTATTTGTCCAAATGTAAATAATACCCTTTTGTTCAACCAAATTTGTTGTATCAATCTCTTGAAAGATTTCCTCATAGGCATCCATTGAGAGGCTAAGAATCTGATTCATTGATTTTGCGGTATGTAACATAGATTTTTGATTACAATTTTTCAAATATCTTAAAATCCAAGGTAACATTTTCGGGATATAATTCCACTTGAGTGCCAACGGACCAAATGAACTTAAAAGCATTTTGGGAATATCATATAAAATATCAGGTCTATTTAGTTGTAGTACAGCATAGGGTGAGAAATGACCGGCATTACCATATGACGCCATTGAACCAGGATCATTTGTATCAAAGATAGTTGTGGGAATACCTTTTTTTTGTAATTGTAGACCTATACAAACGCCTTGAATACCAGCACCAACAACTCCAACTGAAGAACAATTATTATTTTGCATAAGTTCACAGCTTTAAACTAAATTATTACTGATCAAATGTGGTAGATTGTACTAATTTTTAATTTTAGTTACTAGCAACTATTTTTGGTCGGCCTGACTTTTTGGTTTTTTCTTTACTTGCGTTCTCTTTTGCTTCAATGGACTCTAATTTAAATTCATCTTGTGCCGCTTCTAAACTTGTGCTCTCTGTTTTCTTGATATAACCAGTAATGTCGGCACCTTCTTCAGTTTTTAATGTTTCACTGAATAAAATATCGCCTTTTACTACAGCAGATGCACCGATTACTATTGTCTTAGCAACAACTTTTCCTTCTAGATGTCCGTAAATTTCTATTTTGTCTGTTTCAACTGGACCAATTATTGATCCTGTTTCTTTAATAACTAAATCGTTTGTATATACTGATCCTTTAATTAAACCTGAAATATCAATTGCTCCTGAAGTCCTTAGAGTTCCTTCCAAAGAAAAAGTTTCACCTATTTGTGATCTTCCGCTGTCGTTTAATGGTCTTGGCGCTTCTACCTTTTTACTTCCAAACATATTGCTATTTCAGCAAATTATCCTGGAGTTTGCAAGTGGGAAAATAGATTATTTTGGGTCAAATATGCCATTAAAAGTTGTATTAACCCACTGCTTGATCTTTATGAATATTGCAGCTCATCACAATTCCTAATCCTATCATAATAGCCATCATGGAAGAACCTCCGTAAGATAATATCGGTAAAGGTGCTCCGACTATTGGTATCAAGCCTAAAACCATTCCCATGTTAACAGCAACATATATAAAAAAAGCTGTAGCAAAACTAAAACAATAAAACTTTCCAAAACTATTTCTAATTTTATTACCTATATCTATAATTCGCCAATTTATGATCATATATAATGCAAGAATAAAAATTGAACCTACAAAACCAAATTCTTCAGAAAAAAGCGTGAAAATAAAGTCTGTATGTTTTTCGGGTAAGTAATCTAAATAACTTTGGGATCCGTTCAAGAATCCTTTTCCAAATAAACCACCAGAACCAATCGCAATTTTAGATTGCGTAATTTGATATCCTGCGCCCAAAGGATCTCTTGTTGGATCTAAAAAAGTCAAAATTCGTGATTTTTGATAAGGTTTAAGAAATGAAATTGCAACTGGAGCAGCTGATAAAAATATTATACTTAAATAAGCAAAAAATTTCATTTTAACGCCGGCTAACCAAATAACTGCTATCCCTCCAACAGCAATTAAAAATGCAGTTCCCAAGTCTGGCTGCGTAACTACTAAAAGAGTGGGTATTAACAATGCTATAATAGGCTGAACAATATATCTTGGTCTATTAACATCGCCGGCTGAGATTTTATGATAATATTTGGATAAAAATAAAATTAATCCTATCTTCATTAATTCTGATGGTTGTAAATTGATAAAGTATAAATCTAACCACCTTTTTGAGCCAGAAGATATTAAGCCAAAATATTTTACTAGGATAAGTAAAATTAATACTCCTAAATAAAATAATGTGCTTGTATTATACCAAAAATTTAATGGGACAAAGGAGACTATAAGAAATAAAATAAAAAAAATGCAAAATCTAACAATATGACTTTTGGTATGATAAGCAAATTGTCCAGCATCGGTGGAATACATAGCAAAAAAACTTATTATGCCCAGCAGAAGTACACTAAAGACAAATAAATAATCTAATGCAAAAATTTTATCTCTGACACTCAAGTGGGATACAATTGTTCCTGGCTTAAACATTAAATATTTTCTCCTTTAATTCTCTGTGACTCTCTTAGGGGATGTCGTTCCAAGAGTTTTTTTATAACACTTTTGGCTAAGGGTGCTGCACTCCCGCTTCCAGTTCCTCCGTGTTCAATCACAACGCTTATTGAATAACGTGGGTCTTTATAAGGAGCAAATGCTACAAATAGAGCATGGTCTCTTTGCTCATAAGGAAGATCTATATTTTTTACCTCTAGTTCCCTTTGCATTTCAGTAAATCTTTTAACTTGAGATGTTCCTGTTTTTCCAGCATATACAAAATCTTTTGAAAGTCTTGAGCGATAAGAGGTTCCTCTTGGTTCATTTGTTGCACCATAAAGTGCATCTTTTACAAAATTAATATTTTCTTGATTTTTAAAAAGTGTTTTATATTTTAAATTTGAAACAACATTGTCTAATATGCCTAGATCATCTTTAAAAGTTTCTTTGTCTTTAATAAAATCTTCTAAACCGTCAAAGGTTTCATCTGAGACTAGTATTCTTGGTTTAATTTTATATCCACCATTAGCTATTTGCGCTGTCATCAAAGCTAATTGAAGTGGTGTGGTCTGCCAATAACCCTGTCCGATACCACTATGAAGAGTCTCACCAAGATACCAACTTTTACCCATTCGGGATTTTTTCCATTTGGTATTTGGAACGACTCCTTTTTTTTCTTCAATAAATCCCTCTAAAACATTTTCACCAAGACCAAACATTTTTGCAGTTTCCGAAAGCCTATCAACACCCAGTTTTCTTGCAACTTCGTAAAAATAAACATCACAAGATTCTTTTATGGCTGTTCTCAAATTTACAAATCCATGACCCTTTTTTTTCCAACAGTGAAATTTTTCACCATAGAGTTCCATGACCCCAGTGCATTGATGAACTTTTTTTGGATTTATAATGTCGTTTTCTAAAGCACTTATTGCAACTATTGTTTTTATTGTAGAGCCCGGAGGATAAAGTCCTGCAATAGATTTATTTACCAAGGGTTTGTCTCTATGTGTGGTTAGTTGTTTCCAATCCCTCGAATTTATACCGTGAACAAATTTATTTCCATCAAATGCTGGTGATGAAACCATTGCAACAATATCTCCTCTGTAAATATCCATGACACAAATGGAGCCAGCTTTTTTCTCAAGAAGATTTTGGGAGTGTTTTTGTAATTCTAAATCAAGAGTTGTTTTAAAAGTTTTTCCAGGTTTGCCTTGGTCTATTGATATTTCTCTAATTCTTTTACCAAAAGCATTAACTTCATACCTTTTATAACCAATTGAACCTATAACCTGGGAGTCTAACTTATTCTCTAATCCAGTTTTACCGACCCTCATACCTGCAGCATTCATGTTTCTTAAATATTCTTTATTTTTTAAATCTTTTTTACTTATTTTTGAAACATATCCTATTACATGAGATGCTGAGTTTTCATGATAAATCCTGGCAACTGATACAATTGGTTCCACACCTTGCAGCTCATGTAAAAACAAATTTATTCTTGAAAATTCTGCCCATGTTAAATTATCGGACACAATAATTGGATCCCATGGTTTTTGAGAAGATATTTTTCTTCTTAACTTAAAAATATCATTTTCAGTAAGATTAAGTATTGTTTTTAATCTAAAAAATAAGCTTTCAATATTTTCTGCATTTTCTGGGATTACGTGTAGTTGATAAACTTGTTTATTTGATGCAATTTCTTCTCCAAAGTAATCCTTAATAGTTCCTCTTGGTGGTGCAAATTTCCATTCTCTAAATCTATTTTTATCCGATAAGGTTTTGTATTTTTTACTTTCGTTAATTTGTAAAGAAATTAGTCTTCCTAAAATACCAACGACCACAACAGCTTTAGCTGCAGAAATAATAAACATTCTTCTGTTTAATAATCTGGTTTTGCTTTCTCCACCTGACCCAAAGCTACTCATTTATCCTCGATATGAAAAATTTCTTATAAATTTCAAACACAGACCAAAAAAATGGATACAAAATAAAAGTAAAAAGTGAATTATAAAATAAAAAAGTATATTCTATTTTTACCTCTGAAAATTTGTTCATCAAAAAAAAGTATATGAAATTTGCAACTAAGATTGCAATTACAAAAGTAAACCAGTCAGTAAATAAACTACTTCGTACAGTTGCGTTTCTTACATAAGCGGCTACTAATGATATAAATAAATAAGAAAGGGCGCTTGTTCCAAGAGGTAAACTTAAAACGACATCATTTACTAATCCTGCAATAAATACAAATCCATAACCTAGAATACTTGGATCTCTTAAAATCCAGTAGTAAATAATTATAAACTGAAGATTAAAAGAAAAAATTCTCCAATAGAAAAATTGGGTATGAAATTCAGAAATACATATAAATAATAGAAAAATTAATGGAAAACTTCTAAAAAATGCTTCTTTAAATCCTTTAAATATTATTGCCATTTCACATCCCCCTAATATCTAAAACTTTATCCATTACAACATTAACAAAGGAAAGCTGATTTGGATCAGAAAACAGTTTAACTTTGACTTTGTCATCTTCAAAAATTGCTTCACCCACTGGAATTCCGTCATAAAAAACACCATCTTTGCCTGATGTATATACAAAATTACTTTCTTGCACAGTGAATTGATCAGGAAGATATTCTAAATTTGGTTTTGAGCTTCCAGTACCTGAAAGGATTGACTGAGATGCGTTTGGTGATACGACAACTGGAATTCTGCTGTTTAAATCATTAAGCAGCAAAATTCTTGAAGATAAAAAGTTCACCTCTACAACTCTACCGACTAAATTTCCATCACTTAAAACAGGCATACCTAATTTAATTTTTGATCCTGAACCCTTATTTATTATTATAGAATTTAAAAATGGACTATTTTTATCAACTATTACTTTTGCAGTCACAGTTGTGTAAGTCGATTTTTTTTCAATATCTATAATTTCCTGAAGTTTTTTATTTTCAGTTTTAAGATATACTTGATTAAATTTTGAATTTTTTAAATTCTGAAGTTCTTTTTTGAGTTCTTCATTTTCTTTATATAAAAAAATGTGGTTTACGAAAAATTCTTTAGTAACACTAACGAAGGTAATTGGCGATGATGAAATTGCTGATATTCTGTAAACTCCATCGTTAATTAAGGCTCTAAATATCTTAATCGGCTTAAGATTAGTTGTATCTAATGCAAATATAAAAATTGATACTAAAATTAATACAAATAATGAAAACTTTTGTTTTGCGCCTCTTTGTAAAAGGGCCGATCGAATAGCTATTCCAAAATCATCTCGGCTTGTAGACATTTTGCATTAAACACTAGTATTCCGAAAGCATAGTAGCAAACAATTCTTCTTGCTCTAAAGCTTTACCTGTTCCAACAGCTACACAAGAAAGAGGATCGTCTGCGATTTGAACCGGAAGTCCTGTCTCTTTGGAAATTAACTTATCGATATTCTTAAGCAGAGCTCCTCCACCAGTAAGAATTAATCCCATATCCACCAAATCTGCGGATAACTCTGGAGGTGTATTTTCTAATGCGTTTTTAATACCATCCATCATTTGATCAAGAATTGGTTTCAATGCTTCAGCAGTATCTTCCTCTTTAAGATTTATTTCTCTTGGAGTTCCAGATCTTATATCACGACCTTTCATTAAATAAGTGTTTCCTGATGTTGCAATTGCAGTTCCAATTTCTTTCTTAATTTTTTCTGCACTAGCTTCACCTATTAAGAGATTAAATTTTGATCTCATGTAGGTAATTATAGCTTGATCCATAGAGTCTCCAGCGACTCTTAGGGATTTAGAATAAACAACTCCACCTAAAGACATAACTGCTATCTCTGTTGTTCCGCCTCCAATATCAACAACCATGGAACCTGTGGCTTCAGAAATAGGAAGACCTGCACCTATTGCTGCAGCAATTGGTTCTTCAATTAGCTGAACTTTTCTTGCTCCAGCGGCCAGAGCTGAGTCTTGAATTGCTTTTCTCTCAACCGGTGTTGATCCTGTTGGGACACAAACGAGTATTCTTGGATTTGCAAAAGCATTTTTTTTGTGAACTTTTTTTATAAAGTGTTTAATCATTTCTTCGGTTACCACAAAATCCGCTATAACTCCGTCTTTTAACGGTCTTACTGCAGATATATTACCAGGTGTTCTACCTAACATTGTCTTTGCTTCATCTCCTACAGCTAAGACTGATTTTTTTCCCTTTTCATCAATAATCGCAACTACTGAAGGTTCGTTAAGAACCACGCCTTTTCCCTTAACTACCACTAATGTATTTGCAGTTCCTAGATCTATGGCCATATCTTGAGACCACATTTTAGAAATTTTATTTAATCCAAACATTTTATATTCCTTTCATTCTTTCTTGTTCGTATTGTTCAGGTGCTGTTTTTTCTCTTTTAATAATCATCTTATTTAAAGCATTTAAATAAGCATTGGCTGAAGCTACAAGTGTATCTGTATCAGCAGCTTGACCAACGGTTGTTTTACCTTTTTCTTCAATTCTAACACTTACAGTTGCTTGAGCATCTGTGCCTTCTGTAACTGCATGTACTTGATAAAGTTGCAAATTGACATCATGAGGATATAAAGTTTTAATACATTTGAATATAGCATCTACTGGACCATCTCCAGTTTCTGTTGCTTTTTTTATAT
>MDSW01149078.1_pt1 | contig 10758 bp, 7 predicted proteins | sample 811171 | NCBI WGS metagenome assembly MDSW01 (sample SAMN05326641, study PRJNA326480) | marine metagenome | isolation source: seawater | place: Atlantic Ocean: North West | collected 2012 | reverse complement strand
TGACCTCATAATTCGTCATAATTTTGAAGGTGGCCATTCGGTTTTTGAACTCAATGAAGGCACCCATCATGATCATATGGTTTGCGTTGAAACTGGAAAGATTATTGAATTTACAAATGATGAAATTGAGCGCTTGCAGCATGAGATAGCGACAAAGCATAAGTATGAATTAATTGATCACAATCTTGTGTTATATGTGAAACCAATCAAATAATAGTCCAAACTTGCTTGAGCACAGTTAACCTTTAATTTCTAGCATTTCAGCGGCATGCTCTCGTGTACGCTTTGTCACCTTGATGCCACCCAGCATTCTGGCAATTTCTTCAACACGGGAATTTCTCATAAGGTTTGTAAGATGGACTTTGGTAGATTTTCCATCTGTCATTTTATTAATTTTTATATGACTTTTTGCTTGGCTAGCTACTTGTGGGAGATGAGTCACACAAAGTACTTGACGATTTTCACCAAGTTCTTTCAGTCTTAGGCCTACCATTTCTGCTACTGCACCACCTACTCCACTATCAACCTCATCAAAAACCATTGTTGGTATATAATTACCCTCACTGGCGATTACCTGAATAGCTAAACTCATTCGAGATAACTCACCACCTGAGGCAATTTTAGAAATAGATTGAGGCGCTTGACCAGGATTGGCACTAATTAAGAAGCTAATGTCATCCATTCCATGCACTGAGATTGACTCATTGGAATCGATGCTTATTTCAAATATACCATTGGGCATGCCCAAACTTGACATTGCTTCAGTGACTAAACTGGATAATTTTTTTGCACAAAGTAATCTTTTTTTACTCAAAACAGCCGCTAATTTTATATACTCATCTAAAGCCTCTTCGGTTTGCTTAATGAGTTGTTTTTGATCAAGTGCACTATTGTTTATATTATTGAGTTCTTTTTTAATTTGCTCCTGAGTATTATGAAGTTCATTTGGCTCCACATGGTGTTTTCTGGCAATACTTTTGATGGCATTGATTCGCTCATCCAATTGGTGAGCTCTCTCAGGATTAAATTCAATTCTAGATTGATATCGCTTCAGAAAATCAATCGCTTCTGAAGAATGTATTGCGGCTTCATCAAGCAAGGTTTTTGCTTCAATTAACTTATCATCATAATCAATGAGTGAGTTAAGTGATTTTATTGAGTTTGACATTAAACTATATACATTAGTAATCTCAGAATCATGCAGGCTATCAATAATTTGATTTATACCTGCAGTTATTTTTTCGGTATTATGTAGCCTGCTATATTCGATGATGTTTGATTCATATTCGTTTTTTTCTATAGCGAGCGACTCTAATTCCTCGTGTTGGAATTCTAAAAGATCAAGCTTGGCTTCTCTATTTTTATCAAATGACTCAATATCTGCTAGTTTTTTTGATAATGAGCGCCAGTTATCATACTTTATTTTTATGTCATTCCTTAATGAAATAAGTTGACCAAAATGATCGATTAGCGTCCTTTGAACTTCCTGTTTACCAAGAGATTGATGGAAATGTTGACCGTGAATATCTACGAGTAATTCTCCAAGTTGTTTGAGAGACTGAAGATTGACTTGATTGCCATTGATAAAGGCTTTAGATCTTCCATCAGGAGAAATAATCCGTCTTAGGACACATTCTAGCTCATCATCCAGCGAGCTTTCATTAAGCCATGATTTTGCAGTGGCATTCGAGCTTATATCAAAATCAGCAGTAAATTCGGCACGTTTTTCTTTATCTTTTATTAAGGTTGAATTACCTCTCTCACCAATCACTAAGCTTAGGGCATCAATTAAAATAGACTTACCTGCACCAGTTTCTCCAGTTAAAACAGTCATTCCATCATTGAAGTTAATTTCAATGTCATCAATGATAGTAAAATTCTTAGCATGCAATGAGCGTATCAAACTACTTTTCCTCAGCTAATGGTTTTCGCATTCTGTTATCTTGACCCCAATGTAATTTAGATCTAAGTACCTCGAAATAATCATAGCCAGGTGGATGGATGAGTAATGTTTTTTTTGATGCTTTTTTAATTTTTATAGTGTCATTTGGTACAATTTCACAAAGTTTCCTTCCATCTACTGTGACGTCAGCTTTACTGTCGATTTTTCCAATTAAATGAATTTCAATATCTTTGTTGGCAGGCAACACTAATGGCCGAACACTCAAGGTATGAGGGCATATAGGTACCATCACATATGAATCTAGATTTGGCTCAATTATGGGTCCACCACAACTCAGTGAGTAGGCGGTCGAGCCAGTTGGTGTTGCAATTATTAATCCGTCTCCAGAGTAACTATTAATATATTGTGAAGCGATAGAGGTATTGAAGTCCAGCATTCTACCAGTGTCACTTCTTTGAATTACTACATCATTGAGGGCTAAATTTACATGCGCAGTATTTTTCCCCTTTATTATCGTCGCTTCAAGCATCATTCTTGATTCTTCAGAATAGTCTCCGATTAAAACGGCCTTTATCGCATCTTGTATGTCATTAGGAAGAATATCAGCTAAAAAACCAAGCTTACCTCTATTTATTCCCAGTAAAGGAAGATCGTGACTTTGAGCCAGATTGGCGGCATGAAGAATTGTCCCATCCCCTCCAACTGCAATTATCAAATCGACCAAAGAGGCAATTTCAGTTTCCGCGACTTTATTTTTACTTGGTAGTGGATTTTGTGCGGTGAGAAAAACACATCGTTCACTTTTAATTAGATAATTACTGAGTTGCTCAATAGTATCCATTATGAGTGGATCATAATTACGACTCACTATACCTATATTTTTAAAATTCATTATTTGTTCTATAAATTCAGTTATATTAAATTTAGCCAGAAGTTAGTAGTATGAAGAATATTTCAATGGTTTAAAAAACTTGACCATCGGCCTAACCATTGATAGCTTCACCTCATACATTAACATATTAATAATCGCCACTGCATGTGATTAGGTAATTTATTTTGACTAAATTGAGAGTTGCGCCAACCGAACGTGCTCAGTATCTTCTTAAGATACTAATTCAGAAGTATATTAATGAAGGTAATCCGATTGGATCGAGAAATTTACTTGAGGATTCTGGCCTCAATCTAAGTCCTGCGACAGTCCGTCATGTAATGTCAGACCTCGAGGAATTGGGTTTAATAAAAGCACCACATACTTCATCAGGACGTATTCCTACTGCGAGAGGTTATAGAATGTTTGTTGATACTTTGGTTCGATATCAAAGTCCTGAAAGTTCACATGTCGATACCATACAATCACAGATCGAAAAAGATAATTACAATACTGGAAAATTAATCAAGAAAGTCTCGAACACACTTTCTAAAATAACTAGTCTAGCTGGAGTGGTAACAGTTCCTAAAGTCAAAAATATCACACTGAGACAGATTGAGTTTCTGCCTCTATCCAATCAGCGGATATTAGTAATATTAGTCTTGAATAATCGGGAAGTACAAAATCGAATATTGCATACAAAAGTAAAGCATTCAGCCTCTGAATTACAGAGAGTGGCAAACTTTATAAATGAAAATTATGCAAACCAATCCCTAAATATGATAAGAGGTAATCTCTTACATGCAATGGAAGAAACCAGAGAATCTATGAATCAGGCAATGCAGGATATTATTACTACCGCTCAAGTTGCTATTGATGGAGCTGATAATTTAGGTGAAGAATTTATATTGGCTGGCGAGAGGAATCTGATGGATTTTGCAGAACTATCTGATGTGAATACGCTAAAGCAATTATTTGATGCTTTTGCAAAAAAACGCATGATGATAGATCTCCTGGATAGGAGTATTAGCGCGAGTGGTGTTCAGGTATTTATTGGTGCGGAGTCAGGTTATAGTTTGCTTGATGATTGCAGTGTGGTTACCGCGCCTTATCAGCTCAATGATAACCAAGTTGGGGTACTTGGCGTTATTGGCCCAAAGAGAATGGCTTATGATAAAGTGGTTCCAATTGTGGATCTAACTGCAAAGTTATTAGGCTCTGCGATCGAGAATAAATAACTCTTTGGTCTTGATATTTCATCACTGATCCCCAAATAGTCAAACATAAATCATAATTAAGAATTTAATTAAAAATATATTTTCTAACAATGTTGGCTTGATGGGGTCCTTATAAATGAGTAAAAAAACTAAATCAAAATCTACATCAAAAAAGCAGCTTGATAATGAGACCTCAAAAGAACAATCTGAAAATGAGGCCCCAAATGATCAAGCGGATGATGCAGGGCAAAGTGAAGAAATAACCTTGGAGGAACAACTGGGGCAAATGCAGGAAAAAGCTGATCTGAATTGGGATAAGTACCTCAGAGCTGTAGCTGAACTAGAGAACGTTCGAAAACGCACCTCAAGAGATGTTGAAAATGCTCGAAAGTTTGCATTAGAGGGTTTTGCCCGTGAATTTCTTGTGGTTAATGATAGCTTGGAAATTGCTGCTAACTCGGAAGAGTCAAATATTGAATCCTTGCAATCTGGCCTTAAAGCAACATTAAATTTAATGCTATCAACTATGGAACAATTTGGTTTTGAGGTAATAGACCCTCATGGAGAGCCTTTTGATGCTGAGTATCATGAAGCAATGTCAATGCTACCCTCTGAAGAGGTTGAACCTGGTTCAGTATTAACAGTATTTCAAAAAGGATATATGTTAAATGGTCGTTTATTAAGACCAGCAAGAGTAATTGTTGCGGCTGATCCAAAGTAATATTGAAAATTAAAATAATCTGAATTAAATCATCGATGCATCTTGAAAGCCAAATATTAGGCCCCATCAAGAGTCTATATAAACTATTACGTAAATAATATTTAAAAGTTGGAGTTATAAAATTATGGGTAAAATTATCGGAATCGATCTTGGGACAACCAATTCATGCGTTGCCGTGATGGAAGGCGATACACCAAAAGTTATAGAAAATAGCGAAGGTGATAGAACAACACCATCAATCGTAGCCTTCGTCAAAGATGATGAGGTGATTGTCGGGCAATCAGCAAAAAGACAATCGGTAACTAATCCTGCAAATACACTATTTGCCGTTAAGCGTCTTATTGGTCGGCGTTTTGATGATGAGGTTGTAAAAAGAGATATGGATATGGTGCCATATAATATCGTTAAAGCAGATAATGGGGATGCATGGGTGGAGGGATTAGGCAAGCCAATGGCGCCACCAGAAATATCGGCTAGAGTTTTGATGAAAATGAAGAAAACCGCTGAAGACTATCTGGGTGAAGAAGTTACAGAGGCGGTGGTAACGGTTCCTGCTTATTTTAATGATTCTCAAAGACAGGCTACTAAGGATGCAGGTAAAATTGCTGGGCTTGATGTGAAACGTATTATTAATGAACCAACTGCAGCCGCCTTAGCCTATGGTATGGATAAAAAACGCGGTGATAAAAAAATTGTTGTATATGATTTAGGGGGAGGAACATTTGATGTATCTGTTATAGAGATTGCTGAGGTAGATGGTGAACATCAGTTTGAAGTCCTAGCAACAAATGGCGATACATTTCTTGGTGGTGAAGATTTTGATCTTAAAATTATTCAGTACTTAGCTAAGGAATTTGAGCGAGATAGCGGGGTAGATATCAGTGGTGACCCTCTAGCAATGCAACGACTTAGAGAAGCTGGTGAAAAAGCTAAAATTGAACTTTCAAGTAGTCAACAAACTGAAGTCAATTTACCTTATATCACCGCAGACGCAAGTGGACCAAAACATCTCAACATCAAACTTACTAGAGCAAAACTAGAATCTTTAGTCGAAGATTTAGTCTCAAGAACTATTGCTCCATGTAAAACGGCGCTAAAAGATGCTGATCTTAAGGTCAATGAAATACATGATGTAATCTTAGTTGGTGGTCAAACAAGAATGCCAAAAGTTCAAGAAGAGGTTCAAAATTTCTTCGGTAAAGAGCCAAAAAGAGATGTTAATCCTGATGAAGCAGTTGCCTTAGGGGCAGCAATCCAAGGGGGTGTTCTCGCAGGTGACGTCACTGACGTGCTTTTATTAGACGTTACTCCTCTATCATTGGGGATTGAAACACTTGGTGGGGTAATGACTAAACTGATAGAGAAAAATACCACTATTCCAGGTAATGCAGAACAAGTTTTTTCTACTGCTGATGACAATCAGACGGCGGTTACAATACATGTACTTCAAGGAGAAAGAGAACGTGGTCAGGACAATAAATCTCTAGGTAGGTTTGATTTGACCGATATACCACCAGCTCCCAGAGGTATGCCTCAGATTGAAGTTACCTTCGATATTGATGCGAATGGTATACTGAATGTATCTGCAAAAGACAAGGCCACTGGAAAAAGTCAAAATATTATCATTAAAGCTTCAAGTGGACTTGATGATAGCGAAATTGAGCGAATGGTATCGGATGCTGCCAGTCATGCTGAGGAGGACAAAAAGTTCCGCGAACTGATAGATGTTCGCAATCAAGCAGATAGCCTCATTCATGGTTCAGAAAAGACACTAAGTGAGTTAGGTGAAAAGGTTTCTAGTGATGAGAGATTGAAGATCGAAAATGCAGTATCTGAATTGAAAACAGCGCTTGAGGGTGAAGATAAGGATGCAATAGAGGCAAAAACTAAAATACTCACTGAAGCGTCCGCTGAAATTGCTCAGAAACTTTATGCAGAACAAGCAGCTTCTTCAGCAGAAGGTGAGCCATCATCAGAGAATCAAGCAAAAGATGATATTGTTGATGCCGAATTTGAAGAGGTTGATGAAGAAAAAGCAGATAAGTAAGATTGTCTGCTGTCATTAAAAAAATAAAACTACAAGATGGTCATCATCTTATAGTTTTTTAGTTCAGCAAATTAAAATACTAAGTTCAATACTATGGCTAAACGCGATTATTATGACGTATTAAATGTCAACAAAAGTGCCTCCAAGGATGATATAAAAAAATCCTATCGTCGCCTAGCTATGAAATTTCATCCAGATAGGAATAAAAATGATACTGGCGCTGAAAAAAAATTCAAAGAAGTAAAAGAAGCCTATGAAGTTCTGAGTGATGGCTCTAAAAGAGAAACCTATGATCGTTTTGGGCATGATGGGCTAAATCGAAGTGCCGGCAGCTCTGGTGCAGAAGGTTTTGGAGATATTTTTGGCGATGTCTTTGGTGATATTTTTGGTGGAGGCAGATCTAATCGAAACCAGGTTTTTCGGGGTGCAGATCTTGGTTATGAATTAAATCTTGATCTTGAGAAAGCAATATCAGGTGACTCAATTACCATTGAGATACCTACACAGGTTAGTTGTGATGATTGTTCTGGAAATGGTGCCAAAAAAGGCTCGCAGCCTTCAAAATGTGGAACATGTGACGGCGTTGGTCAAGTTAGAATGCAGCAAGGCTTCTTTTCTATCCAGCAACCATGTCCAAAATGCCAAGGAAATGGAACAGTCATCACTGATCCATGTCCAAGATGTCATGGAAGAGGGCGTAATGCTAAAACAAAAACTTTATCTGTGAAGGTCCCACCTGGAGTTGATAATGGCGATCGTATTCGTCTATCTGGTGAAGGTGAGGCGGGAAAAAGTGGGGGACCTTCTGGTGACCTCTATGTAGAGGTCAGAGTCAATCCACATAAGATATTTGAGCGTGATGGTTCAAACATAAGCTGTGAGGTACCAGTATCTATACTCATAGCCACACTTGGTGGAGAGGTTACTTTGCCTACATTAAACGGAAGTGTTTCAGTTAAAATCCCATCGGGCACTCAATCAGGAAAAGTTTTAAGATTACGCGGCAAAGGTGTGATGACAGCGAGAGATCCAAGAGTTGGAGATTTATTTGCAACCGTTGCTGTAGAGACTCCAATCAACTTAACAAAAAAACAAGCTGATACGCTTAAGGATTTGTACGTATCGATAGAAAAAGGAGGGGCTAAACATAGCCCAAGAGCGGGAGGATGGCTTGAATCAGTAAAAAGTTTTTTTGATAGAATCGCATCATAATCATAAAAAAGAAGTAAAAATTAAAAAAAAACCAATTTTTTTTGTAATTTTCTGGCGTACGTTGCCCACCTTAAGTAAACTTTGAAATTGTCTTATGAGGAGCGGTTTTCCTAAAAAGATATAACGACTCATTTTGTTTCATCTAGTTATGGTAATTTTGATGATTATTAACTTAATCAACAGGAGAAATTGTTGAGCGAGCCTGCGATATTAGTATTAGAAGACGGTTCATTGTTTCATGGAATCTCTATTGGTGCTCAAGGTTCAACAATCGGTGAAGTCGTTTTTAATACCTCAATGACAGGGTATCAGGAAATACTTACTGATCCTTCTTATTCTCACCAAATTGTTACGCTTACATATCCTCATATAGGTAATACTGGGGCTAACCATGAAGATATGGAGTCAGATAAAATTCATGCATCAGGTCTGATAATTCGAAATGCTTCAATGATTGCTTCTAGTTGGCGCTCTGAATTGAGCCTTGAAAATTTCCTTGAAGAAAATAATTTAGTTGCTATTGCAGATATTGATACTCGAAGATTAACTTCAATTCTGCGTAAAAGTGGTGCTCAATCTGGTTGTATAATGACTGGTGATATTGATCCAAAATTAGCGTCAGATAAGGCGAAAACATTTCCTGGTATTGCAGGTATGGATCTTGCTAAGGTTGTATGTGTAAAAGAACCTTATGAATGGAATGATGGTTCCAATTTTTCTAATCGCTTGCGTCCCATCGAGCAAACTGAAAAAGTTTTTAATGTCGTAGCTCTTGATTATGGGGTTAAACGAAATATTCTTAGACTTTTAGTTGATCTCGGCTGCAAAGTAACTGTCTTGCCAGCTACGTCCAGTGCTGAAAAAATATTATCATATAATCCTGATGGAATTTTTTTATCAAATGGCCCAGGTGATCCTGATGCTTGTGACTATGCTATAACGGCAATTAAAGAGCTATTAAAGACCCCGATCCCTATATTTGGAATATGCTTAGGATATCAATTATTGGCGCTTGCAGCCAATGCCAAAACTATAAAAATGAAGTTTGGGCATCATGGTGCTAATCATCCAGTAATTGACTTATCATCTGGCAAGGTAGTTATAACAAGTCAAAATCATGGTTTTGCTGTTGACGCAAAAACACTTCCTTCCAATTTAAATGTAACGCATACCTCATTATTTGATGGGACTCTTCAAGGAGTTCAAGTAAAAAATAAGAATGCCTTCGGATTTCAGGGTCATCCAGAAGCTAGTCCTGGGCCACATGACTTAATGTACATATTCAATAAATTCATAGAAAATATAAAAAGATATAAAAAACAATAAATTATAATTATAAATTAATGTAAATAATAGAATATGCCAAAACGCAATGACATAAAAAGTATACTTATTATTGGAGCAGGCCCTATCGTTATTGGCCAAGCTTGTGAATTTGATTATTCGGGTACTCAAGCTTGTAAAGCCCTAACTGAGGAAGGTTATAGGGTTATTTTAGTTAATTCAAATCCAGCAACCATAATGACTGACCCTGAAATGGCTGATGTTGTATATATTGAGCCAGTTCATTGGACTGCAGTAAAAAAGATTATTCAGAAAGAAAGACCTGATGCTTTGTTACCAACTATGGGTGGGCAAACAGCCCTAAATTGTGCATTAGATCTCGTTAGAGAGGGTGTATTGGATGAGTATGGTGTTGAGTTAATTGCAGCATCTCAAAAAGCAATTGATATGGCTGAAGATCGTGAACAGTTTCGTAAAGCGATGTCTGAAATTAATTTAGAGAGTCCAAAAGCTGAAATTGCTCACTCACTTACGGAAGCTATCGAGAAACAGCAAATTGTTGGTTTTCCAACAATCATTCGCCCTTCCTTCACTATGGGTGGAAGTGGTGGTGGTATTGCATACAATAAAGAAGAATTTGAATTAATAGTGAGTCATGGTCTTGAAATGTCTCCCACTACAGAAGTTTTGCTTGAAGAGTCGGTTATCGGGTGGAAAGAGTTCGAAATGGAGGTTGTTCGAGATAAAAATGATAATTGTATTATTATTTGTTCGATTGAAAACTTTGACCCCATGGGTGTTCATACTGGAGATTCTATAACTGTTGCACCAGCTCAAACTCTTACAGATAAAGAATATCAACGGATGAGAAATGCTTCTTTTGATGTCTTACGTAAAATTGGTGTTGAAACAGGTGGCTCAAATGTCCAGTTTGCCCTCAACCCAGCTGATGGCAGAATGTTAATTATTGAAATGAATCCAAGAGTTTCTAGATCCTCTGCCTTGGCATCAAAAGCGACTGGCTTCCCTATAGCTAAGATTGCTGCAAAGCTCGCTGTTGGTTATACACTGGAAGAATTGAAAAATGAGATTACTGGAGGAGCAACACCAGCATCATTTGAGCCATCAATAGATTATGTTGTTACAAAAATACCAAGATTTACATTTGAAAAATTTCCGGGCACAAATAATCGTTTAACTACGCAGATGAAATCTGTGGGTGAAGTGATGGCGTTTGGCCGTAACTTTCAAGAATCTTTTCAAAAAGCCCTCAGAGGCCTTGAAATAGGTGCAAATGGCTTAGATGAAAAATTAAATGAAATGCTTGTAGATCTCGATGAATATGAGCTTAGAGAAGAATTAAAATTTCCTGGAGCGGAGCGACTATGGCACCTAGCTAATGCGATGAGAGCTGGCTTTGATATTCAGGAAATAAATCATATTACTGGAATAGATCCATGGTTTTTAGTACAAATTTCCGATCTTGTGGATGAAGAAGAATTACTA
>MDSW01132804.1_pt1 | contig 10759 bp, 10 predicted proteins | sample 811171 | NCBI WGS metagenome assembly MDSW01 (sample SAMN05326641, study PRJNA326480) | marine metagenome | isolation source: seawater | place: Atlantic Ocean: North West | collected 2012 | reverse complement strand
TGAAAATAGGCTTGAAAATATTAAAGAACTTTTAAGTGCAATGAAAGAATTTGATAATTTAGAAAGTTTTTTAGAACATGTGGCATTAGCTACATCTGTTGACCAAGAATGGGATGGTGAAAAAGTTAACATGATGACTATGCATGCCTCTAAAGGATTGGAGTTTGAGGCAGTTTTCTTACCAGGCTGGGAAGAGGGTTTATTTCCACATCAAAAATCAATTGAAGAAAAAGGTCAAAATGGTTTAGAGGAAGAAAGAAGATTGGCTTATGTGGGCATAACTAGAGCAAAGAAGAAAGCAATCGTCTCATTTTCAATGAATAGATTCTATCAAGGAGACTGGATTGATAGCATGGCATCAAGATTTATAGATGAACTTCCAGAAAAATATTTAGAAAAAAATTCTTTCTTCGACGAAAATAAAGAAGAAATAGAGGATTTTGAGTTCAATCAAGACTTTGAAATTGATGATAATGAAAGAAGTCCAGGTTGGATAAGATACCAAAAAAGAATTAAATGATTAAAAATAAAATAAAAATTCTTAGAAATACTTTTAAAAAATTCAATATTGATGGGTATGTAATTCCTAAAAATGATGATTATTTCACAGAATACTCAAAAATTAACCGATTAAAAATTATATCAAATTTTAGTGGTTCCGCAGGGCTTGCTGTCATTTTAAAAAAGAAAAATTATTTATTCACTGATGGTAGATATACTATTCAAAGTCAAATTGAGTCTGGAAAAAATTTCCAAATAATTGGTTTTGAAAAATTATTCAATTGCAATTTATTTAAAAATCTTAAATTAGGAATTGATCCTAAACTTTTTACATATAAACAAATAAAAACATTTTTTTTAAAAAATAACAAAATTAAATTTATAAATAAAAATTTGATCGATGAAATTGAAAAACAAAAAGTGGATGACTCCTCCCCATTCTTTTCATTAAAGAAAAATATAGTTGGAGAAAGTATTAGTTCTAAATTAGATAAAATTTCCAAATATCTTAAAAAAAAGAAATCAGATTATATTTTTATAAGTGCTCCAGAAAATGTTGCATGGATTTTAAATATAAGAGGTGGAGATGGACCAAATAGTCCTGTGCCTAACTCTAGGTTGATAATAAGTAAAACAAAAAAAATCTTATTAATTAGTAAAATAAAAAAATGTAAAAAACTTTTTAAAGAAAAAGTTATAAAATTAAATGAATTTATAGATACTAAGGAATTTCCAAAAAAAATTTTGAATCTTAAAGGTAAAAGTTTTATTATTGATAGTGGCTCTTGCTCAATTTTTTATGAAGATATCATTAAATCAAAATTTAAAATTATAAAAGGAGAAGATCCAACCTATCTTTTGAAAGCAATTAAAAATAAAACCGAAATAAATAATATGAGAAAAGTTCATATATTTGATGGTGTGGCTTTAACAAAGTTTATCTATTGGCTTAAAAATATAAATAAAAAACAAATCACTGAAGTACAAGCACAAAATAAATTAGAACAATTTAGAAAAATGAATGAAAATTATCTCTATCCAAGCTTTGATACTATTGCAGGTACAGGAAAAAATGGCGCAATAGTTCATTATCGTGCTAAAAAAGAAAATTGTAGAGTTATAAATAATAAAGATATTTTTTTATGTGACTCTGGAGGACAATATAAATTTGGAACAACTGATGTAACTAGAACTATTTGTTTCTCTACTCCTAATCAAAATATTAAAAACATTTTCACAAAAGTTTTGAAAGGTCACATTGCAGTAGCTACAACAAATTTAAAAAAAAATAATATAGGTAAAAAAATTGATGAGAGAGCAAGAAAATTTCTTAAAAAAAGTAATTTAGATTATGCTCATGGAACTGGCCATGGCGTAGGTTTTTTTCTAAATGTTCACGAAGGACCACAATCTTTATCAAAAGGAAATAAAATTAAAATTAAAGAAGGTATGATTTTAAGTAATGAACCTGGATATTATAAAAAAAATAAATTTGGAATTAGAATTGAAAACTTAGTTTATGTTAAAAAGAATAATAGAAAGATTTTCTTTGAAAATTTAACTATGGCTCCAATTGAAAAAGATTTGGTCAATTTTAAAATGTTAACATTTTTAGAAAAAAAGTACTTATTTAAATATCATTTAAACGTATATTCAAAAATATCTAAATATTTACACCCCAGAGAGAAAAAATGGCTAGCTACTTTTATTTAGCATTTTTAAAAACTGATCTTGATCTAAAGTTTTAATTTCAAGTTCTTTAGCAGTTTCAACTTTTCTTTTAGTGGGTTTGTCGCCAATAATTAAATAATTCAATTTTTTTGATACACTACTAACTGTTGTACCAGAATTTTCTTCAATTAATGATTTAACTTCAGCTCTACTTATTCCGTTAAGTTTTCCAGTAACTAAAAACGTTTGATTTTTTAATAAACCATCTTCTCTATTTATTATTGCTTTATTTATTGTCAAAACTTTTTCTAATTCATTTAAAATACTCAAATTTGTTTTATTTGAAAAAAAAGTTTTTATAGAATTTACCTGTGTTTCTCCAATCCCATCAATATTAAGTAAATCATCATATTTATTATTTTTAGATAAATCTTTAAATTTAACAAAAGAACCAAAATGTTTTGATAACACCTTTGCATTTTCTAATCCAATATGCCTAATTCCCAACGAGTAAATAAATCTTTCTAAAGATATTTTCTTTTTATCATTGATAGAATATTTTAAATTTTGAATCGACAGCTTTCCCCAGCCTTCTAATTTTTCAATTTTATTAAAATCTAGTTTAAATATATCTTGTGGAAATTTTATCAATTTTAAATTCCAAAAATTTTCTACAATTTTTTTTCCAAATCCATCTATATTGAAAGCTTCTTTTGAAACGAAATGTTTTATTTTTTCAATAGAAATCTTATCACAAAAATAACCTTCACTTGAACATCTTCTTACTGCATCATTTTTTTTCGTAATCATATTAAATTCTTTAATAGTTTTTGAACCACATGATGGACACTTGTTTGGAAACACAAATTTTAAACTATCTTTTATTCTTTTTTTTAAATCAACAGAAACTATATGTGGTATTACATCGCCTGCTCTCTCAACAGTTACTGTATCTCCTATTCTAATATCTTTTCTTTTTATTTCATCTTCGTTGTGAAGTGTGGCGTTAGAAACCATAACTCCCCCAATATTAATTGGTTTTATTTTTGCGACTGGTGTTAAAGCCCCGGTTCTACCTATTTGTATCTCTATATTATTTATTTTTGAAACTCCTTTATTAGCTGAAAATTTATGTGCTATTGCCCATCTGGGAGCATTAGTTACATTACCTAATCTTTTTTGAAGTTTGAAATCATTTACTTTATAAACAATTCCATCGATATCAAAGTTAATATCACTTCTCTTTTTTTCAATCTCATTATAATTTTTTATTAAATCTTTTGTTCCTGTAATAATCTTATTTAACGGATTAATTTTAAATCCCCATTTAGATAAATTTTTCAAAAAATCATGTTGAGTTTTAATTTGCATTCCTTTTTCAAAACCATAAGTATAAGCAATAAACTTTAAAGGAATTTTTTTGTCACAGAGGGATTTTTTTGTCTCAATGAACCTGATGCAGCATTTCTAGGATTTGCAAATTTATGTTTTAATTTTTTAAAATCATTATTTTGAATATAAACTTCACCTCTAATATCAATTTCATTTGGAAAATTTTTTTCTGATATAAAATGTGGAATATCTTTAATAGTTTTTAAATTATTAGTAATATCCTCACCTTCTTTACCATCGCCTCTTGATAAACCTCTTTCAAGTTTACCATCTTTATAGATTAAAGAAGCTGATATACCATCGATTTTTGGTTCAGCACTAAATTCAATTTTAAATTGATCAGTTTTGTCTAAGTAATTTAAAATCTTTTTTTCGAAATTAATTAAATCCTCTTCACTAAAGGCGTTTGCTAATGAGAGCATTGGTAGTCTGTGAAATATCTTTTTAAAATTTTTTGATGGTTTATACCCAACTTTTATTAACGGAGAATCTTTACTTTTTAAAAAACTATACTGATTTTCTAAGTCAATTATCTCTTTTTTTAAATTATCAAAATCAGCGTCAGAAATTATTGAAACATTTTCATTATAATATTTTTGGTTATAATGATTAATTAAATCAATTTTCTTTTTAAACTCTTTCTTGATTAAATTTTTTTTCATATTAATCAAAAAGTTTTTTAAATTTATCTATTACGCCTTTCTTGTCTTTTTTTAATGGTTTGTTAACCTTATCTGAATAATTTTTATTAAATACTTTATAAGTTTTTTTATACCATTCACTTGATAAATAATTATATCCTAAAATTGTAGCATATTTTTTCGACTCTTCTGTAAGGCCTAATTTATAATTAATTTCTACCAATCTATGCAATGCTTCTTCTACAAATACAGTTTCACCATAATCGTTAATAACAGTTTTAAATCTATTCATTGCAGCTATCCATTTTTGCTTTTTAATATAATGTCTTCCTAAATACATTTCTTTTGATGCAATTATATTTTTAATCAATTCTAATTTAAATTGAGCATCTAAAGCAAAATCTGTATTTGGATAATTATTAACAACATGAGTAAACTGATTTTGAGCTTTTAATAGTGGTGCTGAGTCTCTTTTTTCATCTTCGATAGTTTCGTAATAACACATTGCCATAAGATAATGAGCATAAGCTAAATTTTCATCAGTAGGGTAAGTTTTTAAAAATCTTTCAAGGTTAGATGTAGCTTTAGCATAAAAATTTTGTAGATAAAATGAATATGCAGCCATTAAGGCAGATCTTGGCGCCCATTCTGATTGTGGAAATAAAAGTTCAGCTTCTAAAAATTTAGTTGCAGCAAAATACGGATCTCCATCATTAAGTGCTGTATAAGCTTCTTCATAAACTTTAACCATTTCTAAATCTTGACTCAATTCTTTAATGGTTGAAATTTCTTTCTCGTTTTTAGAACAAGAATTAAATATAACTAAATATAAAATGATTATTAAATAATTAACTTTCAACATAAAACTTATATAAATTTTAGGTATAATTATAAAGATTTAAAATAATTACGCTATAGATCTTAATAGACTTTTATTAACTATTGTATGTGGAAGGTTTCTTTCTTTGATTTCTATAATAGAAAAATTGTCTTTATTTTTAAATACTTTTCTTAAAACTTGATTTGTCAAATAATGACCACCCTGTGAACATTTAATTTTTGCTAACATTCTATAACCGCTAGTATAAAGATCACCTATACAATCTAAAATTTTGTGATTTACAAACTCTTTAGAGTTTCTTAAGCCACCTTCATTTAATATTTTTTCATCTTTAACAACCAAGGCATTATCCAAACTTCCACCTTTAGCTAAACCATTTTTTTTTATTTTTTCTATATCTTCATATAAACAAAATGTTCTGGAACAAAAAATATCTTTTAACTCATCTTCATAAACACTAATTTTATTTCTTTGATTACCTATAACTAAATTTTCATATTTTAGTTCGAAATCTATATCAAGACTAAGTTTTGAAGGTGCAATTGTAATTATTCTGTCACCATCTTTAAATTCAACTTTTTTATTTATTTTAATAATCTTAATTGGAGCATCACTTACTTTAAATCCTGCTAAAAATATTTTTTCTATAAATTCTTTTGCGGAACCATCTAATATAGGAATTTCCTCATTATCAATTTCAATTAAAGCATTATCAATTCCTAAACAAAACAGTGCTCCCATTAGATGTTCTATTGTTGAAACTTTAACACCAGTTTCATTTGATATAGTTGTGTTTAAAGAAGTATTACTTACATTTGAAAAATTAGGAAATATCAAATTATTATATTTAAGATCTACTCTTTTAAAGACTATTCCAGTATTTGGACTTGATGGTTTAATACACACATTTACTGTTTTGCCGCTATGAAGTCCTACTCCACTGAAGCTTATGTTTTCATTGATAGTTTTTTGGTTTAAAACTGACACAATGAATTTTTATTTCTTATTAATAAAAAATGAAAAACAACTAATATTACGATAAAATACAAATTTAGGTAAAAAAATTAAAAAATTTTTCAAAAAAACCCTTATTTTTATGAGTTTTATTAACCAATACAACCTCATTATGATTATATCCATTTAAAATCTTCTCTGCTAAATGAAAAATATCTTCTTGTTCAGAATCTAAAAAACCTAATAAATACCTATAACTTATTATTCTACTTATCGAAATTTGATAATTTTTTAAAATATTTTCTAAATCTTTAATCAAATTTTTGGATAAACAAATAAAATTGACATCTAAAGAAAAATAATCACAAAATAATTCTTTTGGTAAAATTGAATAACTTAAATCATCAATTATATATTTATCTATCTTCATGTGAACAATATTATATTTTTCTAATGATTCCTTACATTGATCTTTTGCTTCAATTAAAAGATTATTAATATTCTTAATATTAATTTTTTCTTTATTTAAATTTTTTTTAAGTGATACACCTATAGATAAAAAATCTTCATGATCGATTATTAAAAAAATATTATTTACAAAACCTTTTAATATTTTTTCAATATCAAAAATATATTTACCTAAAAAATCATTTATTCTATTTAAGTTTAATTCATTTGAAAAATTTTCAATTAACAACTCTTTTTTAAAGATATTTTTTTGATCTGAGTCTAAAACAACAAGAATCAATTTTTTTAAACTTATAAATAAAAAGGTCTTATACTCAGCATCATTCTTCATTTATTATTACCTGGTTTTTTTGTCGTAAATCAATAAATTTTAAATTTTTAAATTTTTGGTCTTTAATCAAATGAATATAAAAATTTAGTTTTTCATACAAATCATGCTTTGGCAGTTTAATTACATAACCGTCTATTGTTTCTATGTCCCATCTTTTTGAAGGATAAAAATATAAATTTTTGATATTTTTAAAGTTAAAATTGGAATTATCTACAATATTTTTAAATTCGATAAATTCATGATTTTTAAAATTTCCAAAAATGAATGGTAAATCAAATATGTTGTTTTTCGACTGAATTAATTTTCCATTAGACCCAATAAAATAATATATCCCATTTTTTTTTGTACCAGCTAAAAATTGAGTTTTTTTAATTTTTATTTCTAATGTTGAAGGATAATTTTTAAAAACAGAAAATTTATCAACAATTTTATTTGAATTAATTTTTTCTTTAATTTTATTTTCATCTAAAAAAAACAAATTTTTAAGCTTTAAATAATCTAGGTTCATTTGTAGACTTTGACTGTCATCAAAATCTAAACCATCAATTTTAATAAAATTAATTTTAGGGAAACTTAATTTATCTAAAAAATTATTGTTTATTGTTGTAAAAATAAAAAATAAAGATAAGTAAATAATTATTTTTTTACTTATTCGTTGTTGCATCTTTTAAAATTAGTTCAATTAGTTTAATAAAATTAATACCTTTGTACGCTGCTATTTCTGGTACCAATGAAAGACTTGTCATACCTGGTTGGGTGTTTATTTCTAAAAGATAAAATTTTCCTTTATAAAATTTGAAATCCAATCTACTAACACCTTTACAACCGATCAATTTGTGTACTCTTAAAGATATTGTCATTAATTTATTGTAATCATTATTTGATAATTTCGCAGGCATAATATGTTTAGTTTTTGCTTTAGAGTTATATTTAGCCTCATAATCATAAAATTTTCTTTTTGGTTCTAACTCAATGGCACCAAGTTTTTTTGAACCAATAATTGCCGCTTGAATTTCTCTTCCTGCTATAAACTCTTCTATAATTATTTTTTTATAATCTTTTAAAGATTTTAAATTCTTAAAAAGATTTAATTTTGTACAAATAAAAACATTTACACTTGAGCCCTCATTTCGAGGTTTAATCACAACTGGAAATTTAAGTTTTTTTTTAATTAATTTAATTAAATTTGATTTTGATTGATTGAATGAATAGACAATATATTTAGGGGTTAAAATATTATTTTTAATAAAAATTTTTTTAGATAATTCTTTATCCATTGCTAAAGCTGATGATATTACACCAGAATGAGTATATGGTAATCCTGTTGTTTCTAGGATTGTTTGTATATAGCCATCCTCTCCAAACTGTCCATGTAGAGCATTAAAAATAATATTTGGTTTAAATGATTTAATTGCTCCAAGTAATTTAAAATTTGGTTCAACAATCTTAATTTTATATTTATTTTTAGAAAGTTCTTTGGCAACTTGTTTGCCAGTTTCAAGACTTATCGCTCTCTCTTTTGATATGCCACCAGAAATTATTAGTATTTTTTTTTTCAATTTATTCCAAAATTTTAATTTCTTTTTCTAAACTAATTCCAGTTTTTTCCCTAACCTTTTCAGTAACAAAATCAATCAACTTTTTCATATCTTTAAATGTTGCATTTTTCCTGTTTACAAAAAAATTACAGTGTTTATCTGAAATATGTGCATCACCAAAACTTTTATCTAGCGGAACAGACTCTTTTATCAATTCCCAAACTTTTTTATCAGTTTGTAATATTGGATTTTTAAAAGTGCTACCACTAGTTTTTATTTTTGTAGGCTGATTTTTTTCTTTTTCAACTTTAAGTTTATTAATTTTGTTTTTAATTTTTATAGCATCATCCTTTATACCCTTGAAAGAGGCGCTTAAAAATATCAAATCATTGGATAAATTAGTTTTTCTATATTCAAATTTAATATCTTTAGATGGGATTGTTATTACATTTCCCATCTTGTCTATTGCTTGAATAGATAATAATAGATCTTTAAATTCTCTTCCAAAGCATCCTGCATTCATTCTAATTCCTCCCCCTACAGTTCCTGGAATACATGCTAAGAATTCAAAACCACTTAAACTATTATTCATAGCAAAATCTGATAAAGCTTTATCTAAAACTGCGCTCCCAGCAATTATTATATCCTCGCCAAGTAAAGAAATATTATTAAAATTTTTACTTAGTTTAATTACTACTCCATCAAATAAATTGTCAGTAATTAAAGTATTTGAACCAGCGCCAAGAATAAATACTTTTTCTCTATTATTTAATTTTTTTAAAAAATTTACTAATTGTTTTAGATCATCAGCTTTATAAAAAACTTTGGATTTACCTCCAATATTAAACCAATTTTTTCTCTTAAGATCATGTTCAAATCTTACATTATCACCAAACTCATTTAATAAATCTTTTAAATCTTTTAATTTCATTACATTAATTGAGGAAGTTTTCTCATCCAATTAGAAATAGATCCTGCTCCCATTCCAATTACAATTTTTTTTCCATACATATTTTTTTTAAGAAACTTTGCTAACTGATTATTATTATTAACTAAAAATAATTTTACTTTAGAATTTTTTATAATTTCTTTTGCAAAACTTAAATAATTAAAACCTAATTTAATTTTTTCTCCCGCAGTGTATATTGGACATAAAATAACTAAATCAGCATTTTTAAAAGCAAAAGAAAATTCTTTTCTCAAATCTTTTAATCGTGAAATACGATGGGGCTGAAACACACAAACTTTGTCATAACCTTTATAAACTTTATTAACACCATCCAGAACCATTTTTATCTCTGTTGGATGATGGGCATAATCATCATAAAAATCTATATCATTATACTTAAAGATTTTATTAAATCGTCTTTGAACTCCTCTAAAATTTAACAGGCCCTTTTTAATATCTGAAATGGATATTCCAACAGTTAAAGCAACAGCCGCTGCTCCAACAGAATTTCTAACATTATGAATACCAAGTAATGGGGTTTTTATTTTCTTTATAGCTAGTCTTTTTTTATTTGGTACATTTACCTGTAAATCAAATTCTGAAAATTTTTTATTTTGTTTTATATTTTTGATAAAAAAGTTTGATTTTGGACTTGTTCCATAAGTATAAAAATTTTGACTTTTTAATTTTTTAACAAGATCATTATTAATTTTATCATCTATACAAATAAATGATTTTCCAAATGATGGAACTTTTTCAATAAATTGAATAAAATAATTTTTTATTTCTTCCATAGATTTATAAAAATCCATATGTTCTCTATCTATATTTGTAATTATTGAATAAGTCGGTGGAATATGAATAAAACTTCCATCAGACTCATCAGCTTCTAATATTGACCAATCACTATTTCCTAGTTTTGCAGTATTTTTTATTGAATTAATTACTCCTCCATTAATAATTGTTGGATCCAATCTAGTTTTTTGAAAAATTGAAGCTACCAAAGAAGTTGTAGTGGTTTTGCCATGTGAACCAACTATTACAATATTCTTCATTAAAGATACAATGTGAGCTAACATTTTACCTCTAGTAATGATTGGTAAATTTTTTCTTTTGGCTTCAATTATTTCTGGATTATTTTTTTTAATCGCTGAAGAAATCACAACTATTGTTGCATTTTTAAGATTTTGTTTTTTTTGTCCAATAAAAACTTTTATTTTTTCTTTTTTTAATCTTTCAATATTTTTGTTTAAAAATAAATCACTACCTTGAACTTTAAATCCTTTTCCTTTCATAATTAAAGAAAGCCCACTCATTCCTATTCCACCAATTCCAACGAAGTGAATAATTTCTGTTTTTGCTAATTCAATTTTCATTTATACTTTCTAATATTTTTTGATTAACACTAATCCAAGTGTTTTGGTAATTTAATTTTTTTAAATTTTCCTTTTTTTTTAAATAATCACTTTTATT
>MDSW01038384.1_pt1 | contig 10759 bp, 13 predicted proteins | sample 811171 | NCBI WGS metagenome assembly MDSW01 (sample SAMN05326641, study PRJNA326480) | marine metagenome | isolation source: seawater | place: Atlantic Ocean: North West | collected 2012 | reverse complement strand
TTTAGCAGATTATTTTATTGTTTCAAAAGCAGAGAAAGAATTGTCAAAAAATGATGATATTAAGATTGAAGTGAAAAAGGCTCAAGGACAAAAATGTGAAAGATGTTGGAAAATTTTAGAGAAAAAATGCGAAAGAGAAAGTTGTCCGATTAAATAGAAAGTCCGTATTTTGATTAATTTTAAAGAAATAAAAAACAAAATTTTACAGGTAGAAAATTTGTATTATTCACTGGTAATTTTTTTTATTTTTAGCATTGATAGATATTCAAAAACAAAAGCTACAAATGAGCTCCTAAATAATCCTATATATATAAATGATTTCATAAACTTTGATTTAGTTTGGAATACCGGCATAGGTTTTGGATTATTGAGTTTTAACTCTTCATTAATTTATAATTTAATATCGATATTTATTTGTCTAATATTAATTTTTTTGATTCATTTAGCAATAAAAGCTGATAAATTTGATAAATTAATATTCTCAACTATTATAGGAGGTGCTGTTGGAAATTTTTATGATAGGATTGTTTTTAATGCTGTTCCTGATTTCATAGATTTACATATTGGCAATTTTCATTGGTTTACATTTAATGTTGCAGATATCTTTATTACATTAGGAATATTAGCTTTCATTATGAAAGGTTTTTTTGTAAAAAATAATTAAATGAAAAATATTAACTTCTTATTAGCAGTTTTAATTTTGTTTACATCCTGTAATAGTTTGAGCGATGCCGGAAAAGTATTAAGAAATGAAAAAATAAAAACTACTGATGAATTTTTAGTAAAGAAGAGAAAACCACTTATTTTGCCACCAGATTATAACGAAATTCCAGAACCCAGTTCAAGAAAAGAAGATAAGACTGATGAAGATCAAAAAATAAAAAGCATTATCAGATCGTCTGAAAACAAAAAACCTAGTAAAAATAACTCGTCATCAACCGAACAATCAATAATTAATAGTATTCGTAAGTGATAAATAAAAATATTATCTTTCAAAATTTTATACCAAAAGATCTTTTAAATAAAAACTCTGAGATAAAATTAAAAAATAATTTTGAAAGTATAAGAAAGAACATCTTAAATAATTTTAAAAATGAAAAAAGTTTATATAGTTTATTAAGTGACAAATTTAAATTAAATTTTAAATTTAAAGATCTAGATAAATTTAAAAAATTTAAAACAATTGCAATTTTAGGTATGGGCGGATCGATTCTAGGGTCAGAAGCAATACATCAGTATCTTAATCATAAAATTAAAAAAAAGGTTTATTTTTTTGATAATATTGATAACGAAAAAATTTTATCTTTTAAAAAAAATAATAAATTAATTGATACGCTTTTTATTATTATTTCAAAATCTGGTAATACTGTTGAAACTTTATCAAACTCTTTTGCATTAAATATTATAAATCAAAAATATAGGAAAAATATAATCATTATATGTGAAAAAGAAAACAATTTACTTTATTCTTTAGCAAAGGAGGAAAAATTTTTTTATATTGAGCATAAAAAATTTATTGGTGGCAGGTATTCAGTCCTCTCAGAAGTTGGTTTACTACCAGCTTACTTAATGGGACTAAACATATTTGATATTAGAAAAAATTCTAAAAAATACTTATTTAAAAAAGAATTAACTTTCTTAAAAGATAGCTCAATTAAATTGGCTAATATCTTACTTTCCAAGAACTTAGCAAATTTAGTCTTTTTAAACTACTCCACTAAATTAGATAAATTTTTGTTCTGGTCACAACAACTAATTGCAGAAAGTTTAGGAAAAAAAGGCAAAGGTTTTTTTCCAGTAATATCTAATACACCAAAAGACCATCATAGTTTGTTACAACTTTATTTAGATGGCCCAAAAGATAAGATATTTTACATTTTTAGCACTAGAGAAAAACAAGGCGAAAAAATAAATTTAAAGGGATTAAGAAAAAAAATGAGTTTTATAAATAATAAGAGGCTCAACGATATTAAACGAGCTCAACAGATTTCGGTAAAAAAAATATTAATTAAAAACAATATTCCGTTTAGGGAAATTGCAATTCAAAATAATGATACTCAGACCTTAGGAGAGTTATTTTCTTATTTTATTTTAGAAACAATATTAGTTGGACGTCTCGCTGGCATAAATCCCTTTAATCAACCAGCTGTGGAGCAAGTGAAAATCCAAACAAAAAAAGAGTTATCTAAATAAACTTTCCAAAAATAATTTTTGATCGCCCGTATTGTTTGATAATAACTGTATTTATAAATTCTTTAAAATTATCGTTAGATTTTTTTTCTCTATGAATTATAACTATATGATCTTTTGAAAAAATTTTGTTTTTTCTAATTGTACTTAAGTTTTTAAGAAATTCTTTGTCTGCAAAAGGAGGGTCAAAGAAGAAAATATTATATTTTTTTTTAATCTCGAAGAGATAACTTTCTATACTTCTATTTATAACTTCAGATTTATTCATTAACGATAGATTATCTAAGTTATTTTTAAGTATTTTTGAGATTTGATTATTTTTTTCAATAAACGTAACCTCTTTTGCATCTCGAGATAAGCATTCTAAGCCAAATGACCCTACTCCAGAGTATAAATCTAAAACATTTGAATTTTTGATTTTAGTGTCTATTTCATTTGAATGAGAAAGAATATTAAAAATACTCTCTTTAACTGAATCTTTTAATGGTCGAGTTCCTAGAGTTTTAACAAATTCAATCGATCTTCCTTTAAATTTTCCGCTAATTATTCTCACTTAGTTATCACTTTCCAACCAATATCTCTTCTGAAGAAACCATATTTCCAATTAATTTTTTTTATAATTCTAATAATTCCTTTCCTTATATTTCTGAAATTTGAGCCTGTAGAAGTTATATTTAAAACTCGTCCACCATTCGAAACAAGTTTACTATTTTTAAATTTTGTACCAGCATGAAATATAAAATTATTCTTTTTTAATTTTATTCTATTTAAATTTTTAATAGGCTTGTCCTTTTGATATTTTCCAGGATAACCTTTGGAACATAAAACAATTGTCATACATTTCTTCTTACTCCAAATAATATTAGTTTTATTTAGTTTATTTTTTATCGTATTTAAGAATATTTTGACTAGGTCACTTTTTAATCTAGGTAATATTACCTGGCACTCAGGGTCACCCATTCTTACATTAAATTCAATAAGGTATGGTTCATTATTTTTAATCATAAGACCAACATATAAAAAACCTTTATAAGGTTTCTTTTTTCTCTTTAGCGCTAAAAGAGTTGGTTTTACAATTTTATTGATTATTTTTTTTTGAATTTCTTTATTGATAATTACGGATGGTGAAAATGCTCCCATACCACCAGTATTTAAACCTGTATCATTTTCTCCTACTCTTTTATGATCTTGTGCAGTACCAAAAACTTTAAAAGTATTATCATCAGCTAAAATAAAAAAACTTGCCTCTTCCCCCTCCAAAAATTCTTCCAAAATAAGTTTATTTGAGGACTTAAATTTCCCTTTAAATATTTCATTAGTTATTTTAAGCACTTCAGTTTTATTTTTACAAATGAAAACTCCTTTTCCAGCAGCCAAACCATCAGCTTTGACAACAATTGGTAACTTACTTTCTTTAAGAAATTTTAAAACCTGAACATTATTTTTACAAATTTTAAAATTTGCAGTTGGGATTTTTTTTGTCTTACATAGTTTTTTCATAAATGCTTTAGATCCTTCTAATTTAGATGCGAATTTATTTGGTCCAAAAGCTTTAACTTTATTTTTTTTTAAAAAATCAATTAACCCTTTAACGAGAGGTTCCTCTGGACCTACAACAACCAAATCAATATGATTTTTTTTAATTACTTTTAGGACTTTTTTAAAATCTAAAATATCTATATCAATGTTTACAGCAATTTTTGACGTTCCAGCATTTCCGGGCAAACAGTAAATTTTATTTAAAAGTTTTGACCCTGCTATTTTTTGACATAAAGCGTGCTCTCTTCCACCGCTACCTATTAATGCAATATTCATGATAGATGATATATTGTATAAATTATTGATGCTAAAAAAAAAGGCTAAAATTATTTTTAAACACAACTCTTTCGAAATAGCAGAAGAAGGAGATTACGTTTTGTGTGCAATTTCAGGAAAACAAATAATGCTTAAGGATTTGAACTATTGGAATGTAGAATTACAAGAAGCGTATTTTTCACCGAAAGAGGTAGACGTGAGAATTAAATCACTAAAGAAATAATTCATTTATTTCCACCTATTATGTGTCCATATCCACTCATTTGGATTTTTTTCGATCATCTTTTCTAACACCTGATTTAACTTTGTGCTTATTTCAATTTTATTGTTAAAATCATTACTGTCAATTTTATCAAAAAACTTTATTTTAAATCTTTCATCATTTAATCTCTCTATAAAAACCGGGATTATCGGTAATCCAAATTTGAGAGATAATTGTGCTGGCAAAGTTGTAGTTAAAGCAGGCTTACCAAAAAAATTTATCTTTTCTCCCTCGCTTACTCTTTGATCTATCATGAGAGCAATACTGTAGCCTTTATTTATATATTCAATCGACTCTCTTACTCCGCTAAATCCTTTTCTTATTTGATTTTTACAAACATATTTTCTTCTTAAAAACTCCATTAAAGGATTTAAAAAAAAATTATTTAAAGGCCTATATATTGTTGCTAACTTGATATCTTTTTTTGAAATCTCCATAGACATAAGCTCAAAGTTTGAAAAATGGCCTGAAATAAAAATAACAGGTTTATTTTTTTTTATGATATCTCTTAAAATTTCTCCCCCCTCTATTACCATATGAGAATTATTTTTTCTGTAAAATCCTAAGTAAATATATTCAATAAATGTTTTTCCATAATTTTTCCACATGTTTGAAACAATTGTATCTCTCTCTGGATCAGATAAGTTATCTTTGAAAATACTTAAATTTTCATTAATTATTTTTTTTGATTTAAAGTATGGACCTATTGTTGAAAAAATTGACGAAAATATTTTTTTGCTTAAAGTTTTTCCTAGAATTAAACCTAATATGTAGAGAAAGTAAATTACTACTGCTTGGAAAAAATAGTTAAAATTTTTTGTCATATATTTCAGATATTTTTTTTAAAAACTCTTCTTTATTTTCTAGTTCTGACTCCACTTCTAAGTAACTAATTTGATTCAATTTAAAATCTTTTACTCGAAAGAAATCTTTTTCTGTAGTTAAAATTGCACAGTTGTCTTTTTGTGCATCACTAATAATTTCAGTAAGTTGTTTTTTATTTAAAAAATAATGATCAGGGAATGAAATTGTTTTTTTTACATCTAACTTGTATTTTTTTAATAATTCAAAAAAATTTGAGGGATTTCCTATTCCAGCAAAAGCTAGTATTTTTTTATTTTTAAACTTATCAATATTTTTTGGTTTATAATTCAGGTAAAATATATCTGCGGTTTTGTTAACGTCGAATACTTTTTTTTCGAAATCTAAATTTTTTTCTCCGTTAATAACTATTATATTTGCTCTCTTAATTTCATTAAATTCCTCTCTTAGAGGTCCAGCAGGAATCACTTTACCATTTCCTATTAGCTGTTTGCTGTTAAAACATAAAATATTTAAATTTTTAATGATTTTATAATCTTGAAAACCGTCATCTAAAATAACAATATCAAAACCTTCTTTAATCGCTTGATTAATTCCTTCTGATCTGTTCTTTTCTAAAATTATATCCATGTATTTATATTTTATTAACTCGTGTTCATCAAAATGCTCTTTATAAAATTTTTTTATAATTACCGGTTTTTTTCCACTTTTTTTTAGTTCCTTTGCTAAAAATATAGATAAAGGTGTTTTTCCGGTACCACCAATATAAATATTGCCTACACAAATTATTGGAATATCAAATTTAATTGATGTTGTGCTTTTTTTTTTAATGATTATGAATAACTTCACAATCCAACTTAATGGCTCTAGCATTGATGATAAGAAATTTTTAGTATCCCAAAATTTCGGCTTATTGAATCTCATTTTTTTAATAACTCATTTATTTTTTCCATTGTGTCTTTTAATGTTTGTTGGCCCAATTCAATAATTTTTTCAGAAATTTCTAAATTATTTTTTTCTGGATTATCGAAATCGAATTTAACTTGAGATGCTAAATCTTCTAAACCTCTGATTTCTTTAGCAATTTCATAATGGTTAAACAATTCATAGATTTCTTGAAAATTGTAAACAAAAGGACCATGATATATTTTACAACCAAGTTTTGCGGCATCTATTGGATTTTGACCTCCAACATTTTTTAACTTTTTAATTGTAGATTTTCCCAAAAAAACACTATTAATATTTTTTAAAAAAATAGGAAGTTCGCCATAGAAATTTACTAAAATAACTTCTTTATTGATTAAAATTTTTTCACCTTTTTGTAAAACTTGATAAGTTAATTTTTTATCTTCGCAAATTTTTTTGATATCGTTAATTCTATTTATATGTCTTGGGGCAATTATTGTCTTTAAATTTTGTAATTGACTTTTCAATATCAAGTGTACATTTAAGCATAATTCTTCTTCTGACTGGTGAGTACTTATAGCAGCCCAACATTTATTATATTTAAAAAAATCCTGATAAGATTTATCATAATTTATTTTCACAACATCATCTGCTAACTTTAAATTTCCAAAGAAGAATATATTTTTAGCATTCAAATCAAATAAAAACTTTTTAGTTTCAAGACTTGAAGATAGACAAATATCAAAATTTGTGAAAATTTTTTTTGCAACATCTGGAAATATCATCCACTTTTTATAAGTTTTTTTTGTGATTCTTGCATTAAGCATTGCTAATAAAATATTATTTTTTTTTGCAATAAAAATTAAATTGGGCCAAATTTCTGAGTCTACTAAAAAAATTATTTTTGGTTTCCATAAATTTATAAATTTTCTCATTAAAAAACCTGAATCAATCGGAAAAAATCTATGATGAACATTATTAAAATTTTTAAATTCATCCCTTGCTAAATGAGCCGAGGTAATTGTAATTGTTGTAATTAGAAATTCTAATTTTTTATTTTTATTATTTAATTCATTTACTAGTGGCAAAATACTCTTCAATTCCCCTACACTAGCTGCATGAAACCAAATTAGTTTATTTTTACTATCTCTTTTAACATTGAAATATTTAGGAAAAATTTTTTCTCGAAACCTTATTGAGTCCTCCTTTTTTAACATTTTTCTCAAGTAAATTATAATAACAAAGACAGGGTAAAGTACTGTTGTTAGGATTCTGTATAGAAGAATCATAAGAATTATTTAAGTTGTTTTTTATATAATGATTTATATTCATCACAATTATTTATTAAATAATCATGATCTCCTGAATTTTGTATTTGACCTTTTTTAAGCACAAATATTTTATCTGCGTTGTGTATAGTCGATAATCTATGTGCAATTACCAATGTGGTTTTATTTTTAGTTAAGTTTAATATTGCATTTTGCACTATTTCTTCTGAGTCAGCGTCTAATGATGAGGTAGCTTCATCTAATAATATTATTGGAGATTCTTTTAAAATCGCTCTAGCAATAGAAATCCTCTGTTTTTGGCCTCCAGAAAGTCTGACACCATTTTCTCCAATGATCGTATTATAACCTTGAGGAAGCTTCGTAATAAATTCATCAGCTGCAGCAAATTTACATGCTTTTTCAATTTCCTCTTGACTGGCATTTTCTTTAGCATAAGCAATATTATTTTTAATTGTATCATCAAATAAAATCACGTCTTGACTTACCATTGAAAGATTCTTCCTTAAAGAATGCAAAGACACATTTTTGATATTTTGATTATCAACTTCAATGCTTCCCTCTTGAGGATCATAAAATCTAGGTAAAAGATTCATTATAGTACTTTTTCCTGCACCACTATGACCTACAAATGCGGTCATTGTATTCCCTTTAATTTTAAAATTTATATCTTTAATAGCTTTTTCATTTGTAGTTTCGTATTTGAAATTAACATTCGAAAATTTTATATCTGAATTTCTTAAAATCAATTTTGGATGAGAACTATTTTCTTGAATATCAATTTTTTTATCTATAATTTTACTTATTCTTTTAAAAGCCGCAGCACCTTGAAATGCGGCCATATTAATTGTAGCTAATGATCTGATTGGCTGATAAGCTAACATCATTGCTGCCAGAAATGAGAAAAAATTATTAACACCTAGTTCTCCTGAACTAATTAATTTTCCAGAAAAGATTATAAAACCAGCAATCATGAAACCAGTCAATATTTCCATAATTGGTGTAGCTCGGATCATAACACTTGCAATTTTTATATTTTTTTCTAAGAGATCATTTATTACTTCCTGAGCTTTTCTGTTTTCTTTTTCCTCTTTTTGATAAATTCTAATCATTTTTGATCCTTTAAATATTTCAGTTAAAAAAGATGCTAGATTTCCTGATGACTCACCAGCTTTTGCAGTTGCTTTACCTATTCTTTTCCCTAATGATTTTGCTAAACCAGCTGCTAGAGGCATCATCAAGATTGCAAACATCGCTAATTTCCAATTTTGATAAAACATAAGCCCTACAAGTGCAACTACTGAGAACGAATCTTTCATAAGATTTAAAACACCAGTACTAACAACATTACGTACGTGACTAGTATCAAACATAACATTAGAGATATATTTACCAGAGTGTCTATTATCTAAAGTTTGTATATCTGATAATAATATATTTTTTGCAATTTTTTTTTGAAGTTCTCCTGCTACTTCTTCACCAACTCTTATGATGTTAATTCTTGCAATGTAAAGAGATATGCCTTTACTTGAAAATGCAACTATTATCAGAATAGGAATAGTCCAAGCAAAGACCTCATTTTTTTCAATAAAAATTTTTTTTACTGCAGGGTCTAATAACCAAGCTATACTTGCTGTGCTACCGGCAACAATCAATGATAGTATTAAAGCTAAAAAAATTCTTTGTAAGTGTTTTTTAACGTATTCTTTATATAGTCTTTTTAATATTAGTTTAAGTTCTTGAAATTGCATTTTAGTAATTAATTGACAGAATGCTTAAGAATAAAAGCAAACCCGATAAATTATTTATTTTAAATAATTTCAAACAACATATTATATTTTTTTGGTCGAATTTTAATATTTGATATGCCAAAGTTAAGGTGAACATACTTAAGAAAAGAAAAAAAAGTGTATTCACTAAATATTTATAAAATATATAATACAATATAGTTACGCTTATCAAATAACATACAAATAAAAATATCTTTATATCTTTTTTGAATTTTATTGAGGTCGACTTTAGACCTATTATTTCATCATCCGACATATCTTGAGCCCCATAAATTGTGTCATAGCCCAATGTCCAAAATATGGCTGACAAGTAAAGCAAGACCACATTTATGCTAATTTCATTATTCATTGAGGCCCAAGCCATTATAATTCCCCAATTAAATGTTATTCCTAAAAATAACTGAGGCCAATAAGTGAATCTTTTCATAAAGGGATATGTAAACGCTAGTACCATCGAACTAAGGCCTAATATTATTGTTAAAAAATTAAATTGTAATAAAATTATAAAAGCAAGCAAACAAAGAATAATTACATAAATTAGCGATTGTTTAACAGAAATTTTATTTGAAGCAATAGGTCTTTGTTTTGTTCTTTTAACTTTTTTATCAAAATCTTTATCTACGATATCATTAAAGATACAACCAGCGCTTCTCATTAAAACTGACCCTAAAAAAAATAAAACTATATAATAAATTAGTTGCTCAACATTTTTTGTCATACTAAATGAGTAAGCAAGTCCCCAAGAGCAAGGCCAAAATAATAGCATGAAACCTATTGGTTTATTTAATCTTGTTAATTCTATGAAAATTTTTAAATGTTGCATGAAATATTACTTGTAAATATCAAACACTATATACATAATCAATTTGATTCGTATGGACATCGATTACACAGTTGCAGCTTTAATGTTTCCAGCAATACCATTGATGATGACTATGTATAGTAATCGCTTTCATACACTTAGTGCATTAATTAGACAACTACACGATAAATACACATTCGAAAAAAAAGTTCCACCAGAATTAGAAAATCAATTACATGTACTAAACAAAAGAACTAATTATTTAAAATATGTGATGGGCTTCTCATCATTTGGATTTCTTTTCAACATGTTAACGGTATTGCTCTTGTACCTAGACTTAGTATTCTATGCTAGATTGAGCTTTGCGTTATGTTGTATTTGTATGATCATTTCAATTTTCTTATTTTTACAGGAAGTAAGAATGTCTAATGAAGCATTAAAATATCACCTTAGTGATATGGACTCTATGAAAAAGGATTTATAGATTAACTCTCTAAAAGTTTTTTTTTAAAAAGTGAAATTCCTTGATTAATTTTATGATTGTAAGATTCCTCAAAAGTGCTTAATTGCCACCCTTGCATACGCAATCTTATTTTCTTAAGATTTTCTAACTTCCATTCATCACTAATATTTTCATCTTTCCATTGTATTTTTTCTTCATTGGTTCGCGCACATCCATAGCAGTAGCCAGTTACAGGGTCAGTTTTACAAATACTTATACAAGGAGAAATTATTTTTTTCGACATTAAGGAAGTAAAATTGCTGGACCAATTAATTTTCTTGCCTCAAGATCTGCGTGAGCATTTTTAGCATCTGCAAGTTTATATTTTTTTGAAATTCTAATTTTTATTTTTCCAAATTTTACCTTTTCAAAAATTTGATCAGC
>MDSW01197370.1_pt1 | contig 10761 bp, 9 predicted proteins | sample 811171 | NCBI WGS metagenome assembly MDSW01 (sample SAMN05326641, study PRJNA326480) | marine metagenome | isolation source: seawater | place: Atlantic Ocean: North West | collected 2012 | reverse complement strand
GTAGGCTCAAAGAAAATGGTTGTTTACGATGATATTGATAAAAATAAAATAAAAATTTACGATAAAGGTATAGACAAGCTTGCGGTCCTTGGTAAAAATATGGACTTTGATAGTGCTTCTAATTATGAATTTTATCATAGGGACGGTGATGTAACTATACCAAAAATTGAATGGGTTGAGCCATTAAAATCTGAAATAGCCCATTTTATAGATTGTATTTCAAATAATAAGAATTGTTTAACTGATTCATTTCATGCTGGAAAAGTTGTTAAAATTTTAGAGAGTATATCTTGAAATATTTTAAAGCAGATTCAGCAATAATAACTAATTGCGATATAGCCAAAGGTGTAAAAATATGGAATTATGCAAATTTGTATGGTTGCACAATTGGAGAGAACTCCACGATAGGTTCATATACTGAAGTTCAAAACGATGCGATAGTTGGAAATAATGTTACAATATCTAGCCACTCATTTATTTGTTCATTAGTTACAATAGAGGACGATGTATTTATAGGGCATGGGGTCATGACTATAAATGATATATATCCCCCTTCATTTAAAAAAACTGGTTCAAAGAATGGATGGAAGCCCACACTAATAAAAAAAGGAGTTGTAATTGGCAGCAATGCTACACTTTTTCCAGTTAGCATTGGAGAAAATTCAATAATCGGCGCTGGGTCAGTTGTAATAAACGATGTTCCACCAAATGTAACAGTTGCAGGTAACCCCGCAAGGATAATAAAAAATGAAAATTGAATTTGTTGATTTAAAAAAACAATATCTATCAATAAAAAAAGAAATAGATAGTTCTATTTCAAGAGTTATTGATGAATCAGCTTTTATCAAAGGTAAGTATGTTGAAGAATTTGAGCAAAAATATTCGGAAAAATATGGAGCTAAATATGTAATTAGTTGTGCAAATGGGACTGATGCAATATATATAGCATTAAAATCACTTGGAATTGGTGTAGGTGATCAAGTAATTACTACTGCATTAAGTTGGATTTCTACTTCTGAAACAATTTCTCAAACAGGGGCAAAGCCTGTATTCGTAGATATTGAACCAAATTACTTCTCAATTGATACTTCAAAAATTGAAGAGAAAATTACAAATAAAACTAAAGCTATTATTCCTGTTCATCTTTATGGGCATCCTGCAAAAATGGATAAAATAATAGATTTAGCAAAAAAATATGACTTAAAAATTATTGAAGATTGCGCTCAAGCACATTTTGCTGAATTTAATAATAAAAAAGTTGGAACATTTGGAGATTTTGGCACTTTTAGTTTTTTCCCAGGTAAGAATTTAGGGGCATATGGAGATGCAGGCTGTATAATTACAGATGATCATAATTTAGCACAAAATGCAAGAATGTATGCAAATCATGGTGGCTTAAAAAAACATGATCATCAAATTGAAGGTATTAATAGTAGGCTTGATGGAATTCAAGCATCTATTCTTTCAACTAAATTAAATTATATTGACCAATGGACAGAATTAAGGATTGAGCATGCAAAAAGATATAGTGAATTAATTACCAATCACGAAATATTATTACCCGAAACTGCTGAAAATTGTAAACATGTTTTTCATTTATATGTTGTTAAATCAAAAAAAAGGGATGAATTGAAAAAGATTTTGTATAAAAATAATATATCCTATGGAATCCATTATCCCAGCCCTTTGCCACTATTAAAAGCATATAAATATTTAAACCATGATAAGTTAGATTTTCCAATTGCCTCTAAACATAGTGAACAAATTTTGTCATTACCTATTTTCCCTGAATTAACTGAAAAACAAATGAATTATATTGCAACTAACTTAAATTAACAAAATTTATAAGTTTAGTATAGCAAAAGTTTGTAATGAAAAATATTTGGTTAATATGTAAGTATGCTACCTCTGAAAAGTATTCATTTAATACTAGACATTTTTCGCTTTCTAATGAGTGGGTTAAAAATGGTTATGATGTAACAATTATTTCATCAAATAAACATCATTTAGTAAATAAAAGTTATCCGAATTATAAGGGTGGGCATTTAATAGAAAAAATTGATGGAATTAGAGTCTGCTGGTTAAAGATAATTAATTATAAATATGCTTTTTCAATAAAAAGAATAATTTCATGGTTACAATTTGAGATAAAAGTTTTCCTTATAAGTAAAAATAAATTTCCAAAACCTAATATTATAATTGTTTCATCATTATCTCTTTTTTCAATTTTGTCAGGAGTATACTATTCAAAAAAGTATAATGCCAAATTTATTTTAGAAATAAGAGATATTTGGCCTCTTGTTTTAATTGAAATAAAAAAATATTCAAAAAAGAATATTTTTGTAATGTTTCTAAGGTCAATTGAAAAGTTTGGTTATAAAAACTCAGATTTAGTTGTAGGTACAATGCCGAATCTTAGAGAGCATTTAGCACAGAGTATTAATCCGATTCCTGATTGTATTACTATCACCCAAGGAATCAGAAAGAATTATTCAGATTTTTTTGTTAAGCTTGATGATAATTATGTAAAAAAACATATTCCAAAAAATAAATTTATTTTTGCCTATACAGGGGCAATAAACAGAAATAACCCAATAGATATTTTTTTAGATTTGGCTTGTAAGCTTTCTACTCACCAAAATTTGCATTTTTTGATTCTCGGAAATGGAGATAGAAAAGATGAGCTTATAAAAAAGTATTCTCATCAAATAAACATAAGTTTTCCACCTTATTTAAATAAAAAATATATCAATGATTTTTTATCCTATTCTTCAGTTTGTATAGATTCTCTTATTCCAGGAATAGGTAAATATGGTATATCAAGAAATAAATGGATAGATTATATGATAGCTGCTAAGCCCATCATTTGTTATTATGAAGGTTATCAATCAATAATAAATGAAGCAAATTGTGGTGAATTTGTAAAGTTTGGTGATGAAACTGCCTTAGAAAAAACTATATTAAAATTCATTGAAATGAAAGAAGAAGAAATTTCAAAAATCGGGAAAAGGGGCAAAAAATATATTCTAGAACATAGCACATTTGATAAACTTGCACTTAAGTATCAACATTACTTTTAATAATTTATAATGAAAAAAAGATATTATTTTTATTCTTCATGTTCTGCTATAATCCTTTTTCTTATAATCCCGCTTTTTATTTTGATTTCAATATTAATATATATTTTTTTAGGGCGACCTATCTTATTTAAACAAATACGTCCAGGATATAAGGGAAAACCTTTCATTTTTTATAAATTTAGGACAATGAAAAATGAAGTTGATGAAAATGGAAATTTATTACCCGATAGCAAGAGAAAAACAAAATTTGGTAGTTTTTTAAGATCTACCAGCATTGATGAACTTCCAAGCCTATTTAACGTATTAATTGGTGATATGAGCATAGTTGGGCCTAGGCCATTATTGATAGAGTATATGAATATTTATGATACTCATCAATCAAGAAGGCACGAAGTTAAACCAGGAATTACAGGCTGGGCACAGATTAATGGAAGAAATAAAATTTCATGGGAAGAAAAATTTGATTTAGATATTTGGTACGTTGATAATCAGTCTTTTAAGCTGGATATTAAGATTATTTTAATTACTATTTGGAAAGTGTTAAAGTTAGAAGGTGTTAATTTTAGCCCTGATGAAACGATGATTAAGTTTAAAGGTAAAAATGAATAAAAAAGTAGATAGATTTAAAAATTGGAAAGCTCCATTAATTGAAGAAGGAAAGTTAAATCAATACAATTGGATGGTTCAAAATATTCATGGTTTTAATTTAGGTGAAAAAGTTGATATAGGAGCATTTACTTATATCAATGCTAAAAATGGTGTTATCATTGAGGATAATGTTCAAATAGGATCACACTGCTCTATTTACTCTATTTCATCAATTGATAAAACTGAAGGAAGAATTTTGTTGAAAAAAAATTGTAAAATTGGTAGTCATTCTACAATACTGCCAGGAAATGAAGTAGGAGAAAATTCAATAGTAGGTGCACATAGCTTAATAAACAGAGATATACCTGATAATGTTTTAGCTTACGGTGTACCCGTAAAAATAATTAAGCAAATCAATGAAAAATAAAATTTATCTTTCCTCTCCCCATATGGGCAAAAATGAAATAAAATATGTTTTAGAGGCATTTGAATCTAATTGGATATCACCATCTGGACCGAGTATTGATAAATTTGAGGATAAAATGTCCTCATATTTAGGTATAAAATATGGGTGCGCAGTTTCTTCAGGAACTTCTGCATTGCACCTAGCTATAAAAATACTTGGAGTTAAGAGAAATGATTATGTTATTTGTCCTAGTTTAACATTTTCTGCAAGCGCTAATGCTATTATGTATGAAAATGCCATTCCATTATTTGTTGATGTAGATATTAATAATTGGACTATTGATATAAATCTTTTGGAAGATGTTATAAAAAAGTTTAAACCGAAAGCATTGATATCCGTTGATCTTTATGGACAATCCTGCGATTATGATAAAATTATAGCTCTTTGCAGAAAGTTTAATGTAAAAGTAATCGAAGATGCCGCTGAAGCTCTTGGTTCTACATATAAAAAAAAGAAATGTGGATCATTCGGTGATATTTCAATTGTTTCATTTAATGGCAATAAAATTATCACAACAGCTGGCGGTGGAATGTTATTATCTGATAATGTGGACTATGTTGATAAAGCTAGATTTTTATCTACTCAGGCAAGAGAACCAGTATTGCACTACGAACATAGAGAGCTTGGGTATAATTATAGAATGAGCAATATTTTAGCTTCAATCGGGATAGGTCAATTAGAAGTTTTAGATAAAAGAGTAAAGAAAAAAAGAAAAATTTTTAAAAAATACTTTGATTCCTTATCTGATTATAAAGGAATAGACTTCATGCCTGAATGCTCATATGGAAAGAGCAATAGGTGGTTAACCTGCTTAACAATAGATCCAGAAATAGCCAAGACTAATCGTGATCATATTATAAAGATTTTAGCAAACGAAAATATTGAGTCAAGACCAGTTTGGAAGCCGATGCATTTGCAACCATTTTATCAAAATAATAAATATTATTTTTCAGAAAAAGATAACTCGAAAGAACTATTTAAAAATGGCTTATGCTTACCTTCAGGCACTACTCTAAACGATAAGTATCAAACAAAAATAATTAACATTATCAAAGAAAAACTAATAAATACATAGGAAAATACTTTGATAAGCTCAAATAAATTCCTGAAATTTATTATTTTTAATATAGGATCACTTTTTATTGCTAATTCCCAAACAAATTATATCGAAAACTCATATAGTATACCCAGGGTTCGAATTATTAAGGAATTTGAAAATTTCATAGACAGTAAGCCTATTTATGAAAGTATCAAAATTGATAGTTTATATTATAATTATTCTTTTAACGCGCATCTAGTTCGCAATAATGGACATTCAAATATTGACAATAATGCGGAAATATTTTCGCTTGGAAAAAATTATAGATTAATTAGCGGTCGATTTTCATTAATAAATAAATGGATAATTATTGAAGCTGAGCCTTTTTTATTAACACATAACAATATTTTTCATCCACAAAGTATTGAGGGTAATAATACATTTAGGTATACAAATAATCATACTTCAAACTATGAAAAAAAAATAAAGTCTAAAGGATTTAGACAATCATTGTTTGCCCTGCATTATAATGGATTTGGAATAGGTTATGGCAGCATGAGTCACTGGTGGTCACCAGGATTTCATTCAGCATTAGCCCTCTCTTCAAATGCGCCTAGTCAAGAATCATATATTTTTGGGAACTTTAAGAATTTTAAAATAAAAAACCTTACTTTTGGCTTCCAAGCATTGTTGATGCCATATTTAAATTCAAAAAAAGATGAAATTTATTTTACAGGCTTAAGAACAAATATTACTTATTATTCAAATCCCATCATTTCTACAGGTTTTAATCGAACCTTTCTTTCAGGCAATTTTGAAGATACTTTTATAAATGATAAATCTATTGATTATTGGTCTAGGGAGGACGCTTTAAAGCTTATAATATCCCCACTTTTTGGTCAGGCCAAGCGCGGTTTAAGTTATTCAATACCAGGAACACCAGGATTTGATATTTGGGATGAATTATTATCAGCATATCTAAAAATAATTTTTCCAAAGGAGAATCTTGAAATATATGTTGATTTAGCTAGCGATGATAGTAGAGGTAATTTCAGCGATTTAAAAGCTCACTGGGATCATACTCTTGCATATCAATTAGGGTTGAAAAAATATTATAAAAAAAATAAAATTAGCTACCTAATTGGAATAGAATATCTTACAACTAGAAGGTCTAATACTTTTAATCGCTTATTTTATAGAGCAGATTCTAACTCACCCAATTACTATTTAAGAGAAATTTTTGATTACTTTACATATAAAAATCGAAGAATGGGAGCACACTCAGGATCCTCCTCGGAAGATATGTTTTTTCTTTTTGGGATATTTTATAATGATCTAACATATTTCTTTTCATACAATAAAGAAATACACGGTATCAATAGTATGGAATTTCCAGAATTGAAGAATGAGTTTTCCATAACAGTTAATTATAAAACAGAAAATAATCAGAATTTTTTTATTACTTTAGAAAATGAGAGAATTAATAATTTTACATATAGAAAAAATCTTATTTCAGATAGTGGTTATATTTGGATAGGATATAGCTACACTTTAAAATGAAATTATTAATTAAAGCAGTTTTAATCCATTTTCTTTTATTGAATAATATTATTATTTATTCTCAATCAATCTTTAATCCAAACCCAATTAAGAATTTATTATTTGAAAAAAATTCTTTGAGAAATTCAAAATTAATAAATCCAAGTATATCCAATTTTAAAATTATTTATAATCAATTTTATTATTTAAATACAAATCTCCCAAATTTAGAAAATTTAAATGGTCTTTATCTCAATAAGGGTTTTGGCTCATTTACAGGTCTTTTATTTATTTTTAACAATGATAATTTTCTAATAACAGCAGAACCACGTATAAATCTTTTAAAAGATTATCCAAATGAATTACCAATCAAAAAAAAATCATTCTCTGTTTTAAATGATGTACCTTTAAGTGAAAATGAAAGGAATAGTGAAAATTTATTTAAAAACACTGGAATAAAATTAAAATATAATCGTTTTAATCTGGGTTATGGAAATTGGAATCAATGGTGGGGGCCAGGAATTCACAATAGTTTGATTATGTCAAATAATTCAACTGGGTTTTATCATCTTAATGTTGAGATTGATAATAGCAACATACAGAAATCTAATTTTAAATATAGATTAAGATATATTTTATCTAATTCATTTATTAATAATGCTAACTCAAAATATTATTTATCGGGATGGTTTTTAAATATTTCCTTTAACAAAATTGAAGTAGGGGCAAGTAGAAATATTTTGAGTGGGGGATATCAAGATTTGAATTGGGGCTATTTTGATGCAATGTTAATTCCTTTTACTAATAAAAATTTAAAATATTGGGATGAAATAAATGATTATTTTATAAAATACACATCCAAAAAAGATAAATTGGTTATTTTTATTGAATATGGTGTCCCAAATAGATTTTTTGATGGGAAAAACCCTGCAATCTATAATAATCATTCTACAGGTAGTAATATAGGGTTTAGAAAGTATGATGCTTTTGATAAAACTGGTTTACTGTTGGGCGCAGAATACACTAGACTGGTTCAAGGGCAATTTTTCGATAGGATACCAACTCCAAATTGGTATGATAATATAAAATATAACTACTCATCTTACAATGGCAGAAGATGGGCAGCGCATAGCGGATCAGATTCTGATGATTTACTGCTATATTTTGGCCATTTAGATTCCAAAAAAAGCATAATTTTTGGATTTAATTATGAAAGGCATGGGGTAACTTATATTTTCCCACCCGAAGTTAAATTTGAATATCGCTTAAGTGCTAGTTACAAGATATTTAATACTTTTATTACAATTAATTACGAAAATGAATATTTTGAACACTATTCATTCGTTGATAATAGCGATAACGTATGGAATAACGACTTTGAGGTAGGTTCAGTGCAAAGATCAAAAACTTTATTACTTTCCATTGAAAAAGAGATTAGATAGTACATAATTAACAAATTGTACAAATTATTTTAATAATCCTCTAAAATATATTTGACATCAAATATAAATCATTTGACATTTAGTCAATAATCATTAATATTGTACATGAAATTTAATAAAATACTATTTTTTATAATAATTACTTTAAACCAGGTTGTTTTAAGCCAAAATTACCAAGAACTAAAGAAATTACAGAGTGAATATAAAAAAGCTCTTGAAAGACAGGCATTGCAAAAGCCAGCTGAAATATCTGAAGCTGAGAAAACTGCAAAAAGTACAGCACTCCCAGATAAATTAATTTATTCTAGGAAAGATATTGAATCACTTTTAGTTAATACTGAAAAATTATTAAAAGAATTAAGGTTCCTAGAGGATACTGTCCAAAAAATGCCTTTCATAGGTTATGAATTTTTTACACAGAGAGATACTATTCCATTTTGGCAAAATTTACCTATATTTAATAATTATATACTTGGTCCAGGTGATGAGGTAATTATTGCACTATGGGGAGAATCTAACTCTTATTTTTCTGAAAAAATAAATAGAGATGGTCAGGTTTACATTGAAAATATTGGAATATTGAATTTAGGCGGTAAAACTGTAGATAATGCTAAACAGTATATTATATCAAAGTATTCTCGTGTTTATTCAACCTTAATTGGAGAAGCTCCCAAATCATTTATCGATTTGACACTTGGAGAGTTAAAATCAATAAATATCCACTTTATTGGATTTGTTAACATACCGGGTGTTCATGTTGTCCATCCATTTTCAAATGTTATATCTGGATTAATTCAAGCTGGGGGTGTAAAAAATAAAGGATCCTTAAGAGAAATTCAAATTATAAGAAATAATGAGCTTATTGGCAGTATAGACATATATAATTATTTAATGAGAGGGGTTTCATTTAATGATATTCGATTAATGGATCAAGATATAGTCTATGTTCCACCTAGAAAATCAACCATTGCAATTACAGGAAATATTTTAAGGCCAGGCTATTATGAGATTCTTGAAAAAGAAAAATTAAGCGACTTATTAGGTTTTGCAGGGGGAAGAGATAGATTTTCATCAAATTCTATATTCCTTTACAAGAATGGTAGAAACAATAATGAAGGGCATTTGATAGCGTATGATCAAACTTCAAATTATTTCATTTCAGAGGGAGACAGTATACATGTTCCCCAAAAGCCAACCTTTGATAATTATGTAAATATTCAAGGTCAAATAAAAAATCCAGGCAAATACCCATTTAATGAAAATATGAAGTTAAATGATATTGTAAATGCAACAATGTCAACCCATGACAAAGACTTTTATAAAACTATGAATTTGTCGATAATAAATATTTATAGAAAAAATCCAAACAGCAGAGAGCCTCTAAAAATTACAACTAGTTTAGAAGAAAATATTGAACTTAAAAATGGTGACCACATAACTATACCATTAACTAGCGTTTTTGAACCTATTGAATCCATCATTATTTCTGGTGAAGTAGAAACCCCAGGTGTTTATCCGGTAAACAATCTAACCACATTAGATGACATTTTAGCTCTTTCTGGGGGATACACTGATTTTGCACTCAAAGAGGGTATTGAAATTATTAGAGATACTCTTAAAATTGCCTGGGAGAATACATCCTTTCTTTTAGAAAGTGGCGATAGCTTAAATGTTTTGAAAAAATCTGGCCTAATTTTAGTAGATGGCGAGGTTAATGTTCCAGGTTACATTAGTTTTAAAAAGAATGATTCAGTAAAAAAATATATCAGACGAGCCGGAGGGTACACCCCTTTTGCTGAAAAAAGAAACATCTACATTGTTTATCCTAGTGGGACATCGATTCCAGCTTCAGGATGGCCATCTCCAAAGGTTAAAGAAGGCTCAACAATTGTCGTTAGCCAAAGAACAATCAGCGGAAGTGATGATCTCTCTGGATGGCAAGCAGTTTCTATGATATCTAATCAAGCTGGCAATATAGCAGCAACTCTTCTTTCGTTATCTCTAATAATTAATCAGAGGAATAGTGGAAACTAAATCTATAACCTTAGGACAAAAAATTAAACGATATAGATTACTGAACGATATTCGCCAAGAGGATATGGCAGAGAGAATGGGTGTTTCTCGTGCTACTTTAATTAATTATGAAAAAGGACATACTGCAATAAATTTAGATGTCTTAAATAAATTAAATAAAAATTATCCAGATTTTGAATTAGATTTAAAAGAAACCATAAAGCCAAAGATTATCGTTAATAATTCTTTAGACTTTCGAGTTTTGTTCAATGTTTTGTTAGATAGTAAAAAATATATACTTTTACTTACATTATTATTTATTTCTTTTGGTACAGGCTCGTCTTTTTTATTTAAAAAGTACTATAATGCCGAAATATCCCTGTATCCAGCAAAAAAAGATATAAGCCAAGGTCTTGGCCAATTCCAATCCTTAGCGGCTAATTTGGGTATGAATACAGCAAATAATGATCAAAATTTCAATATACCAGATGTTGTAAGGTCTCGCCTCATTGCTTCTAAGGCAATAAATCAAAAATGGAATATCAAAAACGAAAAATCAATTGATTTAAAAAAATTGTGGAATTTAAATAAAAT
>MDSW01151838.1_pt1 | contig 10761 bp, 7 predicted proteins | sample 811171 | NCBI WGS metagenome assembly MDSW01 (sample SAMN05326641, study PRJNA326480) | marine metagenome | isolation source: seawater | place: Atlantic Ocean: North West | collected 2012 | reverse complement strand
TTTCCACTGATGGAGAAGAACTCAGGTGTGATGGGAACAGCATATAGATCCCCAACAGACTCGAGTGTTTGGTATGCAGAATCTATATCTCCATTCCAGACTTGAATGGATGTACCACCATTGGTACTGTATTCAAGGAGTTCATTGAGTTTGAAACCGTGTCCAGGGAAGAAGATCTGGTTTGGTTTCACAAACACTTGGGTGCGTCCAACACCAGCATTGGCGATTGTTAGCGTAGTTCCTACACCAGTACCAGTTACAGTACCAAGACCAACAGACTCTTCTGGAATGAAGTAGATCTCTTCGTTTCTCTCAAAGACTCTTGTGGTTTTGATAGTGCCTACATTGATGGAGAACTTGCGACTTTGCTCAAATATAGGTGTGGTAGCAGTGTGAGCGACCCCTGTAGTGCCTCCATATTCCCTCAGGACGCGAAGTCTTGAGTTTAGGGTGTCTATGTTTAGAACCTTCACTTCCTCGCCTTCTAGACGCAAAATATCGTTGCTGATGACGCTAGGGAAAGTGAGTGGTCCTGATACTCTGATGTGTGTAACAATACCAGTGGTTGCTGTTGCACCCATAGCATCAACCAATGATAGTCTGGTTGAAGTCACACCCACAGTATACGAACCGTCAAAACCTGCAAAGTAACTAGCAATACCAGAAACCTGAACTCTATTGGAAGACGCTAGGTTGTGGGGGATAGTGCTGATACCTAGATATCTTCCACTTAGAGGAATGAACTCAACATCAACCAGTGAAGTTGTAGCAACACTCACAGTATCAATAGACTTACCACCGATTCTCGTCACCTGAGCAGCAGCACCAACACCACCAGACTCAGTGTTATTGAACACTAGGGTGTCTTTGACCTTATATGCGTCACCACCAGTAACGATTCCAACGCTCTCTACACCACCAGTTGTCGCATATGTGACGTCGATGATTTGCTTCTTAACACTGTTGGAGTTGAAAATATAGTCATACTGACTTTCCTTACCATTGATGTGATAAGGTGGGGTGTAACGCAACCAAGTATTTGTTTGTAGATCAAAATCAGACTGGTTGGATCTCTTGAGGAAGTTTGTAGGGTTGGGAGTTGACTGATATGAGTTTCCAATGGTGTATGGGAATACAGGTCTTCTGTAGTCGTTGAAGGGACCACCACTATCAACGGTGTTGTTGATGGTCATAAAGTATGCATAGACACCGTTGGGGAAGTCTGGAGTCACACAATATCTTCCGTTATGTTCGTCCAAGTCACCTCTACCAGTGAAGACATAGTCCTCAACGAAGAAACCAGTCTCAAATAGTGGACGGTTAGTTGATGCAGTTTGGTTTTCATAACCAGAGGTCATTCTACGAATCTGACCTGTACCATCAATGTTGGCGAAACCATATGGACCATAGATTGGGTTGCCGTCATATGCCCATCCAAGAATGGGTGAGTGGAACTTACTATCAGTCTCGTTTCCACCGCTCTTGATGAGGTCAGGAGTGCCGTAGGCAGTGTTATCCTTACCGGTGCCCCTAATGGCGAATGTAGACTCTCTCAGTGCCCTTGCAGGGTATATGTGAGAGTATTGTAGTGACTGGTTGTCGAGACTCTCATTGACGAAACCGTCATCACTTTGAATGTTCTCAAAGTCTCTCTCGAAGAGGTTAACTGTCCACTGCTTGATTTTAGCAACAACCTTTGCTTCCTTACCTGCGGAGACCACATAAACATTAGTCTTGTTCTGGACGTAACCAGCACCACCCTTGATAACACGAATCTCAGCAATAACACCGTTTCTTACGATAGGAGTTAGGACAGCACCAGTTCCAGTAGCACTTTCGATCTCGAGGTCTGGGGGTGAGTTGTATCCCTCACCACCATAAGTGACTAGAACGTCTACGATAGAACCGTTGTTGATAATTGCCGTGAGTTGTGCCCGACTACCACTTAGGAAGGAGATGTTTGGTTGCCTATCGAAGTTCATAATCTCAGAGGCACCATAACCAACACCGTTATTGGTTAGGTCAACAGAGTCAATAGAACCACGGAAAATTGGTTGAACCTTACAGCGGAAGTCTTGTCCTGCAGTGGTATGAACACCAATAACACCCTCAACAGATACGGTGATTGGTGGATAGTTAATGAAACCAGTACCAGTTGACTTTAGATCAACCAGAACTCGGTCTTGATAGTATGCATCGGTAGCAGTTGTTCCCGTACCAATATCAGTTAGAGAGAAGTGGTCGTCGTCTACCTTAACAACATAATAGTTCTTGGTGGAAGAAAGACCCTCCACGTTGGTTCCATCATACTGAACGATTTCTTTGTTACTGAAACCGTGGTTCAGAATGTTGATTCTGTTAAGAGCAGTTGAGACACCAGTAACGGATATCTGTCTCTTCTTGTTTGAATAACCAGAACCACTATTTGTTACGATGATGCTGGATACAATATTTCTAGTTTGGGCAGACTTGATTGCCTGCAGACCACTACCAAATGATGTTAGTTGAATAGTGTTGATACCACTTACAGCATCCTCTTGATTTGCGTGCAGACTGATGGTGGAGGGGTCTATAACGTTCACATAGTACTGTGAGTTGGTACTGATACCACCAACAACTTTAAGACCTCTGGAGTCGTATACGACTTGCTCACCGTCTCTAAACTTGTGGAAGGTGGTAAAACCTAGAGTGTTGTCTGTGGTGCTTACAATACCAGAAGGTTGCTCTGCATTGAAGTTGACGAAGTGAATGGTGGAAAGCATATTTGCCTTCGCAGCAGCATCCTTACCATTACCACCAGAAATCCTGACGATAGGTACATCCTGATAATCGAAACCAGGTTCTACGATTTCAATACGCTCAAGTGAACCAGTAACAGAAGCAGTACCGGTAGCACCGTAACCCACCTCATCAACGATCATAACCTCTGGTGGAGTGATGATATCATAACCACTACCAGAACTGGTCACATCGATCTGTTCGATATCACCATAGTAAACAATATCGGAACTCTTGTAGTTGAGAATCTCAACACCGTTGTTCAGAATACCAACATAACCTGGATCAGTTGGAAACTCCCTACTTTCAATAGTGATGGGAATAAGTGATCTGAGAATCTTTTGTGGTGAAAGTGTCTTGTTGTAGAAACTATAGAAGATGAACTGGTTATCTTCTACGGTACCGAAGATGTTGATGAACTTATTAGCAAACAGGTCACCTTTACTTCTGGAAAGTGAGAACCTATCTCTACTAACGCGCTTGATATAATATACACCTTCGGTCAGATTATCAAACTTACTTACCGTTGACTCAAACTCAACAATACCGTCTGGACTTACGATTTCGGTAACGGTGGTTTTTGGTAGATAATATACTGCGTCACCAGAGTAGAAACCGTGCCTTGGGAACTCAATAACCTCACCACTGTATAAACCATTCAGGGTGATTTTTCTATCACTTGGGTTGGTTTGGATATTGAAGTAGTTTGGGATAGAGTTGGAAGCAACCAGAACACTATTGAGATTGTTGTTGAAGTATGTGTTCTGGACGTTCGCAATATATGAGTTTAGGTTGGTGTACTTGCTAGAGTTACCTTTAAGAGTTTGGTTCTCAATGGTGAAGGTGTCGCTAACGTTTACGAGAGCAGGAACTCTAAGCACAAACTCGCTAGAGGAGTTGATGCTAAGAACTGTAGAAACGGAAGAGAAAGAACCCTTATCGTTCTCGAGCAGAACCTGATAACCAGGAAGAACTTTGATGTTGTCGAAGGTTTTTACCAGATACTTGTCTTCGGTAATATCGACAAGAGAAATTCTCTCAACACTAAACTTGGACTTGACGTTATAGTTCCAGTTCTTGAGACGCTCGTCATCTCCTTCGTAACCGAAGTTATTGAGAAGAATGGTATCGCCAGTCAGGTAGCGAGTGGTTGGGGGAAGTTGTAGGTCAGTTAGGGTTGCAGAGATACGAACCTCAATGCGGTCCTCTGCCTTTGGTCCAACCTTAGCGTAGGAGACTTGGTTTAGGTGAACATCAACACCACCAACTAGGGTGTTTAGGATACCAGTAACACCAATGAACTGGTCAACACTCTTACTCTCATAGGAGAGGATGACTTTGTTATTATCAATATCTGTTGTTACGAGTGACCCAGACTCTGGGAAAGAGACAGTAGAGTCTACATCAATAATGTTATCACCAGGTCTTACGGTGTTTAGGAGTTGGGTGATGGGAGTAGCAACAAACTCACCAAAGATGGTACCGTCTACATCGATATCACGAGGATAACCGAAGTCAACAGAAATCTTATAGTAACTTCCGTCACCATAGTTAATACGGTCAACATTACTTACAGTACCTCTTGCTCCAGAAGAGTCTTGATATAGGGTTCTGTTCTTTAGGTCTAGAGGATCACCATATACTGACTGAACAACAAAATCTCTTGTGACTTTGTAGTCAGCGTTTGATGGGCGAATTAGATATTCACTTGGTCTGATAACTTCAACCGCTTTCCCATATAGGGCACCGAACAGAATCTTGAAGGAGGTATCAGTACCCTTTGACTTATAGAAACTGTCTGCGTTGTAGATAAAGTTTTTCTGGTCTAAGTTACCAGCAAAAGTTCTCTCGGTGAAACCAGGAGTGAACTGTGTCTTAATCTTCTTCAGGAACTCTTGTAGGAACAGAACGTTCAGGTTAACGATAGTAGAACCTGATTCGTGGCGGGCAGCAGCAGTCTGTTTGAACTCGAGTTCGTCAGGAGTATTGGACTTGGTGTATGAAGAAACACCACTGAAACCCCTTACACACCCCTCAAAGGTGGTTTCAGTTTTATGGGTATAGAAGATGATCTCATCATCAATCATGATGATGCCGTTGTTATCAACGAAACCGTCAGTAAAGTTACCTGCGGCAGAAGTGGTAACAGTCTTTGACGTTAGAGAAAGTTTAGACGCAAGAACAGTTGTGTTGGACAGTCCTGTTAACTGCTCAACCTTCACATACTGATCCATGTTCTGGAGAATATCCAGAACTCCGCCTTCAATTTCTTGCGACACATAGTACTGCTCCAGAAACTGTGTGAAGAGAGGAAAGTCCTCCCTCACATATCTGGGTAACTGTGAAGCAATAATATCCTGAAACTTGACCCTATCTACTGACATCTTCTGCCCATGTTAAATGAGATGTTATCTCTATTTACTATGGTTTTAGATGGAGGTAATTGGGACTCCTCTTACCAGACCACCGTTCCTATAACTGGAGGAAGTGGTATAAGTGCTTCCGCTAGTGTCTTGTCCAGATGCAATGTTATCTGGGATCATAGTAACGGTAACACCAGAGGTATCCAACTGCAGATATAGGTCTTGTAGACCGATAATGTCGTTTGAATACGGACAAACAGAAATCTCTACGAGAGGAGTTCCTCTATTTACTTGAGTGGAGATGATTCTTAGGGGGTTGATTTTGATCTCACCCTTCACATAGTCCACCACACCAACGTTCCTCTTCACAACTACTGGTTCTGTGGGAGAGTTTAGTTTGAATATGAACAGAGAACCGGTCTGATTGTCTGCGTTTACTGAGTCTCCGAGGTAAACTGTACCAGAAACACCACTCACAGCAAATCCTGAGGACTTAATATTGAACTCGGACTTCTTGATGTGGAATCTGTTACCATAGCAGATCTCATATTCGGCATATTGGTTCAAAGATGCCCTCATATCACGCCTCATATCGACCGTAGTGATGTTTGAGGTTACAGATTCGTGACTATTGTCGATGATATTGAGGTACTTACTGTACTTAAACCTTGCTCCGAAGGAGTTTAGTTCGCTAGACTTGGAGTAGTTAGCAATATTGGTCGTAATTAGGTCCTGAACATACGCTGCAGAAGGTGCAACATTGGGATTGTAGTAAGCATTGGTGTTAGATTCGACGTACAAATACTTCAAATCCGTAATAACGGGCACAATACCAGCAACTGAGTACTTTTTCAGTTGATTTTTGATGTTGTCTTTGATAGAAGTGGAGAGATATACACCATCATCAGGTTTGATGCTGATAAAAACCTTACCAAATGCGGGAGGATCGAGGTCTTCACCACCAAAAGCGGACACAGATTCTGCTTCTGGGTAGATTTGTGGGATAAGTGCCTCATAATCCGAAGCAGTTACTGCTCTATTTTGTGATGCATAGATCCTTGGTGCGTATTTTTTGACTGATTCGACACTTTCAATGTCTGCACCACCAAAAGTTCGGGTGTTTGCGGTCACCAAAGAGACTCCAGTGGACATTGCTGTGCCATTATTGGACACCAAAGACCCTGAGAAGGAGAAACTATCGATGTTATTGGCGTTTGCACCATGTGAAGTGATGTAACTAATCTCGACAGAGTTGGGTTCTTCGAGTTTTTTGCCGAAAATACCATCACCAAAGAGGAGTTCATACCTTTCGCCCTCAATTTCCTGCACAAAATAGATGGGAGAGGTGGGTCCAATGTCATATAGACCATTGAACTGCTCAAATTTCTGAGAAACTGATGAGGTTTTCGATGCTTTTACGCTCACTTGGATGAGAGAAGTGTCTGCACCGGAGTTTGGAATGATATATTTTTGGTCTGGGTTCCTAGAACTGACGTTATATGACTGTTTTACATAGGTTCCTTCGTAAATATCGATGTTCAGGAAGTTCGCATACCCCTTAGAATCGACTGGAACGGTGATATCGTTGGGAATTGAGAAGATGTAGGACTCTTGTCCGAAGCTTCTAGTGGACAAAAACGCAATTCCTGCCTTCAGGGTGACGCTCACAGCGGTCGTTCCCTGTGCATTTACCGTAAATGATACGTTTGCCCTTGCTGCACGTCTAGAACGGGGCACATAACCGATGTTTCGTGCCAGTGAGACTACATTTTCTCGGAGTGTGGCACTATCAATGAAGACTTCGTTGGATGCCATGTTGGCATTATACGAAGCAAGGTAGGTATTATACGCAAGTGCGTCAATAATCGTCGAAAGGTTAGACCCTTCGTAGTCATAATCGGTGAAGTTTGAGTTGGTTCTCAGGTAATCTTTGATAGATTCTCTAATCTGATCAAAGTCCAGGTCGGTAAAATTGACTAGAGGCATCTTATCTCGTGGGTTCTAGGACGAAATTTAGTTCTTGCGCTGGAATATCGACTCCAACAATATAATAATTGATTAAAACGTCAAATTCGTTACTATCGAGGTTAGCGTTTACCTCAACTTTGTTAAGTTTTACCCTTTTTTCGTAGTTTTTGATAGTATTTTCAATTTCACTCCTGATACTTGCAGCAGTTATGTTGTCAAAGTTCTCAAAAAGCAACTCAGAAACCCTACAACCGACGTTTGGTTGGAAAGGTTTGTCACCAGGGTACGTAAAAATGAGATTACGAACAGATCTCGCAATCGCATTTTCGTTTTTCAGGGCAATTAGGTCACGATTAAGAGGATTTATCTTAAAAGTGGCGCTAATGTCCTTAAAACCTTGACTAACACGTTCAAGAGGCACCGAAATAAACGCAATTTCTGTTGTTATTTAGTCACAAACCTGGACTATTCCTCACTCACTGAGAAATTCCTTCTCAGTTACCTCTTCATCGCTCTCAAAAAACCCATCTTCACTGATTTCTTGCTGTTTTCTGGGGTTTTTTAGGTCGTTATTGATCTCTCTAAGAAATTCTTGGTCCATATCACACGTCACCACATAGTTTGGGTAAAATATATAGCACAAAAAAACCGGGTTTGTTACAACCCGGTAGTTTTATCATCGCTTACCTTGTCCGCGATAGCGCTTTTTGCTGCGACGCTTGAAAGATCCACGCTTTCGGGATCCATCACCGATAGAAGTACGCTTGGGACGGTCTCCCATTGTATGACCGTCACGATGCATGTGTACGGCCCCTTGGCGTGACATCATAATTGAACTCGTTTGTTGAACTGATAATAGTATAACTACAAATGGGTGCTCTGTCTACCCCTGTAACATTACTACAAACTCATCCATCAATAATAAACCCCAGTCTTTTGTAGTCATTGTCACATGTGTACGAATCAACCTGGTCTTCACTCCATACAGGGACAACTGAATCGTTATTGTAGCGGAAATCTGGGTTTCTTCTAAAGTGAACTTCGATAAGTTTATCACCAATGAACTCACAGTTAATCCATTCGTAATTTAAGTCTGCAAGCACCTCAGGCAACGGTAGGTCTCTATCTACCTTATACCACCTCTTCCACTTATACAGGGGGTCCTGGGGGTCTCTCACGCCCTTTACGATAAGGTCCTCAATTCCCCAGTGGTAATCAACTGAAATATGTTCCCCTTCAAAGACCTCACACCAAAACTCACCTGGATGTAAGTGCTCTGTATCACCTTCCAAGTATTCTATCCGAGCACTTCTCCCCATACCCATAAAGTTCATACTTGGGCGAACAATATAAAAACCAGGTGTTGGAACTTCGAGACCAGCAGGTCCACAAGTATATCCCAATACCTGGCTTAGTTGTAACTTATTATATGCCCACAAATCAAAAGGATGAATGGTTTCCCACTCATCCTTGACTGTTGTGATGTAACTGTCGTGACTCAAGATACACCTCGTCGGTGTATTATCTATGATCCGACTGGACCGAAGATATCACACTTCTTGCAACCAGGTCCTGAACACTCCCAACCCTTATGACATTTGGAGCAACCCTTACCTCCGCAAAGGTTGCATACCACATGTTTATCAGATGACGCGGGTTTTTTCATGTCCAACACGAATACGAGGGTCACACCAGATCTCCATACCTGCTTCAATAGCATCGAGGCAGAATGAAACATCTTCGCCGCACATATCCTGAACAGCACCAGATTCGAATACCTGCATCTTAGGAGCGAACCAGGGATACTTCATCTCAGGATGCTCAAAGACACCGTGACGAACCAATACCCAACCGAAACCAGTGTAGTCTACAGTGAAGGGTTGCTTACGCTGAGTGATACCATCAACCATCTCATGGTTCATTACACCACCGTTTGTACGGAAGTCATCTTCATCCAACCAGTGTGCAACAGAAGTAGTACGACCATCTTCAGTAGAATACCAACCAGCAGAGATAGGATGATCCTTACCTTCAATGATATTACCTTCAGCATCAACTGCATCAGCAGGAAGTGCTAGGTCACATAGTTGCCAGAACTTCTCGCTATTGAATACGATGTCGTTATCAATCCACAGTTGATAGTCATACTGCAGTTTGCCGTCCCAGGGAATCTGATCGGGTCCACGTAGTACGTTTGCGCCCAGACACTTACAACGGGCAAAGTTAACCATAGAAGAGTAGTCTTGTGAGATCTGAATACTCATTCCATTCTGTACCAAGTCAAAGCACAGTTGTACAAATGACTTCAGGAACGCATAAGAGCAACCACGACCAGGGAGACAGAATACGATGGACTTACCACGCATCCGTTCTTTAATTGCCGCATAGTCCCAAGGAGACTCGTTCTTTGGTTTCTTCAAGTTTGGCTTGGCTGCCTTTACGGTGAAACCTTTTGCCATAATCAATATACTCCAATAAATGTGTTTAGTTTGACGTCAGGAGGTCACACACCTCCTATCAGTTATTATACAGGATCGGCACTGCCCCTTCAAGTTTTTGTAGTAACTTCCATAGAGAGGGGTTTTCCGCGCCGCATAAGGTCTACTATAAGAGAGAACCGCGCCCCTAAGGACCCCCATAAAGACCCATAAAAAAAGAGGGGTTCCAAGACCCCCCTTGAAGTTTATTTTCAGTAACTACTCCGACCAATCATATCCTTATCAACCTCACACGCTTCGTAATCATACTCAACGGCAACCTCTTCGTCATGGTAGTATTCCCATAAGCGGTTAAAGGCATCCTCAGCGAGGTTTGCATGAATGCATTGACCTCCATGATAAATGTGATACACCTTTTCTGCAAGTAGTTTCATAGGATGTCTCCTACTGTCTGTGACTATGTATGACTCCCGAGGCACTCCCCGAAGGGGTGGGTGTTTCGGAAGGCATTACAGATATTATAACACCTCCTAACAAAATAAGGAGAGGTATGCTAAGAACCTTGAAGAAAAAACTCGAATGTTTTGTAAGTATTCTTATTACAAGACCTACGAAGATAACTCTCCACATATTCCAATACCTGGGAGTATCCCCTGACCTGGAAGTCTTCTGAGCGGGCATCGATGGGACCTCATAAGGAACTGATAGGCATTTCTCCAAGTGTCTTTCAGTAAACTTGGACTTTGTACTACGGCGGAACTTATATTCCTCGGAGTCTTTGTAAGAACTCATAGCGGCGCTGGACCCCTCTTTAGAAAGACTGTCTGTACTCGGATATACTGTTAGCGTAGCATAGGACTCTCCGAGATAAGACAAACACTCTACACTTTGTTACTAAACCTTCCTCTGCTATCTCTCTTATTATCTCTGTTCTTGCTGTTACCCTTCTTAGTAACCCAGCGGAGGTTCTCTACGCGGTTGTCTGTTTTGTCCTGGTTAATATGGTCTACCTCGGAGTAACTGTTAGGGTTGTCTATGAAGGTCTCTGCTATTATCCTGTGAACATAACACTTTACCTGTCTCAGTGTCTTACCGTTACTATCCCGTAGGGATATGTTCACACTCGGATAACACCTGCCGCTCTGGGAGGAACTCGCACCGCCCCTCAGGTGCGTCCCTACGAGAACATACGGAGGGGGGTTAGGACCGTCGGA
>MDSW01041833.1_pt1 | contig 10761 bp, 9 predicted proteins | sample 811171 | NCBI WGS metagenome assembly MDSW01 (sample SAMN05326641, study PRJNA326480) | marine metagenome | isolation source: seawater | place: Atlantic Ocean: North West | collected 2012 | reverse complement strand
ACGTTCTGAGCCATGATCAAACTCTCAAGTTTAATAACGGCGCACACTAGCTTTAATAACTTTAAGGTAACTTAAAGTTATTTTTCGTTAAAGTGTGTACGACAATTTCTTTATCAACCTAGCCGTCCACACTTCTCTTCTTAAAATTTACAATTTAAAAAAGCTAAGATTTTATACATTAAAATCTACACACCTCTGGCCTTAATAAAAAAATATTACGATGAGGTGAGCGGTGTTTTTATTACAATTATGTGATAAGTCAAGGCGTATATTAGCGACAAAAGACTGTATTTACGTGCATTTTTAAGCCTTCTCATTGCAAACTAGAGACAATTTTTATAGAAGACAACTATGACGTTAATTCAAAAACTTGATAATTTATTAAAACTGTTCAGGGTCAAAAAAATGAGTAGCATTCAAGATTTTTCGAGAAACTCCAAATTTATTTTTTATCTCTTATTATTTGTAGTGCTGTTAATTATCTTTATTTTTGTCAATAATCAAATAACCAAAAAGCAGAGGATCGAAAGCAACAATCTTGATAAAATTGTTAAATCAGGTGAATTTAAAGGTCTAGGTGAATATTTAATTTCAAAAATAAATAGCCCTTATGAGGAGGTTGAATATTTAATTCAAAATAATGATAGTATAGAAAAAATTCTTAAAAAGTTAAACGTGAACGCCAATGATTTAAAAAAGATATCCAATAGTTTAAAAGAAAAAAAATTAACCAATATTTCTAAAAATAGAAAATTATCAATAGTACTGAAAAAATTAAATGATGGAACTAATACCGTTGTAAATCTTGTATATCCTAGAAGTAAAACCTCTTTCATTGAAATAAGAAGAAGCCAAAACGAATTTTTAGTTAAAGAAAATGTCATTCAGTTATACAAAAAAGAAGTTGTGATAAAAAATCAGATTAAAAATAATCTATATGCATCTGCAATCCAATCTGGCATTGAACCAAATGTGATAGTTGAGTTTGCAAGAATTTTTGGATTTGAAGTGGATTTCCAAAGAGATATTAGAAAAAACGACTGGTTTGAAATCCTTTATGAAAGATTTGAAGATGATAATGATATTGTTAAAGATACGGGAAAAATTATTTATGCAGCAATGTACGTGAATGGAAGAGAAATTATTCTTTATAATTTTAATGACGGTGTTGAAGATGGACATTATGATATAAAAGGCAGAAGTATTGTTAAATCTTTAATGAAAACTCCAATCAACGGTGCAAGATTATCTTCATCTTTCGGAATGAGAAAACATCCAATACTAGGATTTAATAAGATGCATAGAGGTACTGACTTTGCTGCACCAACAGGTACTCCAATCATGGCTTCGGGCTCGGGTACAGTTACAAGAGCAAGATGGTGCGGTGGAGGAGGTAATTGCGTTAAGATAAAACATAACTCAACTTATCAAACTGTTTATGCTCACATGAAAAATTTTGCTAAAGGAATTAAAGAAGGAAAAAAAGTTAAACAAGGACAAATAATTGGATATGTTGGTTCAACAGGAATGTCAACAGGACCACATTTACATTATGAAGTAATTGTTAATGGAAAAAAAGTAAACTCTCAAAAATTGAAGTTGCCATCGGGAAAAATTTTAAAAGGATCTGTTAGAGAAAATTTTGAATTAGAAAGAATTAAGATAGATTTAAAATTATCAGATCTTAGGTAAGTTTTGTCAAATATCTTTTTTGTTTAAATTATCTTCAACTTGATCTTTGTTTAAATTGTCTTTACCTTCTCCTTTTTCAATACTATTGTTATGTTTAAATTTATCATTTAGCTCTGTAAGTCTTCTTGAGTAATGATCAGCATGTTGTAAATAATTTTCAACCAAAACAGGGTCTCCATTACTTTGAGCATCCTTTGCTAATTGTTGAAATTTTTGAACTGTTTTTTCCACACTATGAGGATTATTCATAGATCCATTTCTGGTAAAGTTGTTTCCGCTATGGTTAAAATTATTTCCATTGCCAGAATTAATTGATCCATTCCTTCTTCTAAAATTATTTTTTTGAGATCTTGGTCTAAAAGTTCGTCTTCTATTATTATTCATAATAAATAATTGATCTTAAAATTTTAACTTTCTAAAGTTGATAATAAACATCTAATATTTTGCCGGTAATCTTTAACTAAATATCTTACTATAAATTTATTTTTTTGTAGTATATTTGAAACTTTTTTAAACTGCCCACTACCAATTTCTAATGCGAGCACACCTTTAATTTTTAGTAAACTCTTAGATTTGTAAATAACTTTTTTAATTACGTCAAGTCCATCGTTACCGCCGTCTAAGGCTAATTTAGGTTCAAATTTTTTAATATCCTCTTGTAAGTTGGTTAAGTCCTTTTTCATTATATAAGGCGGATTAGACACTATTAAATCAAATTTTTTATTGTAAATATCTGATAAAGACGATCTATAAAAATTTACTCTATTAAGCAATTTATGCTTTTTTGCATTAATTTTCGCAATTTGTATCGCTTTTTGAGACAAATCTATGCCTACACCCCTGGATTTCTTTAGCTCACTTAGAACACTCAATATAATACAGCCACTTCCAGTTCCAATATCCAAAATAAAAATATCTTTTTTTTTAAAAATTTTAACAACCTTTTCAACTAATAATTCAGTTTCTGGTCGAGGTATTAAGGCGCTATTATTTATTAAAAAAACTTTACTCCAAAATTCTTTCTCTTTTAAAATATATGCTATTGGTTCATTATAAGATCGTTTATGAATAAGTTTTAAAAACTTATCAATATTTTTTGGACTAACTTCTTGTTTTAGATTGATTAGCATTTCTTCTCTTGTTTTGTTTAAAACCTTTGAAAGGAGTATCTCTGAGTCTAATTTATGTGAAAAAATTTTCTTATCTCTTAACTGTTTTGATCCATTATTTATCAAATCTAAAATTTCCATTAATTCAAGTTTCGTAGTTTCAAATCCTGTTCTTTAAGTCTTAACTCTTGATTCATTTCTTCATGAATTTCCCCACTTAAAAATTCATTTAGCTTATGTAAAGTAAGATTAATTCTATGATCTGTTACTCTCCCTTGAGGAAAATTATAAGTTCTAATTCTTTCAGATCTATCGCCTGAACCGATTTGATTTCTACGATTATCTGATCTTTCCTGATCCTTTTTTCTTTTTTCTGCCTCATAAACTCTCGACCTTAAAATTTTTAAAGCTTTTGCTTTGTTTTTATGTTGAGATTTTTCATCCTGTTGACTAACTACTACTCCCGTAGGTAAATGTGTTATTCTCACAGCACTATCAGTGGTGTTTACTGATTGTCCACCGGGGCCTCCGGCTCTAAAAACATCTATTCTTAAATCAGATTCTTTGATTTTAATATCTAATTCTTCTGCTTCAGGTAAAACTGCAACTGTTGCTGCTGAAGTATGCACACGACCTTGAGTCTCTGTTTCAGGTATTCTTTGGACTCTATGCACTCCAGACTCATATTTTAGATAAGAGTATATTTCATTTCCATTTACTGAGAATATTACCTCTTTAAAACCTCCTGCTTCGCTCTTGGAAATACTGATAATTTCTAGTTTCCATTTTTTCTTTGAACATACTTTTTCATACATCTTAAATAAATCCGAACAGAAAAGTGACGCTTCTAATCCTCCTGTACCTGCTCTTATTTCAACTATCACATTTTTTTCATCATCACTATCTTTTGGTAATAAAAAAATTTTTAATCTATTTTCATTTTCTTTATTTTCTTTTTTTAAATCATTTAAATCTTTTTCTGCCATTTCTATAATTTCCGGATCGTTTTTTTTATCTTGAATAATTTGATATAAATCTCTCTCTTTTTTATCAAAATTCATGTATTCCTCTGCAAATTTGATAATATTTTTTAAATCTGAATACTCTTTTGATTTTTTTGCATAAAGTTTGGGGTCCAAGTTACCTGACGAAAGCTCCTTCTCAATACTATTATGCTTAGCAATTATTTCTTGCACTTTTTCTTTCGGAATCATGTTAGTTAATTATTTTTTTCTTTTACTTTGTCTTCAACTAGTTTTACAACTTTATCAATTATATCTGCGCTAGCAACTTTTGTATGTGGTATTCCCGATAAGTAAAGTAAATTGTTATCTTGTCCACCTCCAGTTAAACCTATCTCAGTTTGAGATGCCTCTCCTGGACCGTTAACCACACACCCAATTATAGACAAAGTAATAGGTTTAGTTATATGTGCTAATTTTTTTTCTAACTCAGATACAGTTTCAATTACTGGAAATGCTTGGCGAGCACATGATGGACAAGAAATAATACTCACTCCTCTTGATCTTATTCCTAATGATTTCAAAATTTCATACCCAGCTTTTATTTCCTCTACTGGATCAGAGGAAAGTGAGACCCTTATTGTGTCTCCAATCCCACTCATTAATAATTGTCCTATTCCTATTGATGATTTAATACTACCAGTAAATTTACCTCCTGCTTCTGTAACACCTAAATGTAAAGGGTAGTCACAAACTTTAGAAAGCTGTTGATATGCTTTAACTGTCAAAAAAACATCTGATGATTTTACGCTTATCTTAAAATTATGAAAATTATTATCCTCTAAAAGTTTTACGTTGTACATTGCGCTTTCAACTAAAGCTTCGGGACAGGGCTCTTTATATTTTTCAAGAAGAGTTTTGTCTAAAGATCCGGCATTAACTCCGATTCTTAAAGAACAATTATAATCTTTAGCAGCTTTAACTACCTCTAAGATTCTTTCGTGAGACCCGATGTTTCCAGGATTAATTCTCAGGCAACTTGCTCCCATTTTTGCAGCTTCGATAGCTCTTTTATGATGGAAGTGTATATCAGCAACTATCGGCACTTTAACTTCTTTAATTATATTTTTTAATGCTTTTGTAGACTCTTGATCAGGACAGGAAATTCTTACAATGTCTGCGCCTACATTTTCTAATTCGAGGATCTGTTTTACTGTTTCCTTTATATTCGTGGTTAAAGTATTTGTCATCGATTGAACAGTAATAAGAGAGTCACCGCCAACAAAAACATTTCCAACCTTAATTTTTTTTGTTTTTTTTCTTTTAATTATTCTGTGAGGTCTAATTTGCATTTTAATCTAAATCAAAAATAGTGTGCAATTTTTTTACAGCTTTGACTGTATCATCTTCATTAATTATGACAGATAATTTTATTTCAGAGGTTGATATAGCCAATATATTTATATTCTCTTGAGATAATCCTCTGAACATTTTGTAAGTAATCCCAGGTGTAGACACCATACCTGCACCTACTATTGACACTTTAGATACCTTATCATTGTGCCCAATGCTTTTATATTTTATGTTTTTATTGTTTTTCAAAATTTCTAAAGTTTTTAATAGATCATCCCTTTTTATAGTAAACGTTATATCAGTTGTTTTTTCATCTGAAGATATATTTTGTATAACCATGTCTACGTTTATCTGATTTTCGCTTAATGGTTCAAAAATATCTGCTGCTACTCCAGGTTTGTCTTGAACACTGGTTAAAGTAATTTTTGCATCATCTTTAGAGTAAGCTACACCAGTTACACTTTTTGTATAGTCTATGCTGTCTTGATTAAAGATTTTAGTTCCTTTTCTATCAGTAAAAGTAGATCGAACTTCTAATGGGATATTATACATCATTGCAGTTTGGACTGCAGAGGGTTGCATTACTTTCGCCCCAAGAGATGAGAGTTCTAACATTTCGTCATATGATATTTTATCTATTTTTTTCGCTACAGGAATTTTATTTGGGTCAGTTGAAAAAACACCGTCTACGTCAGTATAAATTTCACAAGTATCGGCGTCGAAAATTTTAGCAACTGCAACTGCTGTAGCGTCTGATCCTCCTCTTCCTATTGTTGTTACTTCTCCAGTTTTTGATATTCCTTGAAAGCCAGGAATTATAGCAATTCCTTTACTCGATAGAAATTTGTTAATTTGAGAGACACTTATATTAATTATTCTTGCATTGGAGTGATCTCCTTCAGTTAAAATAGGGATCTGCCAATTGAGCCAAGATTTTGAACTAATTCCTAGGTCCATCAACGCTCCAGCTAATAAAGCGCTAGTTTCTTGTTCCCCAGATGTTAATAAAACATCAAGTTCTCTCTTGTTAAAACTTTTAGATATTAAATTTGATTTTTTTATTAATTCGTTAGTTTTTCCTGCCATTGCTGATACGATAACTATAATTTCATTGCCTGCGACAAATTCTTTTTTAACAATTTTAGCTACATGCAAAATTCTATCGATTGTTCCCACAGAAGTTCCGCCAAATTTTAATACTTTTTTTACCATTGTTTGATTTTTATATAGTATAAGTAGAATTTTATTAATTATAATTAGTTCATTAAAATTATATGACTACAATAAATAAGGACGAAATTCAAAAGTTTTCAGAATTAGCTGATGAATGGTGGGATGTTAAGGGTAAATTTAAACCTTTACATATGTTTAATCCCATAAGAATCGAATATATTTTAGATGAAATTTCAAAGTATTTTAAAATTGATAGAAAGACAAAATTATTTCTTAAAGATTTAAAGATTCTTGATATTGGATGTGGAGGGGGTTTAATAAGTGAACCAATGGCAAGGTTAGGTGCTAGTGTGACTGGAATAGATGCTGCTGAAAAAAATATAAAAGTTGCCACAATCCATAGTAAACAAAACGGGCTTAGTATTGATTACTTAAATAGGTCTCCAGAACAATTGGATGATAAAAAAAAATTTGATATTATTTTAAATCTTGAGGTCGTAGAACACGTTGATGATTTAAAACTGTACCTTAAATCTTGTTACAATTTATTAAAAAAAGATGGTCTTATGTTTACAGCTACAATAAATAGAACATTTACATCTTATGTTAAGGCTATTATTGGAGCAGAGTATATTTTGAGATGGTTGCCCATTGGGACACATGATTGGAACAAATTTATAAAACCTGAAGAATTACAAAAACAATTATCTGAAATAAATTTTAAAACGCATGATTTAAGTGGGTTAACTTTTAATCCAATTTTAAATAAATGGAAAAAATCTGAAAATTTATCTGTTAATTATATAATCTCGAGTATCAAAATTTAGTTATCTTTACTTATCCAAGGTATGCTTATCAAATCGATGCCCTCTTCAGCTAATTCTTCTCTCTCCTTGTGAGTGGTAGTTCCGTATATGCTTTTTTTAGAATTTTTATCGTAGTAGACATCTCTCACTTTTTCACTAAATTTATCACCCACAAACTCAAAGTTTTTCTCTATATATTCTCTTAATCTCAATAGTTTGTTTTTATTATCAGAAATTTTTTGATTAGATAAATCAATATCTGTCGCTACTTTAGTTGCAGAAATCATTGGAGCCATTATTGATTTTTGGATTTTAACAGATGAACAATGAATACATTCAAGTAATTTCTTTTTTTTAAGTCTTTCAAATTCATTCGAATCAGAAAACCAGCTTTCAAACTCATGATCGTTTTCACACTTAAGATTGTATTTTATCATTTCTAATTTCTATAATCAGCATTAATGTCTATATAGTCATGAGTAAAATCGCAAGTAAAGCATTCAAATGCATCATTCCCTAATTTTAAATTTACTTCTATTAAAACTGAGTCCCACTTCATATATTCTCTTAATTTTTCCTCATTATAATTATCAGAAATTTTACCATTTTCTGCAACAATAAAATCTCCCAATTTAATTTTCAATTTTTTATTATCAACTGCTTCTCCAGATTTTCCTATACCCATAATAATTCTACCCCAATTAGGATCTTCCCCCGCTACGGCAGTTTTAATTAATGGAGAATTAGCAATTGAAAAAGCAATTTTTTTTGCACTACCTAATGATTTGGCATTTATAACCCTAACGGTTAAGAATTTTTTTGCTCCTTCTCCGTCAACTACTATTTGCTTAGCTAAATTTAAACATAATCTTTTTAATGCTAATTCAAATTTTTGTATTATCTTATCATTCATAGAAAGATTTTGGCCAATTTTAATAAATCTTGTGGAAAATAAAGAAACCATATCATTTGTAGATTGATCACTGTCAACTGTGATTGCATTAAATGTATTTGCAACTGCTCTTTTTAATAAGGTTTTCAATAAATTTGAATTTATGTCTGCGTTAGTAAAAATAAAAGAAAGCATTGTTGCTAGGTTAGGAGCTATCATCCCCGATCCTTTAGCTATCCCGCATATTTTTACTAATTCATCCCCAACAATCATTTCTTCATAGGCTAGTTTAGGTTTCGTGTCGGTTGTCATCATTGCTGAGGCTATTTTTAGCCAGTATAGTTTATTATGATCTTTTTTAAGTTTATTTACTAAATTTGGGAGTGCTTCTTTTATTTTCTCTACTGGAAATTGTTCACCAATGACACCTGTTGAAGCAAAAATCAAATCTTTTATCTTTATAGTTTCTGAAGTGCCTTTTTCTGCTTTTGACTCTTTTAATGTTAAAACTCTTGATAAATTTTTTGCAATAATATCTAAGCTTTCTTTGCCTTGTTTGCCCGTAAACGTATTGGCATTTTTAGTGTTGACTAATAGGCCTTTAATCATTTTTTTGTGTGAATTATTGTTCCAACTAATTGACTCAGAAATTATGCTGTTTGTTGTGCTTACAGTTGCATAGTTTGCTCCATCTTTAAAGTAGAATAAGGAAACGTCGTCTCTACCATTATCATACAGATCCGCAGAAACAGCAGCCATTTCCAAACCCTCGATGTGTTTAAGGTTTTGAAATTCTCCCATTTTCGATAATTTTGTTTTATCGTTTAAGAAGTTTTTTAAATTTATCGTCATATTTTCTATTTAATTTAGGTAATAAATACATATATAGAAGTATAATGAATGTATTTACAAGAACATTTAGTAAAATATTTAAAAGCTCTAATCAACAAGAATTAGATAACTTAAAAAATCTAATTTCTGCTATAAACAGTAAAGAAAAATTGATTAAAGGTCTTTCAGATACCGAGATAAAAGAAAGAGCATTAAACCTAAAACGAGCAGTAAAAAACGGTAAATCTCTTGAAGATTTCATCCCTGATAGCTTTGCTTTAGTTAGAGAGGCAGCAAAAAGAACTCTTAATGAAAGACATTACGATGTGCAACTAGCAGGGGGACTTATTCTCCATGCAGGAAAGATTGCAGAAATGAAAACTGGAGAAGGTAAAACCCTTGTATCTACACTTCCTGCTTTTCTAAATTCACTTGAAGGCAAAGGTGTTCATATAGTTACAGTAAACGATTATTTAGCTAAGAGAGACTCTGAATGGATGGGTAAAGTATTTAATTTTTTAGGAATCTCAACAGGTTGTATTACTAATGACTTAGATGACATCAATAGGAAAAAAAATTACGATTGTGACATAACTTATGCAACAAACAATGAGCTTGGTTTTGATTATCTCAGGGACAACATGAAATATGAGTTAAATGATATGGTTCAAAGAGATCATAATTATTGTATTGTTGATGAGGTTGATAGTATTTTAATTGACGAATCCAGAACTCCATTAATTATTTCAGGAAAACTAGAGGATAAAACTAATCTTTACACAATTGCCAATGAATTTATTAAAGTATTACAGAAAGAGGATTTTGAATTAGATGAAAAAAATAAAAACGCAATCCTTACAGATAAAGGAATAGACAAAATTGAAAAATTATCTAATCAGAAGGGAATTCTTAAAAACGGAAATTTTTACGATCCACAAAATTTAAGTTTAGTTCATCACATAAATCAAGCATTAAAAGCAAATAAACTTTTTAATAAAGATACCGACTATATTATCAAAGATGGTAAAGTAAAAATTATAGACGAGTTTACTGGAAGGATATTAGGAGGTAGAAGGTTTTCTGATGGTTTACATCAAGCTTTAGAGGCAAAAGAAAATGTAGAGATTGAAGAAGAAAATCAAACATTAGCTTCTATAACTTATCAAAACTACTTTAGGTTATATAAAAAATTATCTGGAATGACTGGAACGGCCATTACTGAAGCTGAAGAATTTTTTGATATTTATAAATTGAATGTTGTTTCAATCCCTACAAATAAGAAAATGCAGAGGAGAGACTTGAATGATCAAATTTTTAGAACAGAACCAGAAAAATATAACGCAATAACAAATAAAATTATTGAGTGTAACAAAAAAGGGCAACCTGTTTTAGTTGGTACAACAAGTATTGAAAAGTCGGAAAAAATTTCTGAATTTTTAAACAAAAAAAATATTAGTCACAATATTCTTAACGCTAAACAACATGAGAAAGAAGCTAAAATAATTGCTGAAGCAGGAAAAATTAATGCGGTAACTATAGCTACAAATATGGCAGGACGAGGAACAGATATTAAACTAGGGGGTAATAAGGATTTTTTAGAGAAAGAAAAATCAATCGATATAGATCAATTTAAAAAAGATGAAGCAAAAGTAAAAGAATTAGGTGGGTTGTTCATAATCGGAACAGAGAGGCATGAAAGTAGAAGAATTGACAATCAACTAAGAGGACGAGCAGGAAGGCAAGGAGATGCTGGTAGTTCTATATTCTTTATTAGTCTTCAAGATGAATTGATGAGAATTTTTGGTGGAGATTCCATTGATGGAATGCTTAAAAAACTCGGTCTTAAAGAAAATGAGTCCATTGATCATCCTTGGATAAATAAAGCTATGGAGAGAGCTCAAAAAAAAGTTGAAACAAGAAACTTCGACATAAGAAAAACTCTT
>MDSW01174738.1_pt1 | contig 10762 bp, 8 predicted proteins | sample 811171 | NCBI WGS metagenome assembly MDSW01 (sample SAMN05326641, study PRJNA326480) | marine metagenome | isolation source: seawater | place: Atlantic Ocean: North West | collected 2012 | reverse complement strand
CACACCAGAATGTTGACCAAAAGCATATTTAAATCCCAGATCTATTACAATATTTTTTAAACTTGTACTATATTCACCAAATGGATATGAAAAAAAAATAGAATTTTTTCCAAGTTTCTCCTCAAAAATATTAATTGATTTTTTTAAATCATTTATTATTTCTTGATCTTTAAAATCAATAAGATAGTCATGAGTATGACTATGATTTCCGATTTCAACAAAATTATATTTATCTATTTCTCTTATGTCGTCCCAACTCATATAACCTTTTTTACCAACTTCTCTGGTACTTACAAAAAGAATAAAAGGAATTTTTGACTCTTTTAATATAGGCCAAGCCTTTTCATAAAATGACTGATATCCATCATCTATGGTAAGTAAAATTTTCCTCTGCAGTTTATTGTTATATAATTCTTTTTCGAAATTTGATGGATTAATAAATTTGATATCATTTTTTTTAATCATCTCTAAATGTTTTTTAAATTCACTTATTTTAATGTTTGTTGAAGGGTATTTATTTTCTTCAAATCGGTGATACATTATAGTAATTATACCAAAGTCATCTGTTATTATTTCAGATGAGTACAAATTTAAAGTTATAGGAAAATAAACAAAAAAAATGATTAATAATTTTTTAATTATAAGTTGCACAGGCAAAAACAATTCAATAGGTTTAAAAGTAGATAATAAATTCTTTATCGAAAAATTACAAAACAATATTAACTCGAATAATCTACTTGTTAGCAATATAATTAATCTTTTAGAGAAATATAAAGTCAAATTGAGTAATAAATACTCGATTATAGTAAATATGGGCCCAGGGAGTTATTCTGCCTCAAGAATTTCTTTATCTGTTGCAAAAGGAATTCAAATTGTACATGGTACAAAACTATATGGTTATAAAAATGACCAATTATCCCAATTAAAACTTGAAAATATTGAGATTTTAATAAAAAATAACAAATTAGAGAATAAATTGGTAAATCCATTATACAAAAAAGACTGTGATTAAAAATGAGTATTATTGAAGAAAAATGTAAGCAAAAAGGAGTTAGACTTACCGAGCAAAGAAGAATAATTGCCAAAGTAATGTCAGAGTCAAAATTGACTTTTGGATCAAAAGATCATCCGGACGTTGACGAACTACATAAAAGAGTAAGTTTAATAGATAAGAAAATTAGTATAGCAACGGTTTATAGGACTTTAAAACTATTTGAAGAAGCCGGTATTATTGAAAGACATGATTTTAAAGAGGGTAAATCCAGATATGAACCATCTACAGAGGAACACCATGATCACTTGATCGACGTAAACACTGGTGAAATTATAGAATTTGTAGATAAAGACATAGAGGAATTACAAATTAAGATTGCAAATAAACTTGGATATAAACTTGTAGATCATAAGCTTGAGCTTTATGGATCGAAAAATAAAAAATAATTTGAAAAAAAAAATCTTTATAAAAACTTTTGGTTGCCAAATGAATGAGTATGATAGCAACCGGATATTTGATATTACAAAAAAGATAAATTATTTTCCCACAAAAAAAAAATTAGAAGCAGACTGCTATATAATTAATACTTGTCATATCAGGGAGAAAGCAACAGAAAAAGTTTTTCATGATGTTGGCAGAGTAAAAAAAGAATTTAGAAATAAAAAAAAACCTATCCTTATTATCGCTGGGTGTGTTGCACAGGCTGAAGGAGATTTAATTTTAAAAAAGGATAGTTATGTCGATGCAGTCATTGGACCACAGTCTTATCAATCTATAAATGAAGTTATTAAAAATATTGAAAATAAAAAGGAACAATTTGATATTACAAATTTTGAAACAATTAATAAGTTTGATGAACTTCGAGATACCAAGAACAGTGATAATAAAATATCAACTTTCTTAACAATCCAGGAAGGTTGTGACAAATTTTGTAAGTTTTGTGTAGTTCCTTATACAAGAGGTCCTGAGCATTCTAGAGACTTTGGAGAAATTTTAAATGAAGCGGACAAACTTATAAGCAATGGTTCTAAAGAGATTATATTACTTGGTCAGAATGTGAATGCATATAAAAATAATAACAAACGTCTTTCAGATATTATATACGCTCTAGAGAAAAAAAGAAATTATTGAGAATACGTTACACAACATCTCACCCAAAAGATATGACAAATGATTTACTTGAGGCTCATAAAGACTGCTCAAAGTTAATGCCACTTTTACATCTACCCGTGCAATCTGGTTCTGATAAAATACTTAAGAGTATGAACAGAAAACATAGTATAAAAGAATACTTAAATATTATTAGTGTTCTTAAAGAAAAAAATCCCCGAATAGAATTTGCTAGCGACTTTATTATTGCTTATCCTGGTGAAAAAGATGAAGATTTTAACAAAACTTGCAAGTTAATGGATAAAGTAAAATTTATAAACTCATACTCCTTTATTTATAGCCCAAGACCTGGCACACCTGCATGTGAAATGAAAACGGTGGAACTACCAATAGCAAAAGAAAGACTTGTTTTATTTCAAAATATTGCTACTAAAATAAAATTGAATTACAAAAAAACTCTTTTAAACAAAACAGTCAAAGTGTTGTTTGAAAATAAAATGGCAAGAGAAAAAAGCAAATATTTTGGTAGAGACCAACATCAAAATCCAGTAATAGTTTGTTCAAGAAAGAATATAATCGGTCAAGAAAAAAGTGTTTTAATAAAAAAATTCTCTCAACATACAATTTATGGTGAACTCATTGATACTGATAATTTCCTCGCAGCTTAAATATGTCTAAAATAGAAAATCTAGATCAGAATTACAGTTTAAAAAAAATAGATAAAGAAACAATAAATATTAAAGTGCATAATAATGATGTTTTAGTATCAGTTGTCGGAGAATTTAATAGCAATCTAAATGAATTAGAAAAATTGACAAAAACTCAAATATTTTTTAGGGGAAACTCAATTACGATAAAAGGAAATAATGATGAGATAAATACGGCATCTGAAGCTATTAAATTTCTAATAAACAAATATTTAAAAACAAACCTAATAGAAAAACAAGATTTAATGTTATCAGTTAAAGAGAAAAGTATAAATTTTAAATCAAACGTTCATAATTTAGACCAACTTATTAAAACACCAAAAAAAACAGTAATAGCAAGGTCTAAGAAACAGTCAGATTATATAAAAGCGCTAACCAATAATGATATAACTATGGCACTAGGTCCTGCAGGAACAGGAAAAAGTTTTTTAGCAGTATCAGTGGCGATGACAATGCTGTTTGAAAAAAAAGTAGAGAAAGTAATTTTATCAAGACCAGCAGTAGAAGCAGGAGAAAAATTAGGATTTTTACCTGGCGATATGAAAGAAAAAGTAGACCCTTATTTAAGGCCTCTCTATGACGCTCTTTACGATCTTTTCGGATACGAAAAAATAAATAAAAAAATAGATTCAGGTGAAATTGAAATAGCTCCTTTAGCCTTTATGAGGGGAAGAACTTTAAAAAATTCCTTTGCTATATTAGACGAAGCACAAAATGCTACACTTACTCAAATTAAAATGTTTTTAACGAGAATAGGGGAAAATTCAAAAATAGTAGTAAATGGTGACCCTTCACAAATTGATTTGATAAATAAATCTCAATCTGGATTAGTAAAAACAAAAAAAATATTGAATAAGGTGAAAGAAATTAAATTAATAGAATTTGATCATAAAGATGTTGTAAGACATCCTTTAGTAACTAAAATTATCCAAGCTTTCAATAAAAATATTGATGATAAAGATTAATGTTATTGTCAAAGACAAAAACTGGTTTAAATATTTTAAAAATCCAGAAAATTATCTAAAAAAAAAAATAAAAAAAATTCAAAGAGATAAATTTTTCAAAAAAAAAAATTTTTCATTTAGTCTATTATTGTCTAATACAAAGAAAATAAAAGTTTTAAATAAAAAATTTAGAAATAAAAACAAATCAACAGATATTTTATCTTTTCCAAATCAAACATCAAAAATAATTAAAAAATTAATAAAAAAAAATATTGAAATATATTTGGGGGACATAATTATAAATTTTGAAAAAATGAATACTTCATCAAAAACTTTGTTTCATAAACATTTTAACATATTATGGATTCATGGTTTAGTTCATTTATTTGGATATGATCATAAAACAGACAACAATTATATTAAAATGAAAACTCTTGAAAAGAAATTTCTTAAAAAACTAAATTAGATGATAAATTTTTTTTTAAATAGTAGATTTTTATTAGTTTTTGTAACTCCTTTTTTTCTGGGCTGTATTTCTGTTTTTTCATTTCAACCATTTAATTTTTTAATAGTGAATTTCTTTATTTTTCCACTTTTATTCTTCACTCTGTGTAACATTAATAAAAGGTCGAAAAATAAGTATAGAAAAAAACCCCATTTAATTAACTTGTTTTATGTTGGATACTTTTTTGGAATAGGTTTTTTTTTAACAGGAACATATTGGATTTCTAACTCATTACAGTTTGATCAATCTTTTAAAAATTTAATTCCCTTAACAATTATTCTTATACCACTGGCATTAGGTTTATTTTATGGTCTTGGAACTTTATTATGTGGCAAGTATTTAAAATATGACTTGAGGTCAATTCTCTTATTCTGCGCATCTATTTCTTTAATTGATTATTTAAGGTCAAAAATATTTACTGGGTTTCCATGGAATCTTTGGGCTTACAGTTGGTCCTGGTTCAATGAAGTTATTCAGATATTGAATCCAATTGGATTATTTGCATTCAATTTACTGGGAATAACATTTTTCTGTTTACCTTGTATTTTATTCATAAAAAAATTCAAAAGAAAAATCTTAATACTTTCTTTTTCTTTATTAATTTTTTTTACAAATTATTTATATGGGAATTACGTTTTAAATAATAATGAAATAAAAACCGAGAAATATATAAATGAAAATAAGTATATCTATGTAAAAGTTATTTCACCAAATTTTAAATTAAAATACGATTTGTCGGATGATGAAACATTAGAAAGATTAGAGAAACTTATTAGATATAGTAATGTTGAAAAAAATAAAAAAACTTTATTTATCTGGCCAGAGGGAGCACTTTCAGGAAAATATTTTTATGAAATAGAAAAACACAAAAACTTAATTTATGAGAATTTCAACTCTAATCATTTAATTGTTTTTGGAATAAACACATTAGATAAAAAGAGTGGAAAGTTTTTTAATAGTTTTGTTATAATCGATCATAATTTCAAAAAAAAATTTCAATATGATAAGATAAAATTAGTTCCGTTTGGAGAGTTTTTACCCTTTCAAAGTAAGTTGGAAAATATAGGTTTTAAAAAAGTTACTGAGGGATTTGGTTCATTTAGCAAAGGTGGAATGCATAATGCTTTCTCCTATAACAATTTAAATATTATTCCATTAATTTGTTATGAGATAATTTTTACTAAACTTACTCAAAAAATAAATTTTAATTATAACTTAATTATAAATATTTCAGAGGATGGTTGGTTTGGTGATTCTATAGGACCCTACCAACATTTTTCAAAATCAATTTTTAGGGCAATTGAAAGTGATACATTTGTATTAAGATCAGCTAATAAAGGGATTAGTGCAATTATAAACAATAAAGGTAAAATTATAAAGAGCTTAAAAAACAACGAAACTGGTACTATAGCTTATATGTTACCAACATTAGAAAAAGTGCGCGGAAATAAAAATGATTTGATATTTTTTGTCCTTTTATTTACATATTGTTTAATCTTCTTAGTATATAAAAAAAATGACTGAAAAAAATTATTTGTTTACCAGTGAGTCTGTTTCAGAAGGTCATCCGGACAAAGTTTGCGACAGAATTTCTGATATGGTTGTAGATAGTTACTTATCCAAAGACCCTTTTTCTCGAGTAGCTTGTGAAACTTTAACAACAACGAACAAAGTTGTTTTAGCTGGCGAGATACGTGGCCCCAATATTAGTAAGGATGAAATAATTGAAAAAGTAAGAAATTGTATTAAAGATATAGGTTATGACCAAGAGGGTTTCTCTTGGAAAGAACAAACAAAAATTGAGTCCCACCTTCACGAGCAATCAACTGATATCGCAATGGGGGTGGACTCTAAAGATAACAAAGATGAGGGAGCTGGAGACCAAGGTATAATGTTTGGTTACGCTTGTAATGAAACTGCAGATCTTATGCCAGCACCTATATTTTACTCACATAAAATTTTAAGATTAATGGCAGCTGACAGAAAGTCGGGTAATTTAAGAGGAATAGAACCTGACTCTAAAAGTCAAGTAACAATGCTATATGAAAATGGAAAACCAAAAAAAGTAACTTCAGTAGTTATATCTACGCAACATTCGAAAGAGCTTAATCAAGAAAAAGTAAGAGAATTAATTTTACCCTATATAAACAAAACTATACCTAAAGAATTATTAAACGATCTAAAAACTTCAGAGATTTATATTAATCCAACTGGTCAATTTATAATAGGTGGTCCTGATGGTGACACTGGATTGACAGGAAGAAAAATAATTGTAGATACATACGGTGGGGCAGCACCGCACGGTGGAGGTGCATTTTCAGGAAAAGACCCAACAAAAGTAGATCGTTCCGCTGCTTATGTTTCAAGATATTTAGCTAAAAATATTGTTGCATCTGGTATGACAGACAAATGTTTAATTCAGTTATCTTATGCGATTGGAGTTTCAAAACCACTTTCTATATATGTTAAATTAGGAGACAAAGACCATGAAAAAACTTCAAAGGTTGAGAAAATTATAAAAGATAATTTTGATTTATCTCCTAGAGGTATCAGAGAATTGCTAAGTTTAAATAAGCCAATTTATGAGATAACATCGTCATACGGCCACTTTGGAAGAAAACCATCAAATAAAGGTGAATTTTCATGGGAAAAAACTGACAAAATTTCACTTTTTAAAAAGTTGTAATCTTGAAAAAACCTTAATTTTTCTTTATTAATACATAAATTATTAAAATTACAAAATGGGCACTTGCCCATTTTTTTTTAGGAGACTTTAAATGTTAAATAGAGGACTAGACAAATTAGAACTACTTAGAATTGTTGACGCTGTAGCTAACGAAAAATCAATTGATAAAGATATAGTGATAGGATCAATGGAGAGTGCAATCCAAAAAGCAGCATTAACCAAGTTTGGTCAAAACAATAATATTTTAGTAAAAATCGATAGAGAAACGGGAAATATAAGTATACAAAAAGTTTTAGATGTAGTTGAGTCTGTTGAAGATCCAAGTCGAGAAATAACTTTAAAAGATGCTAATTCTGCTAACAAAAATAAAATAGAGCCTTTAAAAGTCGGAGATAAAATTTATGAAGATCTGCCTCAAATTGACTTTGGAAGAATAGCTGCACAAAGCGCAAAACAAGTAATAAATTCTAAAGTAAGAGAAGCAGAAAAAAATCGACAATATGAAGATTTTATTGATAAGCAAGGACTTATATTAAGCGGAATTATAAAAAGACTTGAATATGGGAATGTAATTGTAGATTTAGGAAAAGCAGAGGGAGTAATTAAGAAGGATGAATTAATTCCAAGAGAAGTTTTAAAAACTGGAGAGAGAGTTAAAGCATACTGTTATGAGGTTAAAAAAGAGTTAAAAGGTCACCAAATATTTTTATCTAGGGCTCATCCACAATTTTTAGCAAAGCTTTTTTTTCAAGAAGTACCAGAAATATATGAAGGCGTAATCGAAATAAAATCGGTTGCAAGAGATCCCGGAAGTAGAGCAAAGATATGCGTATATTCAAAAGATACATCAATTGATCCTGTTGGAGCTTGTGTAGGTATGCGAGGGAGCAGAGTTCAAACAATTGTGAATGAACTCCATGGTGAAAAAATTGATATAATAAAATGGACTGAGGACTTGCCTACTCTTATATCAGAGTCATTATCACCTGCAGAAATTCAAAGAGTGCTTATAGATCAATCGAATAAAAAAATTGACGTGATACTTAGTGAGGAGAATTTAAGTAAAGCTATTGGAAGAAGGGGTCAAAATGTAAGGCTAGCTTCTAAACTTACAAATTTTGAAATTGATATATTAACCGACAAAGAGGATTCAGAAAGAAGGCAAGCAGAATTTAAAGAGAAAACAGAAGCGTTAATCAAAAATTTAGAGGTCGATGAAACTCTTGGACAATTATTGGTTTCTGAGGGATTTCAAAGTATTGAAGATATATCCCAAGCAAACCCAGAAGATATCTCAAAAATTGAAGCAATCGATGAGGATACTGCAAAAGAATTAATCACAAGATCAAAAGAGAGCTTAGTTAAGGTGAAAGAGGAAGTTGGAAAAAGATTAAAAGAGTTAGGTGTAGAAGAAGAACTGATCAATCTTAAAGGGATGACCCAAGGCATGCTAGTAATTTTGGGTCAAAAAAATATTAAAAAGCTTGCAGATTTTGCTGATTTATCCACGGACGAGTTAGTAGGTGGATTTGATGAAGTTAAGGGAAAAAAGGTCAGACTACAAGGTTACCTAGAGGAATTTTCTTTAACTAGAGAGGAGGCAGATCAACTCATAATGTCTGCAAGAAATATTGTATTTAAGTAAATTATGGAAAAAAACAAAGATAAGAAAAAAACATTAACTATTTCGTCAAGTTTTAAAAAAAAAATTGATACGGGATCTTTACCAAATAAGGAAAATAGAAAGTCTTACTCTATTCATAGTGATAAAAAAAACATCTATAAAACACCAAAAAGTTTAAGAAAGATTCACTCTCCTGATCAAAGTTTTAAAAATCAAGGGAAAAATAAAAAGCTCAATAGAAAATTTGTAGAACAACAAGCTACTAAAACATTAATTAAAAAAGATGACAAACCATCTGGAAAAAGCAAACTTAAGTTAAAAACTCCTATAGACAAGAGAGATTTTAAGCTTACTGTTTCAAGAGCATTAAATGTTGAAGAAATCGAAATTAAACAACGAAGTTTAGCTTCAGTCAAAAGAGCAAGATTAAAGGAAAAAAAATCCAGTTCAGAAACAGAAGAAAAGAAAGAGTATAAAAAAGTTATAAAAGAAGTAAAAATTCCAGAGCAAATTACTATTCAAGAACTATCTAATAGGATGGCCGAAAAATCAAATGATATTATAAAATTTTTACTTAATATGAAAGTTATGGCTACTATTAATCATACAATAGATAAAGATACCGCTGAATATATCGTAAAAGAATTTGGCCACACGCCCATAATAGAAAATTCCCAACCTGATGAAATCAATAAAAACAAGTCAATGAGCGGTAAGATAGAAAAAAGACCACCAATTGTCACTATAATGGGTCATGTTGATCACGGAAAAACATCATTACTAGATGCATTAAGAAAAACAGATATAGTATCGAATGAATTCGGCGGAATTACTCAACATATAGGAGCTTATCAAGTAAAAACAAACAACAATCAGTTAATCACATTTATTGATACTCCGGGCCACGCTGCTTTCACTGAAATGAGGGCTAGAGGTTCAAAAATTACTGATATTGTTATTTTAGTAGTAGCAGCTGACGACGGTATTAAACCACAAACAATTGAAGCGATTAATCATGCTAAAGCAGCAAAAGTTCCAATTATAGTTGCAATAAACAAATCTGATTTGCCAAATAAAAATATAACTAAAATTAAAAATGATTTAATGAGATATGAACTTGTGGCAGAGGAATTAAGTGGAGACACATTGTTTGTAGAAGTTTCAGCTACAAAAAAAACTAATTTAGATAAACTGAAAGAGAGTATTCTGTTACAGTCTGAAATTTTAGATTTAAAGGCCTCAGTCACTGATAAAGCTACGGGTGTAGTGATAGAGTCAAAAATTGATAAAGGTAAAGGGCCAGTTTCAACAATTTTAGTATCCAATGGTAAATTAAAAAAAGGAGACTATTTTGTTTGTGGAAAAACATGGGGAAAAATTAGAGCCATGATTAATCACGAAGGTGTATCTATAAATGAGGCATATCCGTCGATGCCAGTTGAAATTCTAGGAATGAACGCCACAGCATTTGCAGGTGCTGAATTTTTAGTCACAGAAAATGAAGACAAGGCGAAAGAAATTTCGGAATTTAAAAATGAAAATTCTTTGAAAAAGAAAATCATGATAAACGACAAATCAACAATTTTTGAAAAAGGGGAAGAAAAAGAAGAGTTAAATGTAATTATAAAATCAGATGTTCATGGATCTAGCGAAGCTCTTAAAATGGCTATAGAAAAAATTATACATCCTGAGGTTAAAACCAAAATTATTTTGTCTGAAATAGGTATGATAAATGAAACTGATATTTCTTTAGCAAAAGCTTCTAATGCGGTCTTAATTGGTTTTAATGTGAAAGCAAACAGAGAGGCTAAAAAAATTTCTGAGGAACAAAAAATAGAAATAAAATATTTCAATATAATTTATGAGGCTATCGAATATATTGAAAAAAGATTATCAGGACTATTGGAACCAGACACAAAAGAAATTTCACTTGGATCAGCAGAAGTTCAAAAAATATTTCAAGTATCGAAATTTGGAAAGATTGCTGGATCTAAAGTTATAGAGGGAGAAATTCACAATAAATCTAAAGCTAGAATCGTTAGAGATGGTGCAGTTGTCTACGATGGTGAAATTTTAAGTATATTTAGAGAGAAAAATGCAGTTAAAGAGGTTAAAAATGGTTTAGAATGTGGAATAAGTTTAAGAGATTTTATAGATTTTAAAGAAAAAGATATCATAGAATCATATCAGAT
>MDSW01166042.1_pt1 | contig 10762 bp, 11 predicted proteins | sample 811171 | NCBI WGS metagenome assembly MDSW01 (sample SAMN05326641, study PRJNA326480) | marine metagenome | isolation source: seawater | place: Atlantic Ocean: North West | collected 2012 | reverse complement strand
TGCTCGATGAAGGCTACGCGGAACGCGCGGATTTTGGCTTCGGGAGCTACCGGTACTTTGTTGGCGAACCCCGTAGCGCTGTCGTCGGGTTAACCCTGGCCCTGTAAGACAATCCGGCCTGATCGTCGCGGCGATCAATTTCAGCGTTGAGTCGAGTTACGCGACGCCAGTGATCTATTGATAGGCCCTGAGACCCACGGCATGGCGGACCTGCTCCATTAACGCCTCGCTTTTGGGCTTTAATTTCTGAGCGCCCCGTTGCAACACCGCCTCAACCTCACCGGGGTTGGCCATTAGCGCCTCATACTGCGCCCTGGCAGGTGCCAGCTCGTCATTGACGCGCTCGAACAACTGCTTCTTTGCCTCGCCCCAAGCGATGCCGCCAGCAAAGGCCTGGCGCATGCTGTCCCGCTCGGCGTCGTTGGCGAACGCACACCACACCTGAAAGACCGTGGAGTCGTCGGCGTCCTTCGGTTCACCGGGCTCGAGCAGATTGGTTTTGATTTTGTTAATGGATTTTTGAAGCTGTTTCGGCGTACCAAAAAGTGGAATGGTATTGCCGTAGCTTTTACTCATTTTGCGACCATCCAGGCCCTGCAGCACCGCGACATCGTCATCGACCACGGCCTCGGGTAGCGTGAAGATCTCTCCATAATGATGGTTGAAACGTTGGGCAATATCGCGAGCCATCTCGACATGCTGGATCTGATCACGACCCACAGGCACCTGATGCGCGTTAAAAATGAGAATGTCTGCCGCCATCAGTATGGGGTAAGAAAACAGCCCCATCGTCACGCCAAAATCGGGATCTTCGCCAGAAGCCTCATTCGCCTGTACCACCGCTTTGTAAGCATGGGCTCGATTCATTAATCCCTTTGCCGCGGAGCAGGTCAGCACCCAGCTAAGCTCCGTGATTTCCGGAATATCCGATTGCCGGTAGAAGAACGTGCTCTCGGGGTCGAGCCCCAGCGCCAGCCAGGTGGCGGCGATTTCACGACTCGATTGGGCCACCTCCTCCGGGTTTTGGTTCTTAATCAGCGCGTGGTAGTCGGCCAAAAATAAGTAGGCCTCTACCGAGGCATCACGGGAAGCTGCAATGGCAGGCCGAATCGCGCCCACGTAGTTGCCCAAGTGCGGTGTACCCGTGGTGGTAATACCGGTCAGAACCCGGGTTGCGCTCATGCACACATCTCCTCAAGCAACACGGCGGTAAAACGCCTGCAACAATGACAATAACTGGGGAATATCAGCCGAGCATGCCAGCTCGCGGATCGAGTGCATCGCCAAAGTTGGCAGACCCAGGTCGGTTGTCGGAATGCCGGTTTCAGTGGCAGTGATAGGTCCGATGGTGCTGCCGCAGGCCAGGTCTGCTCGCATCACGAATGACTGCACCGATACTTCCGACCGCTCGGCCAGCAGCCGCAGGCGTGCCGCACCCTCAGCGTCAGTGGCATATCGCTGGTTGCGATTGATCTTGATCACCGGTCCACCACCCAGTCGGGGGCTGTGCTGGTCATCATGCTTGCCGGCAAAATTGGGATGGACTGCGTGCGCGTTATCGACCGACAGCATCCACGATTGCGCCCTTAAGGATTGGTTCTGCACCGCGTCGGGCACCAGTGCGGTTAATGCATCCATCAGCATCGGTCCCTGTGCACCAATCGTCGACGCGCTGCCCACCTCTTCATGGTCTGTTGCCACCAACATGGACCACTCTGCATCATCACTGGCGATGAGTGCCGCGAGACCGGCGTAGCAGCTCAGCAAGTTGTCCAGCCGCGCTGAGGTCAGAAACTGTTGATCCATCCCAATGACGGCCGGCGGCTGGCTGTCATACAGCGACAGCTCGTAATCCATCACCCGTGCACCCTTGAACTCGGCGTTGTCACGAGCCAGACCGTCGGCCAGCCAGGTTTTCAGGTCAAATGTTTCGGGCTCGCCGAGCATCACTAACGGCACCACGTCTGTTTGAGGATTCACGCTGCGCTGTTTGTTCGCCTCGCGATCGAGGTGAATGGCCAAGCTTGGAATCACGGCCACCGCTTGGCCTGAATCAAATAACGTCGAGCGAAGTTCGCCCCCGTCAGTCACCAACGTTACGCGGCCCGCCATGGCGAGGTCACGATCGAACCAGGGGTTGAGCAGCGCACCACCGTAGACATCCACCCCTAGCTGCACACAGCCGCCGCGGCCCTTCACCGGATTCGGCTTGATCGACAAATTTGGACTATCGGTGTGCGCACCCACCAATCGCAGCCCCGCCTGCACGGGCGCCGCGCCGGCTCGCAGCGCGATCAGCGAGCTGCCCTGGCGGGTCATGAAATAGCCTTTGCCGGGCGTCATCGTACCGGGGTCAAACTGTTCCACCGCCTCAAACCCTGCCGCCAGCAAACGGGATGACATGGCCGCGACCGCGTGGAAAGGCGTTTTCGCCTCGCCCAAAAAATCAGTCAGCTCAGTAATTTGCGTCATGTTCCACTATCCCCCGGCAACCCAAACCCACAGCAACACTCCCAGCAACAACCGATAGAGCACGAAGGGCATGAGCCCGATCCTGCTCACCAGATGCATAAAACCCTTGATCGTAGCGTAGGCAAAACCCGCCGATAACGTAAAAGCGGCCAGCAACTGTAGCAGGGTCAGTGAGGTGCTTCCGCTTCCGGGCGAAACCAGCATCACCAACAGCGCGCCCGCAATCACAGGAATGCTGAGCAGAAATGAAAACCGGGCCGCGACGCTGGGATGGTACCCCAGAAATAATGCGGCGGTGATCGTCACGCCCGAGCGCGATGTACCGGGAATCAAAGCAAAAACCTGCGCCAAGCCAATCCACAGCGCGTGCCGGTAAGACACCGTCGCCGTCTGACTTTCGCCCCGCTTGGCGAGTCGATCCGCCGCTCCCAGCAGCACCCCAAATATCAATGTGGCAGCAATGATGACGTCGACAGCACGCGCCTCACTGGCAATCACGTCTTTCAGACTCGCACCCACTATCACTACCGGGACAGTGGCAATGCAGAGACTCCACAGCTCCGTCCGGTCAAGCGATGAGTTGGGCAATACAGAGCGCAGCAAGTCAAAGCAAGTCTCTCTGAAATACCACAGCACGGCACACAGCGTACCGGCGTGGACAGCGACGTCGAACAATAAGCCTTGGTCCGCCCAACCCAACAATTGCGCGGGCAAGATCAGATGCGCAGAGCTCGACACCGGCAAAAATTCGGTGATGCCCTGAATCAGAGCCAGTACCAGCACTTGTACCCAGTCAGTCACGCCGGCCCTGCTCTGATAATTTTTTCCAGCCGATGTCTTTCTGAACATACTGGGGTGACAGCGCATGAGCTGGCTGGGGATTCGACTGCAACGCAACGGTACCCAAAAGCCGCGCCATGACAGCAGCATCAGGCGTCACCGCCGGGTGTATCTGCGCCTGCTCCGTGATCGCTATCGGTAAACGATCGCGATAGGCCGCCCCCGACCCCAGTATCTGCAGCGGTCCACCCTGCGTAGGCACGAACATCGCCTCAGGTGAGGAAATAAACGGTTCGCCGTCCGGCGTAAAAACCCCGTCGCACCACTCACCCCAGAGACCGTAAAGCTGATCAATCCGTGCGTCGATAGTGGTCAAAATGCGCTCGCCATCGTTGAGAAGACCCTGCTCTGCCGCGCTGTAGACCTGAGCACTCAATGAGCAGAAGCCGTGCACCGGCAATTGCTGGGACCAGGCCAGCCCCTGGGCGACGCTGACCGCGACCCGTAACCCTGTGAAGGAGCCCGGGCCGATGCCACAGGCCACCATATCGACCGCCTCAGCCAGGGATTGACCATCCAATACCTCTGAAAGCATGCGCAGAATGTGACGATTGTGAGCACGCGCCTGCTGCTCATGACGGGCACGCACTGCCCCCCCGCTCCACAGAGCGAGGGTGCAGGCTTCCGTTGAGGTATCGAGCGCCAAAACACGCGACATAGGTGGCATGAGCTATAGTCAATCAGCGAGTGGAAATGATCCCACAGGGGACGTGAACTTTGAATGCGGGTCAGGGGTACAGCTTGGGTATTTTGGCCGGTGGTGCAGGACGCCGGTGGGGATACCGTGACAAGGGGCTCATTGTGCGCGCCGGGCAACCACTGGTTGCGGCACTGTGCTCACCGCGCCCCTCGACAGCTCGCGAGATCCTCATCTGCTGCCGCGACAATGCCCACCTGTATCAACACTATGGCGACCGTGTGCTGTGCGAAACACGCAGCCACGGGGGGCCCTGTGCGGGCATCGTTGCACTAGCCGCCGCCGCCGAAAGCGCGACTCTCGTGGTGTTACCCGTGGATCTGATCGGGGCGCCGCGGGACGTCATTGCCACACTAGAGGCAGCGTGGCGGGAGGACGATACTGCCCTGGTATTGTCCGATGAAGCGGGCCGGCATTCGCCGTGTATTCGGCTGCGAACCAGCCTGCTGCCGCGCTGCGAGTCGTACGTCGATGGTGGAGGACTAAGACTAGCGGGGTTGCTGGATGCCATCGGGGCGCGAGCACTCACGGTGGATAGTCGCTGGCTAACCGATGCGAACGACCCCCACGCTCTGCGCCCTCATGATGACAAGTGAATCGATTGCACCGCAAAAAACAGGGCGTGGGCCAACACCACCCCCAAGGTAAGATTGCGTCTCATCGCACCGTACCAGGCGGGCAGGTGCTCACTGGCGCGCTCATACCACAGTAAAGCCAGATACCCCCCCATGAGCGCGACCGCTGCCAACCAGGCTTGCGCGGTCAGGACAGCCGCCACGGCGAACAACACCAAACCGTTGCTGACCAGCAGCCTCGCCGCGAAAGGTTCCTGCAAAGATTGAACGCGACCCCACAGCGTGCCACCCAGAAAACAGAGAATACCCAGCGAATAGATGACGAAACCCTGCACAGAAACGGCAGCGGGCCAATCTTGTAGCCACCAGGCTCCCGCCACAAATCCATAGAACGGCAGCAAACCGGCGTACCCCAGACAGAGCATGATGGTGCGATTCGACATACCGGACCTCCAAAAAAAACCCCGGCCAGAGGCCGGGGTAAGAATTCGCCACCTGGGGGAAGATGGCTTAACCGGAGAGTCGATCATCCGGTCGCAGAGATTTACGCCCCGTTAATCGGCCCGGATCACACCCGGTCGATAAAAAATCCCCGCGCCAGAGCGCGAGAACACTCGCTTATAGCCAAGCCGACTGAAGGCGAGGCTCTTTGATGAGAAAAGGGTTTTCGACAACCGCCGAGTAAAGCGCTAACGTGCATTGAGAGCCATTTCCAGGCGACAGTTTTGCCACCGCCCGCTCAAGACGCGGCAAGCGCACAGCGGCAGGCAATGCCAATCGTATCCTGCGAGGGTCACTCATAGATGTCCCCGCGCCATTTCCCGTAACCTCGCTGAGCGAGACAGTGTGGCATGCGTTCCGGCTGCATCAGCCAGCCGTCGCAATGCCCTACCGATAAGGGTGTGGCGCCACCAGAGCGCCGGCCCGGGGCGGACGCCCCGATAAGGGAGAGATAATGAAACGATTCAAACGCAACCGATTCCAACGCGCCTTTGAAAAAGGCTATCAACTGGGCCTCGCAGGCCGCTCCAAAGAAAATTGCCCCTTTTTGACAGGACTCGCGCGAATTAAGTGGCTTGAAGGCTGGCGTGAAGGCAGAGAAGACTGGCGGGAGGGGCTCACAGACGCCCTGACATGCTATAAATTGTCGGGTTTCTGACTGGCCAGCACGAGATTCCCCACCGCGCGGGAAATTTTTGAACGTCTCGGCCTTGTAATGGTCAGAAATGACGCTATTTCTGACACTGCGGTAACAAAGGCCTGACTCGTGAATTACCAACTCCTCGCAAACCTGGAAAACTGGCTGGGGCAACAGATTGTTGGCCAGCAAGATCTGATTCATAAACTCATTCTGGCCCTCCTCGCCGACGGTCACCTATTGGTCGAGGGGGCGCCTGGTCTGGCCAAGACGCGCGCCATCAAGGAGATGGCAGAAGGCATTGAAGGCAGCTTCCACCGAATTCAGTTCACTCCCGACCTCCTGCCGGGCGACATCACAGGCACCGATATTTTCCGCCCACAAACCGGCGCGTTTGAGTTTCAGCACGGACCCATTTTCAACAACCTGGTGCTGGCAGATGAGATCAACCGGGCCCCGGCTAAAGTGCAGTCAGCGCTGCTGGAAGCCATGGCGGAGCGACAGGTCAGCATAGGCAGTCAGACCTATGCCCTCCCCGATTTGTTTTTGGTGATGGCAACCCAAAATCCGATCGAGCAAGAAGGCACTTATCCGCTTCCCGAAGCGCAGCTGGATCGCTTTCTGATGCACGTACGGGTCTCTTATCCCGATGCCAGCGCAGAACAGGCGATCCTGCGGCTCGCAAGGAATGAGGCAGGCGGCAGCCATAGCCGTCCGGAGGGCACCGTGTCACAGGAAGACATTTTCGCGGCGCGCAAAGCCGTGCTGGATATCCACATGGCGCCCGCCGTGGAGGAGTACATCATTCAGCTCATTGTGGGCACCCGATCGCCGCAGCAATATGACACCGAACTGGCGGAGTGGCTCGAATACGGTGCCAGCCCACGCGCCACTATCGCGCTCGATCGTTGTGCTCGCGCGAATGCCTGGATCGCGGGACGCGACTATGTCAGCCCTGACGATGTCCAGGCCGTGGCACTCGATTGCCTGCGACACCGACTCATCGTCTCGTTTGAGGCTGAGGCTGCGGGGGTGACCAGCGATCAGATCATTGCACGGCTGCTTGAGACGATCCCCGTTGCCTGAACACACCGCGCAGTTAGCAACAGCAGGCCCACGGGGCGCCGAGGTGACAGCTGAGGCGCTCATTGCCGCACGTTTTGCTGCGAGATTTGTCGATGTGACCGGTCAAACCCGGGCACTCGCCAATCTGGCGGGCATGCGCCGTGCGCGTCAGCGGGGCCGCGGCGTCGAATTTGATGAAGTGCGCGCCTATGCCGCCGGCGATGATGTTCGCGCGATCGACTGGCGGGTTACGGCGAGGTCGGGCACACCTCATACCAAGTTATTTCATGAGGATAGAGAGCAGCCCGTTCTGGTCGCGGTAGACCAGCGAGCACCGATGAAATTTGGCTCAACACGGTGCTTTAAATCTGTCATGGCAGCGCACGTTGGTGCGTTGGCCCTCTGGTCTGGGCTCCAGGCTGGTGAGCGCATCGGTGGTGCTGTGCTGGGCGACCTCCGCCTGCATGACACCCGACCCAAACGCAGCCAGCATGCCGTACTGAATATGATTGGCGACATGGTTGCGGAAGGCGCACCCAATATCAGTCAGTCGACCCCCGAACTGACGCTTGGCGATTTAGCCCAGCAGCTGGAGCGGATCGCTCGCCCGGGCAGCCGTATTTTTCTAGTCAGCGATTTTCACGACCTGTTCGAAGGGGATCACCTCGCTCCGCTTCGACGGCTGGCGCGCAAAACACAGGTGGTCGCAGTAGGCATTGGCGATGCGCTAGAGGCTGACCTACCCCGGGCAGGCTATTACGCAGTGACCGATGGCAACTCGCATTCGCAGCTCGACACCAGCCTGTCGGGCGCTCGGGAGCAATACGCAAAGGACTTCCTTGAGCTCCGTGACCAAACAGCGCGTCGGCTGAGAGAGCTTCGCATTCCCCTGCTGGGCATCAGCACCCACGAAGATCCGCTCAAACAACTTTTGACCGTGTTACCGCCGCGATGAACCCGGAAATGATGCTGTCCCAACTCGCCCCGTTGCGCGAACCCGCTGCGATCGGCTGGTGGCCGCTGGCGCCGGGCTGGTGGATCCTGCTCGTCACGACACTAATCGCGCTCACTGGCGTGGTGCTGTGGCTGCGAAAAAGGCGCCGACATAACCATTACCGGCGCATGGCTCTGTCGGAGCTTACGCTGATGCGTGCCAGACAGGCAGGCGGGGATGAACTCAATTGGCTGCTGAAGGCCGCAGCCCTCAGAGCCTTCCCCAATGAACGCGTCGCAAATCTGCATGGCGCAGCGTGGCACACCTTTTTGGTGTCCACTTGCAAAGACCTGACACCCGATGTTTTTGCTGAGCTCGACCGCATTTATCAGCCGTCTAACAATCCGGTTAGCGACCAGCTGTATGACTCGGTGGAGCGATGGATTAAACACCATGAGGTCAGCCATGCTTGAGTGGCTGTGGCCGTGGGTCTTTGCTGTCGCACCCGTACCGTTCATCGTGCATCGACTGAGCCGCGGCGAATCGCTGCAGCCTTCAGCCCTGCGCGCACCTTTTGCTGCGCGCTGGAAAGGTCTCTCAACCTCGGGCTCGCCAGCGCGATCCGGTCGCGGCCATTGGTGGCTGCTATGGCTGGCCTGGATGATGCTCGTCACCGCCATCGCCCGTCCTCAGTGGATTGGCGAGCCTATCGAGCTCCCCAACACCGGGCGCGATTTGATGCTCGGACTGGACCTGTCAGGCAGCATGCAGATTGAGGATATGCAAATCGGCAACCGTCTGGTGCCGCGAATCACCGCGGTGAAGGCCATTGCAGCTGACTTTACCCAGCGCCGACAGGGCGATCGAGTAGGGCTCATTCTGTTTGGCACCCGCGCCTACCTGCAGGCACCGCTGACTTTTGATCTGAGCACGGTGACCCGGTTCATCGACGAGGCACAGCTGGGATTCGCCGGGGAGGACACCGCGATTGGCGATGCCCTCGGCCTGGCCATCAAACGCCTGAGGGAGCGACCCGCTTCGTCCCGAATTTTTGTTTTGCTGACCGACGGCCAAGACACCGCCAGCACCGTTGACCCGATGGAAGCGGCGGCTCTGGCAGCGCAGCTGAACGTCAAGATTTATACCATTGGTATTAGCCGGAATCTCGGCCGGGCAGCGGCTGGCCGCAGTGAGGTCGACGAAGCCATGCTGAATGCGGTTGCGGAAGCCACCGGCGGACAGTACTTCCGCGCCAGATCCCCGGCCGAACTGGAAGCGGTCTACGCACTGCTGGACGAACTCGAGCCCGTTGAGCAGGAGGCCAGCACCTTTCGTCCCAAGCGCGCATTAAGCTGGATTCCGCTGCTGGCAGCGCTGGCGCTGGCGAGCCTTCTCGCCCTGCTGCGAAGCAATTGGTTGCCGAGGCTGATGATGAACCCCCGCTACGGTCGCACGACATGATCGACGGCGTTCACATGCTGAGGCCGGAGTTACTGTGGATGCTTGCCGCATGCCCACTGGTCGCTGCCGCACTGTGGTATCGCCGATCGCATCAGGGCGACTGGTCCAAGGTCATCGACGCCGAGCTGCTCTCTTACTTACTGCCAGACCAGCGTCAGCAAAAACAGCGGTCAATGGTTTGGATACCGACTCTGCTGTTGGCCCTCATTGCGGTCGCAGCAGCGGGGCCGAGCCTGAATCGAGTCGAGCTACCGGTGATCAAGCGCGCCGATGCGTTGGTCATCGTCCTGGATTTGAGTGCGTCAATGCTGGCGGCAGATGTGCAGCCCAGCCGTATTCAGCGGTCTCGGCAAAAAATTCTCGATCTGCTGGAGACGCGTGACGAGGGAGTCACCGGACTGGTGGTCTTTGCTGGCGATGCACACGTGGTGACGCCGCTGACGGACGATACCCGTACTATCGCCAACCTCATGCCCGCCCTGTCTCCCTCCATCATGCCCTTGCCCGGTGCCAATGCCACCAGCGGCATCAACATGGCGTCGGAGCTGCTGCGAACCGCGGGGGCTCAAGGCGGACAAATATTATTGATCACAGACGGCCTGCCCCGCTTCGATATCGCGGCAGCGCAGCGCGCGTTGGAAGACAGCGGTGCCACGCTGTCTATTCTGGCAGTCGGCACCGCGACAGGCGCACCGATTCCCTTACCAAACGGCGGCTTCCTGAAAGACAACGAGGGTGAAATTGTCATTCCCTCGCTGGAAGCCGATCAGATTCAATCCATTGCGGCGGAACTGGATGCGCTCTACGAGGTCGTCCGTCTCGATGAGCGAGACATCGCCGCACTGACAAGTCGCGATCTACAGGCCAGCGAGGGCGAACTGGATTTGGATCGTCAGACTGACGCTTGGCAAGATCAGGGCTATTGGCTTGCGGCGCTGGTGGCATTGCTGCTGTTACCGGCGTTCCGTAAAGGCGTGGTTGCTGGCGTAGCGCTGCTGATTGCGACCCATTCCCCACCGCCGCAAGCGGCAGGCTGGGACGATCTCTGGCAGACGCCGGACCAGCAAGGTGCTCGTTATCTCGCTGACGGCGCACCTGACGCCGCAGCGGAGGTTTTCGAAGATTCAGCGTGGCGAGGTGTCGCCGAATTTCAAGCAGGTGGCTACGAGCAGGCAGCGCGGAGCTTTGCCAACACGCCCTCTGCCGACAATTTTTACAATCTGGGCAACGCGCTGGCGCTGCAGGGCGACCTTCGCGGTGCTCTCCGCGCTTACGAGGAGAGCCTGAGCCTCGCGCCCGATGCTGAGGATGCGATCGCCAATCGCGATTTCATTCAGTCTTTGTTGGATCAAGAAGAACAGCAGCAACAAGATCAACAAGGCGACGAACAGAGTCAGGAGAACGACGACGCGCAGGACAGTAATGAGAGCGAGTCTGAGGGCGACAATTCGTCAGAATCATCTGATCAAGGGGATTCACAACAAGATCCAGGTGATAGCAGCGAAGAGAGTAATGGTGGCGATAGCGAAGACGGTGACTCGCAAGAGCAGCAGGGCCAGCAGGACTCAGCCATGGCCGAT
>MDSW01044158.1_pt1 | contig 10762 bp, 13 predicted proteins | sample 811171 | NCBI WGS metagenome assembly MDSW01 (sample SAMN05326641, study PRJNA326480) | marine metagenome | isolation source: seawater | place: Atlantic Ocean: North West | collected 2012 | reverse complement strand
CCAGGTAAGACCCCCGACCATGAATGCCTTGAAAGCATCGACTGACACCCTCCCAGACCTGATCCAGAGCGAGCTGGCGGGCCTGGCGTTCGATTCGCTCCAGCAGGTTTTCCGCAAGGTCGACATAGCATTTATGTTCGACTCACCCCCATTGCCTGCGATAAAAGACCAGCAGATTTGGATTGTGATCGACCCGGCGGCGGGTGGCCCCCAATCGGACTACGCCATAATCAGCATCTCGCGACAGAAAGGCTGCGTCACGGTACGTCATGCCAGCACCCAGTACTCCTCACACTGCTCCACAAACTTAGTCAGGGTGATGTCCTCATTGATGCTGAACTGGACCACGAGGGTGCGGCGTAAATCGAGCAGAAACCGCTCCAGTTTGGCGTGGTTTGCTTCGATCTCGAGCTTCATTATCTCATTCTTCAGCGTCTGGTCGACGTTGAGAAGGAGGAAAAAAATAACCAAGAGTTCCATGTGCGAGGCGGCGTTGACGCGGTGAAAGAGGGTGGTCAGGTCGGTGGTGTACCGGCCCTGGAAGAACACCTCAGAGACAGACTTGATGGACATCTGAATCAGTTTTACGAGCAGGGGTTGTTGATACGTGGAGAATAGTATCTCAATGACGTTAGGGATCTTTTTCGGTGGTTTTTTGGGTGGCCTGAATTCACTGACATTATGTTCTGTGCAGATCTTGGGCATTGATACTCTCATGGGCTGCAAAGAGGTACGTACGCAGGGAATGTGTTTTTTATGTACCCCCCACTGACACTGCTCACACAGCCGGAGAAACAGTTCGCGCTGGTGGAGCGCCATATCGAACGGATTCGTGATGTGGATCTCTACCGATTTTCTCCCATTGTCATCATGGTTGAAAGGAATTTAGGCTTCGAAAGTGAACACCACGAAAAGGCTCTAAGGAACCTTCCCAATTGCCGCCATCGCATCGATCACCAGGCGAAGAGATTCGGGATCCTCACTACAGAAGACATCAAGTATGGGATGATGACACTGGTGAACACGATGTTGAGGGATCAGCGCATAAATATCTCACCAACTCTCTTATCGGAGGACCCGGAGGGAAATCGACGCAGGCTGCGAGACCAAATGGGCATTTACTCATTTCAATATAAGGATGCGGCGAACGCGTTCGGCAAGCAGCGTGTGAGCTTGAACGGAAAAGTGAGTCGAGTAATTTCCCTGTAATCATATGATTTACTCTATACTAACACCTCATTTTTTTGCGCCCAGGTGGGTGGGATGAAAGGTCAGTTGAGTAATTTCCCTGTAATCATATGATTTACTCTATACTAACACCTCATGTTTTTAGATGACGTCTGCATTGCGCTCCAATTGGCCTGCTACTATTCGAATCACGAACACATGTATATCTGAGTGTCAGTCCTTTTTCCCGGCCCTCATAATGTCTTGGGGAACCAAGGCCAGCAACAGACACTCGTGTACAATGCCAAGAGTGGTGAGTACGACGCGGTTTTTCCCGTTATTCCAGTCTGTTCTCTCCTGTCTCAAAGATTTTCCGCTTTTCTTATATTCAGCCTCAACCCGGTTGACAATGTTCTTGCAAATCACATACACTATCGCGCAGTGTGCAAAGTACGAATTCAGAAAGAGACCCCCTTGAGACGAAATAGCGATGAAAGCCCATGTCGTCAAGAAGGTGATAGATGAGTGAAATCCCCACATCCAGAGAGAATTTATATAATCGGCGAATTTCATCAATCCCATTTATTAATACGAATGCATTCATAAATATAGAAAGCCGAAACCTTACTTATACCCACCAAAACAATTCCCTCCAGGGTACTTGCAGCAAACGAACAAAACTTGAGATTAATTCGTCGAACTGGCAGGGCGAAAGCTCCCAATTGGGGGTTTCCGCGTTCTAACCCACGGATGACCATTCCCGTGGCCGAACGTGGACCACCCTCCCAATGATATCAAGATCATCCGAACTTGGCTATCACGGGGGGGTACTGGCAGTGAAGGTACCCTGCTATCTTTTTGTCGAGGTCGCGTGTCAGCGCGCGCTCTCGTTCCTGCCCGTCCCAGCGGGCGATCTTGCGGTCGATGCGGCGAATCGCGAGGAATGAAATTCGCAAGACCCATCTCAGCAGTCGGCTTCGCTTTATTTCCAGCAACCAACGGTAGAATGCATGCATGGCGTCTCAGAGAAAGCGTCTTTTATTCAGTCGCTCACCCCTCCGTCACTACCCTGTGGTTGTCTCGGGCTTCCCCCCCTTCCTCCAATCCTTCCTCACGTACACTATGCTCGCCCGTCCGTAACCCCTCCTCTAGATTCGGCGTGCTGGGTTCGGCGGAGATGTGGCATACCTTGTACAAGACTGCGCCGAAGATGAGCATCATTACGATCGCAGCTACCTCCAACGCTATGCGTTCGTCGCTGAAGCCCCCGTCCATCGCTGTGTCGGCTGTCTCAAACTCGGGTTGGTAATTAAGACTTTATTAGGTTATCTCAAATTATTGGATTTTACTTCACGATAGCATGATTGCGCTCCTCCCGCCCGCTCTTCGACCGGTCGCGATGCTAGCAACGCCGCCAGCTGCTGCCCTGAAGACCCACATGATGTGCACGTGTCCCGCGGTGGAGCTGACGGCTCCCGGACAGCTGCAGGAACTTTTCCAGAACGGCGTGCCGGTGATGTTTTGCATATGGTCGTTGATGGTATATGCCATATTCAAGGGTGATTAAAGCGGTATGTACTGCCTCCTTGCATATACGCGCCCGAACGTCTGCATCATCTCCGCCTGGAAGATATCATCGATCCACGGCAGGACTTGTGCCCCACAGACAACGATCTGTATGCCTTCCGGCATCTGGCGCAGACGGACAAATTTATCCACGTTGAATTCGCCCCACAAGTCCTTCAGCCACCCTTTCACCAGCGTCACGTCCACTGGCCGATGAAGCTCTTTAGGTGCAGAGTCAATACACGTCGTTCCCGGGTTGCGCACTGAGAACACGAGGAAGTTGCTCAAAGGCCTGGCCATCTCATTGCATAGGTAGAAGCGCTGTGAGTGTCCAAATAGTTCGTAATGGGCGTTCCACCAGTTTTGCATATTCAAGCGGTCCAGCCAGGAATGCTCAAAGATGACCTCTCTCGCGCTGGCTCGAACCAATGCAGCATTCTTACAGCCAGCAAACGCGTGTCTCATCGGGTCCACGTTAATGCGCGTGCCAGTCACTTTCTTATAAAACTTGGAAGGTACCGCATGAACCATAGGAAGTCTGAAGAGGCGGGGATTCATGAACTTGGACAGCCAGGCGTAGTCGGGTGCACACGCAGTGTAACTCAAAAATCGCTTGTCGTTGCGTCCTGCGGCGACTACGAACGGGACGTTCCAATAATACCCTTGTAAGGAATGTCTCCGCACACGTGAGAAGATGGGACGTTTAAGTCGGTAGTTTGTCATGAGGGCGTGAAGGGCCCAGGCGGGTTCATCCCTTGTCCACATCGATATGCGGATAGTCCCCACCGCATACTCCAAGATCATTCGCATCACTTCTACCGGCATCTGCGATCCAGGAAACGGGTGTGGCAACTGATGATGAATCCCAAACGCCCCCCCTCCCAACCGCTTATGCAGCATGAGCGCGAATGCAATAATGTTCTGTAGAGAGACTGACGGGGTGTTCCACATGTCCTCCACTTTGCGAATTTGGGTCCACCGAGGCGGTTCGGCGTTGGGCTTTGGCATTATGGAACTGGCGAACGCAACTGTCTCATTTTCGTCGTCGCTCTCGAACACGGCCTGCGCGCTCATTCGGGTGAGTTTGAGCAAGTTCTTGCTCAAACTTCAGGCTCACACTCCAGAATAGTTTGAGACACGCATCCGGAGAATGATGTCATCCGCGCAGATGGAGTCGCTTGTGCAGGGGAACAGGGACCTGTTGAACAGGCCAGAGGTTCGCGAGAGGATGAACGTGATCTTCCAAGAGCAAATCACAAAGGCCCGCGAATTGATTGCACATGGAGTGTCTGTAAATGAAGCGGACGACACTGGGTGGACAGCAATGATGGAGGCATGCATCTTCGGCAACTACAACCTGGTGGTGCTCTTACTGCAAAACGGCGCCGACGTCAACGCGCGTGACGTCCGCGGCAGGACGGCTTTGAACGTCGCCTTGGACAACGACCACCCCGAGGTCGCCGGTCTCCTGGCATCCTACATTCCCGCCACGATTCAACCCTGACAGGTCGTGCGGGTGGGGGTTTGTACGGGTCCAGAGATATTAAAAATCGCATCGGTTCGGATTGTTACACGGGTCCACGTGAGCAGACCACGCGAATGTCGCTACGTGTCCATGTTGGTGTAGACGACGATCGGCATCACACTCATGAACCCGTCATTGCGATTGAAGCCCAGCGCTTCCAGTTGCTTGAAGTAAGCCTCATCTGGGAAGGAGTACTCGGTGTGCGAGACTGGGCTGCCACCCATGATCATGTTGTGGGTAACTTTATGCGTGGGAATGCGGACCGACGTGCGGGCGTCGCGCATGGGAAAGCGTGCATGGAATCGAACCGTGTTTGTCGGAAAGCATGGGTATAGCTTACCGTGGTTGAACTGCGTGCCAAACGTGTTTTTGATGTCCGACAGGTCCCTCGGGCCTTGGAACAACCAATACCCCTCGGATGCATACATCTCAAAGAGGACTCCGTTGCTGTCCGTGTCCAGGAAGCAGCCGCCGTCGACAATCCGAGCTTTCTGCTGGCGGAGATTGATCGAGCAGTCGGTCTTGTACGAGAACGTCGTGGGCAAAACCATTCGCTGACTCCCCGTTGGGTCTTCCACGTCAATGACGCGCTTCACGCTGAGCTTGCATCGCTCCGCAATCGCCGAAGCAATGCGGTTGTGGTTGCGGTGGGTGGCGGAGCGCAGCCATTGAATCTCCTCGCTTTCGAGCACGTCTTTGCACTTGAACTGCGATCGACAGTCGTGCCAGAAATTTTGCAGCGCCTCACACGCGTGGTTGAGACAGCCGGAGATGACGATGAAGAGTTTGTGCTCGCGGCGGTCCTTGGTGTTGGACCGCGAGAAGGCGTGGTATATCCCGACCCTGGTGGGCACACTCTCACTCCAAACGCGTTGATCGGGGTGGTTCTGTGAGAGGCGCGACGGGTCCTGGTCGTCGTGGATGCAATCGAAGTTGGCCGGAGGGGCCGACGCATTCTTCATCTCGAGGATGTACTCGCCGAGAATTTTCTTGTACTCAGATACGTTGTTGATTATGCGCAGAGCATCCGGGTGGAAGATGTGATCTGCATCCTCCAAGTTAGAACACTCGTACAGCGAAATCATGTCAAACATTCTCTTGTTCACGGGGAGGACATTGGCCATGTCGTCCAGGTGGCCGAGGAACATGTAACCTCGCAGCTCCCCGTCTACATCGATATGGTGATTCGGAAGTATTTTCAGCGTCACGTGCTGCGAACTGTTGAGCACGTTCATACACGCGTCGCGCTCTTCCTTGTTCAGCGGCGTATGGGCCGTGGAAAGGTCGAGACGGTCCGAGACGTCCATTTCCAAAAAAACTCGCCGAAATAAATACCACTCTGTGAACAAAAACACAAATTACTCGATTGCACTGGCGGGATTAAGTCTGGGGTGAAATGACCCAGTTTGGGAATCGCAATCCAGGGGTTTTTGATCTGAAAGTGTACGGAAACATCTCAAAAGTCCACACCCCTGAGCAGATGAGGGAGCGCGATTTGCTGCAGTCGGTGGCAACAGACGACGACTTCCGCCGACACACCGCAGAATACAATGCGCGCGTGCGCTGGTGTATCGACCAGGGCCCAGAGTACTGGCCAGCTCACGAAAACAAGCACCGCGCCCCAGGTGACGACACCAACTTCATCTTCAAGATACCGCCCTGGCATGCGGATGGCAGTGTCAACCCCCTAGGAGTTCCTGATAATCGCTTCGTGGAGCCAGTATTACCCGGGTTCGAACTCCCCATCGAATATGATTCCAAGACGGGCTGGAACTGCCACAAATGCCAAGAATGGATCTCCCTCCCACCTCGAAAGTTTGAAGGGGGGGTCGAGCCTGACGACTGGTGGTGGTGCCTGACCTGCCGCAAAAACAAGCCCAAACTGACAGCGCGCCAGAAGAAGTTCCAGGCCGAGGTGGCCCGTATACGTGATATACGAGGGTTGATAAACACGGGGTGTGACTGATTTTATTATAAAACTGCGGTATACGAACTTTCAATGATCCCGTGGATCCTTTTAATGATCACGAAACTCGTCTCCGCGGGCTTCGAAATCGGAGCGTCGAACGTGATGCTCTCGGGTAGTGTCAGTTTCGACGCGGCAAATGATGCATGGGACGTATCCATTTCCAACATACCCAAGTACACAGCCATCATCCCCCAGATTTGCCACGCCACCTCATTCAACGATTGTCCGAAAACAACGTCGCAGACGATGATGGACTGCGCTACGCTGTACCAGGAACTAACCGCGCCAAACTGGGTGATGAGCGCAAACTTGAAGTTTGACGAGAATCATTGCCCGGTGACAGACGTCGACGCTGACATGACTGTAGGAGGTCTCCTGTATGTAACGCACCCTCCGTCGCTTCGAATACAGAACAATGTAACGGCGCTCGACCTATACTCCTCCAGCTTCAGTAATACGTCGTACGGTCTCCTGGTTCGCGTCATTTTCGTTAAGGTCCACGACGTTTCCCTTCTGGAGATACACCAAGCCCAAAAGAGTGTCAGTCTCCGCATCATCGACCAGTCGGGAGGGGCCTTCACGGTCCGGCATGAGTGCCATGTCCGCGGCCTGCGAGCTCCCCGCATGTCCACGCTGGCCACCGTCATCGACAAGTTTGGCCGTCGAATCTGTACGTGGCAGTGTGCACTGAGCCACGTCCGCTATCCCTTCAATACCCCGCCACCCCTGGCTTCGGAGATGAATCACACAAACAAGGTTTGCGTACCTCTGCCGGAAACCTTCACGGCAATCCGCTTCGAATTCAACGTGTACATGCAAGTGTCCAGCAGCGGCATTCCGATCCTGACGCAGGAATTCTTCGACGATATTAACCAGCTGGCAGACCTCATGCAAGCCGATGCAGAGCAGGTGTTTGGAGAGTGCATGGTCATCCTCACCGTGTCCGACGCGGTATTTGGACGAATGACCATACAGGAAATCCTGCTCGCGCACACCATCCACAAGGGAATATTTTCCAACTACGAGACCATAAACCTCGTCCGCCCTTTGCGTCGATTGCTATCTGGTGTCGTGATTGGCGGCAATGCGTGGTTCCCGATTCAGGGAGTGATCATCGTACCACGCACCGACATACACAACATCCCCGATTTGCATGAGGATGTCATTGGGGCAACCTCCAAATCTCTGAGCGCGTTCGTGTTCGACGAGGCGCTGCAGGTTCACGGCACAGACCAGAAAGTGTCTGTGAAAAGCCTGCACCGTTCGCTCTCCATGAGCTTGGTGCAGACCGAGGAGACCAAGATCACGTCACATGACGTCGTGCTCTACATCATCCTCGGAATCTGCATTCTGATTATCCTCTGGAAGACACTATTCTCCAAACCCAGGCGGCGCAAGTAGAACCCCCGCGCTACACTGCCACCTCCCCGCACACGTTCGTGCCCAGCACCTCAAATTTCTCAGAAAAGCTCTTCATGATGTGCTTGGAGGCCAGCGATTCGATGAAGCTTACATACCAGGGCAGGTCGTACGAAATTTCGAGTTCAGATATTAGGTTTCCGTTGCGGACCCGTGAATGGGAAATCGATTTCAAGTTCTCTATCACCGACGTGCCATAAATGTGAACGTTTTCGACATAATCTTGATTGGTCAGGCAGGCGCTCTTTTTGATCGTGATATACCGCATTAAATTGGTAACATACTGAGAAAATGTCCCCGGAAGCTGAATTCGCGTGTCGTAGCTGTAATCAACACACTTGGTCTGAGTTCCATTGACCAGACGTTCCTCGAAGACCCAGTTGTGAATGTCTGCATGTCGGCTCCACGCAAAGGCCACATTGTACGCCACGGTACTGGAGAGGGCATGCTGCAGATTTTTCGGTTGACAGAAGGGCGTTATCACCGTCGTCGAGATCTCTGTCGCCCCACACACCGACACCAGGAACACGGAGAAAGAGAGCAGAAAAATGCGGTCCATGTAACAGTTTTCACGACACGCCTAAATATGTTATATAGCGCCAAATCAAGACCCGTGACCATGACTGCGTTTCTCTGGGCCTCCTGGACCTGTCTCCTATTCTCAATCGTGATTTCATACGCGTTGCTCATGGACAAGGAAGCATGGAGGGTTTACTTTGTCCAGTACGACGACGAGACGGCGCAGAACCGTCCAACGCCGTGGCATAAGTCCAAGATCATGCTCTATGTCATTCGAGTACTCCTGGTTTTCAGCGCGTTCTTCCTCTTGATGCATTTCGTGGTGCCGAAGGGCGGCGAGGAAACTCCCAAGACCCCGGAGATACCCGTTCCCGCAAATATATTGAATAATACGACAAATAAAACTTTTTTGCGATAAGTTTCTCGATTGGGGTGGGTGGGATAGTTTGTATGTAAATGATTCACAGTAGGAAAAAGAAGCCGACGTTCTACTCCCCCATTACATTCCTTTTAGTCCTGCTCACTCTTTTCAGTCTGACTGTGGTGTATGACTCTAATCATATTATATCAACTCTGTCCTCACTTGTCCTACGGCGTCGCATGGAGCCACCTACCACGCCGTCGCCAGTGTCCGTAAAGTTGGACCTTCCGAAACGCGAGGAAATGTACAAGACCCGGGTCGCCATCTGCGCGCTCTCAAAGTCCAAGCCGACGTGGCAGTACGTGCACGACACCAGTGTCTATAACCTGTTCCTGGCAGGCATTCACCGGACGACCCGCATGCACACCCAGTACGACATTCAGATTCACATTGGAGTCGACGCCGACGACGTGTTCTGGTCCAAGAAAGATAACTTCAATGCTTTGGTCCTAGCCTCGGCCAGAGCTTTTGATCTGAAAGTAACAGTCCACCACTACGACAAGAAACAGCCCAATCATCTCCCAATGAACGAGCTCATGCGCGACGCTGCCAGGGCGGGCGCGGAGTATCTGGTTCGTTTGAATGACGACACTGAGATCAGAAGCATGTCCTGGCTTCCCCTTGCAGTCCACCAGCTGTCAGCATACGACCCGCCCAACGTCGGCGTGGTTGGGCCGGTCTGCAGAGAGGGGAAAACTTCAATACTGACGCATGACATGGTCCATCGGACTCACCTCGAAATCTTCGATACATATTACCCGCCAAACTTCCACAACTGGTACGTAGATGACTGGATCTCGGCAGTCTACGGTCCTGAACGAACAACCAAGATCCCAGATTGGGTCGTCCATCACTATGTGTCACCTCCGCGCTACAACCCCATTATGGTGTCGAACGAGACCTTACAGGCATCCATCCGGGAGGGGAAGCATCGGATCCAGGCATACTTGTCGCGGCGGAATGTCAGTCGGAAGTTGAGTCAGGTAAGTTTGCGCGAGAAAGTTGTTACCCAAAAGACATTTGCGAAACAATTCAAAAAGAAAAAACACGTATGGTTGTCACAGAAAGAAGCATTTGAACACGAAACGTCAGTCTTGACAAGACTCAATTCCGTGACTCCGCCGTGTGGAGAATCACACGTGCCAAAGATTGTCAATGTGGATGAAACTAGGCTCATTCTTACCATCCCGTGGTATGGTACTTCGCTCAATGATCCAAATGGTATGAAGCAATTTTGTGAGATGGAGTGGGAGTCAGTTGATACGTGGGCCAAATGCGTCGATGATCACTTGGCAGTGGCCAACGTGTCATACCACGATCATCATGGATCGGGGCAAAATCTGGTCATATCTGATTCCAAGCTGACGTTGATTGATTTTGGTATTGCTGACATAGACAATCAGAAACGTTTACCATCCAAATATTTGAATCATACAATGAGTACCAGGGAGCTCACGCGAGAAATATACAAAAAGCACTGTGCCAAGAGCAGACAGAGCAAGAGCGCTGCCATATTCATCTTTGCCGACAATAAGTCGGCGGAGAAGTATGCCCCAAACATCAACTCATTCCGATGCTACGTGTCGCTCCACACCGACTATCGGTTGGTGGTCATGTCAATGAACGACAAGAGGTTTTTGGAAGGGTGTTCAAGCAATGAAATAATGTTTGTACGGCACTGCATGCTATCAAACTTTATGGCAAAACACCCTCATATTCATCTCTTTCTTGCCATTGACGCAGACAATGCTGTAATTGACATTTCGCGTCGACTCGAAACATTTGCTGTACGCGACAAAGACATCACGTTTCAGATTCGTTTTCATAACGGGGAAATTAGTGCCAATTACCTGGTCCGAAACACGGAATATTCACGCGATTTTTTACACAAACTTGGAAACATGAAGTGGAACATGAACTCTGACAATGGCGCATTGCATCAATTGATACTTGCGCGGACTGGTGACGCAGACTCATGTTTGAAACAGGATACATATCTGAGTTTTCTAAAATGTTTTCACAAGACAGTCGGTGATTCCGACTGTCATCATGACTTTTGGAAACACCACGCAGCTGTTCTACATTCCCTCCAATCCTTCCAGTACGATGGATGGCTCACAAAATACCAGTACAGCCCCAAAACCTTCATCCACCACGCGATGAAGAACCCCCCCAT
>MDSW01144401.1_pt1 | contig 10763 bp, 11 predicted proteins | sample 811171 | NCBI WGS metagenome assembly MDSW01 (sample SAMN05326641, study PRJNA326480) | marine metagenome | isolation source: seawater | place: Atlantic Ocean: North West | collected 2012 | reverse complement strand
GTGAAGAGTAACGACGGGAAAAGTCCTTAAGGAACGGCGTGCACCACGCGAACGGGGTCGTATGGGAAGCAGTCTCACCTCCGGCGTCGGCGGCGTCGGCGCCTTCATCCCGAGTGGCTCCGGCAACGACGCGCCGTACCTCGGCTCGATCGTCGTCTTATCCCCGACGCTTCGCACGCGAAGCGTCGGCCCCGTGAACGTCGTCTTCACGCGCTCGGCTTTCTTCTTCGTCGCCTCTTCGAGGTTGAGGAGGTATTCGAGGTCGCGCAGATTCCACACCTGAGGGTAATTGCCCGTACGAAGCGACGTCGGGGCGGAGTCGAAAGGCGTCAGAGGCGGAGTCGAAAGGCGTCGAGGCGTGTCGGGATTGAAAGCGAGGGGTGATGGGCGGAGAGACACGCCCGCCGGGAGAGATAGTCCTTGAGGATCGGCGTCCACCACGCGAACGGGAGCGCATGGGAACCGGTGTCAGATAGGGGACGCGCCTCGGTGACCGCCGCCTCGGCGAGAATCTCAGCCTGCGTCAGCGGCCGCGCCGGCTCCGCGGGCGCCGTCCGCTTCGGCGGCGCCTTGCTCCTCCTCTCCTCCCTGCTCCTCTCGCTCTCGCTCAGGATCTGCTTCACGCTCGCGCGCGACGACTTCCGCAGCCCTCCGTCGTTGTCGACGCGCGCTCCGCCTCCGTCGCTCCACTCGAGGCCGTCGGGGGAGAACACTGAGGGTCGAGGGTCCATACGAGCGAACGTCGGGGTGGAGTTCAAAGGCGTCAGTTGGAGTTGAAAGGCGTCGAGGGCGGGGATTGAAACCGAGGTGTGGGCGGAGAGATGCGCCGGGCAAAGTCCTTAAGGATCGGCGTTCACCACGCCAACGCGGTCGTATGGGGAACAGTGTATAGAACGCACCTGACATCCCGTCGAGGCCTCGCGGCGGCTTCTTCGCCCTCTCCTTCGTCGCGGTCGCCGCCGCTCTCGGCGCCGGCGGCGCCTTCCTCTCCGGCGCCTTCAGCGCGGGCTTCCGTCGCTCTTTCGCGACGACGACTTCCTCCGAGTCCGACGAGCTCTCGTCGTCGTCGAAGTCCTTGTCGAACACGTCCGCTTCCTCGGACTCGCTCGAGTATTCCTCGTCGCCGGACTCCTCCGCGAACGCGTCTTGGCCCCAGAACTCCTCGTCCGCGCTGTCCTCGTCCTCGAGGAGCTTGTTCATCCGGAGACCGCGCGTGGAGCGCTTCGGGAGCGCGGTGGACGCCATCGCGCCGCTTGGCCGGAAGACGACGAAGACGATGGACAGACGAAGGAGAGAGGAGAAGACGCGCTGCCGCGATCGATCGACCGAGTTCGAACGACGACTCGACCGATCTCCGATCGTTCGCGGCGACGCCGCGCGACGCCGCGCGGGCGCGCCTCGAGATGCGCGCGCGGACGACGGCGGGCGCGGGGTTCCCGGAGAAATCCGGCGCGCGTCGCGGACGGACCCGGACGACGGCGGCGGCGCGCGCGCGAGGCACGAGTGGACGCGGGGACGGGGGCGTTCCGTTCGCGGTGCCCGCCTCGAGCTGCGGTCGTCCGCGTCAGGCTCGCGTCGTCGGCGGCCGCGGCGGCGGCGGGGGGTGCTCTCTCGCACTCGTCGTCGTCACTGTCCCTCGCGCGGGCTCGTCCGCCGGCGGTCGTCATGTCCGGCGACGCCGCGGCGCACGTCCACAGCCTTGCCGCGCGGGCGAGGCTCCTGCGCGCGCTCCCGGGGCAGCTCTCCGCCGCGAGGCTCGCGCGCGGCGGCGGCGTCGCGGCGACGACGCGCGCGATCGATTCGCACCACCTCCTCGCCGCCGACGCCGCGCCGCCCGAGCTCTCGTCCTCCGGAGCCTCCTCCCGCGCGGATCTCGCCGCGGTCGCCGCCGCGTCCTCCGCGCTGGACGAGTACGTCGCGCACCTCGAGAAGCTCCTGACGAATCGCGCGAAGGGCGGCGGCGGCGGCGGCGGCGGCGGCGGCGAGGCCGCCGCGGCGTCGCTCCTCGCGCAGTGCGCGCGAGACGTCGTCCCCGCGCGATTCGTCGCGTCCTTCGCGAGATGGGCCGACGCGCTCCTCGGACGCGTCCTCGGCCCAAAGGCGTCCGCGGCGTCCGCGGCGTCCTCGGGCTCATCCCTCGCGCCGCCGCCCACCGCGGCCGCGATCGCCGCCCTTGACGCGCTCGCGACGATCGTGACGCGCGCGGGCGCGATGATGGACGTGCCGGGCGTCAGGAAGGAGGCGGCGGCGATCGTTCAGCGCGCGCAGCCGACGACGACGCGATGGATTCTCGACGCGTCCGCGGACGCCGCCGAGCATCACGACGCCGACGCGCGCCGCGTCGCCGCGGCGACGGCCGCGATCGCGTTCGTGGGGGCCGCGCTGCTCGGCCACCCGGCGTCGCTGCGACCGAGAGCAGACGCCGTCGAGCGCGCGCTCGCGCGATTTATATTCGTCGTCGACGCGCGGGCGTCCATCTCCTCACACCATTCAACCTCCGCGTGGGAGCGCGCCGTCGGCGCGCTCGCGGCGACGCCGCGCGTAGGCGCGGCGCCGGGGATCGGCGTCGACGGCGGCGGCGGCGCGAACGCGGCGGACCCCGCCGCGGCGTGGAGCGCGCTCGCGCGGCGGGTCCTCGTCGACGTCCACGACTGCTTAGACGTCGCGCTCGTCGGCGTCGAGCCGGCGGGCGCGTCGAGCGCGGCGCGCGCGGTGTTGCTTCCCGCGGGGTCGCCGCGGCCGCCGAGGGTGGGCGCGTGGACGCAGCGCCGAGGCGGGGGGAGCGCGAAAGGCGAAGGAGAAGAAGACGGCGACGGCGGCGGCGACGGGACGGTCTCCCTTCGACCGCCCGCGGACGCGCCCGCCGCGCTTCGACGCGCGACCGCGCTCCTGCGCGTCCTGACGAAGATGCTCTCCTCGCCGTTCCCCTCGGCGGCCGCGGCGCCGGTGCCCGCGGACCAGATCTTCGCGGCGGCTCGGAGAGCGCTCGACGTCGACGGCGGCGGCGTCGCGTCCGCGCCGGGGCTTCCGATCGTCGCGTGTCAGGTGCGTTCTATACACTGGTCCCCATACGACCACGTCGGCGTGGTGAACGTTGTTCCTTAAGAACTTTTCCCGGCGTTTCTCTCCGCCCAGGGTCCCTCGCTTTCAAACCCCGCCCTCGACGCCTTTCAACTCCAACTGACGCCTTTCAACACCACCCCGACGTTCGCTCGTATGGAACGACCCTCAGGTGGAAGTCTTGGGCGCGCTCCCGGAGCTGCACGCGCGCGCGTGCGAGGTGGTCGGCGCGCTGCTCGAGTGCGGCGGCGTCGCGTGCGCGCGGCTCGCGGGGCCGACCGCGCGCGTGCTGGCCGACGCGTTGAGGCGCGGCGGCGGCGGAGGGCGCGCGGGGACGTGCGCGGGGACGCGCTCGGCGCTGTACGCGACGGCGGCAGCGGCGACCAGGGGTTTGGGGGCCGCCGCCGCCGGCGGCGACCTCGTGAGCGCGGTGGTGCCGTACGCGGCGTTGGACGCGGTCAGAGGGTTCGGCGGTCGCGGCGGCGGAGAGTCCTTCGAACGTGGAGGATCCGACGACGCCGCGTCGCGCTCCGTCGGACAAAAGAAAACTAAACGCAGAGGCAAAGGCGGCGCGTGGGGCCAGGCTGGCGCGGACGAGATGGAGGCTTTCCTCGCGTCGTCCGGCGGCGGCTACGCGCTCGCGAGGAGAGGGGGATCCCTCGCCGGCGGCGCCTTCGGCGTCGCGTCGTGCGTCGTCCGCGCGGCGGCGTTAGAGTACCTCGAGACGGCGTTGACCGTCGCGGGCGCGGTGCGTTCTTTTCACACGTATTTCACCCATCGGTATGTTTCAACACTTGATCGCATCTCCAATCAACTGACCGATGAACGTTTTTTTATGGAACGACCCTCAGTCGCTCCCTCCGAAGACGCGGAGCCTGTGCGACGCCGCCGCGGCTGAGTCCGCGAGCGAGCACGTCCTCGCGTTCTCTTCGAGCGCGCCGCACACGAGCGCGGTGGTCGCGGAGGCGAACGAGCCGCACGCGCTGCGCGCCAGGGAGCGAAGCTACGCGTGTCTCCTCGCGTCGGTGTTGTCGCCGCGCGCGTTTCGGTCGCCGAATCTGCCGCTCGCGGTTTCAGGTGCGTTCTATACAAACGTTTTTCACCCATAGCTCGGTTTCAACACTTGATCGCGTGGGTCCCTTTCAACTGACCGATGAACTATTTTTGTATGGAACGACCCTCAGTCTTCCGCGTCGCGCGGACGAAGGACGTCGCGTGCCGCGGGTTCGCGCTGCGCGCGGGGGCCGCGATCGACGCAGTGATGCATCCGTGCGCGCCGCCGCTGCATTCGCGCGCGATCGCGCCGCCGATGGCGACGATCCGAGGAGAAGAAGCGACTTTGGACGGGGTCGGGATCGGCGGCGGCGGCGGCGGCGGCGGCGGCGGCGGCGGCGCGAGGGAGGTGGTGAACTGGGGCGACGCCGCGCCGACGTGGGGGGACGAGGAGCCCGCGACCGCGCCGGCGGCGACGTCGAAGGAGTTGGGCGCCGAGGAAGAGGCGGAGTCGGAGGAGGAGGAGGAGAAGGAGGAGGAGGAGGAGGAAGAAGAAGTGGATGCGAAGACGACGGAGACGACGGAAGCGCCGGCTGATGCGGCGAAGTCGACGGGCGCGCGCGACGACGCGTCGAAACCGTTCTGGGCGCGCGCGGCGGAGCGGCGGCTGCGGGAGGCGGACCACTCGGACGACGACGACGCGCCGTCGGCGCCGCCGCCGCCGGCGGCGGCGGCGACGACGCGGTCGACGCGGAGAGGCGCGGCGGCGGCGTCGCCGCCGGCGGCGGCGAAGGCGCCGCCGTCGAAGCGCCGCAAGACGGAGGCTCCCGCGCCCGCGCCCGCGGCGCCCGCGGCGAGCGTCGAGCCCGCCGCCGCCGCGCCCCCGCGCGTCGGGCTCGGCACCGGGAAGGCCGCGGTCGCGGTGCAGCTGTCGGACGACGACAGCGACGGCGAGCTTCCGGACATCGTCGACGAGGACGACGAGTAGGGCCTAGTAACGTGACGTACTGTAGAGACGAGCAGTCCCGTCCCGTCGCGTCGATATCGTACACGCGAAGGGAGACGGCGAGGCGTTTTTTCGCGCGTTCCGTCGTCGCGTCGTCCCCTCCGCGCCTCCGCCGCCCACTGCGCGATGTCCGCGCGCGTGGACGCCCCCGCGGGGCTCTTCATCTTCGTCCTCGGCTTCTTCGCCGCGGTATCGGTCGCGCTCGCGATCGGCGGCTTCGGGGGCGCGACGCGATGGAGGGAAGACGATTCGCCGCCCGCCTTCGCCGACGCGTCGCTGAAACGGTGGCAACGCAGGCGAGCGTCTCGACCGCGGGCGGAAGCGGAAACCAGCGCGCGGTCGCCGCGTCCGTCGCCGTCACTCTCCGCGCACCGGACGATCCTCCCGCCCACCGCGCGCTCGACGACGCGCGAACTCCTCCCGCCGTACGAAGCCGGCGAGCGTCGTCATGACGGCGGACAACAGAGAGGCGACGCGCGCGCTCAAGATCAAGACCGGGGTGCTGACGCGCGTGAGGAGGGAGCTCGCGATGTATTCCGATGAGGTGGCGAAGGAGACGGCGAAGTTGGAGACGATGAAGGCCGAGGGGCGCGACCCGCACGACGTCCGGCAGCAAGATCAGGTCTTGGGCGAGAGCGCGATGATGATCGGCGACTGCAAGACGCGGATGGAGAACGCGTTCAACGACCTGCTCGCGGCGACGGTGCGCGCGACGAGTTGACTTTTCTCTCGCCCGCGCTCTGCTTCTCGCTCGTTTGAATTTCGCCCGACGACCGACTGACGCCACCCCCCCTCCTTCGCCCGCATCGCGCAGGAAGAGCACGGGGAGGAGTGCGCGGACTCGGAGGAGCTCGCCGTCGCGAAGGCGCTCCTCGACGAGGTCGAGCCCACGCTCGAGGGGGCGTAGGCGCCGGCGAGAGCGAAGACGAGATCTTGTCGATACAATATATATTTTTTCGTCGCGAGTAGAGGCTAATAAGCGTCGACGGCGCGGCGCGGCGCGTCGGCTCGACGCGCGCTACGACGCGGCGTCCCGCCGCGGAAGGTTCGGCACCGCGCTCAGCCCGCCGCTGCGCCTCGGCACCACCCTCGGCAACCCGATCTCCCTCTCCGCCGACCCCCCGAGTCCGAGTCCGGGTCCGCGCGCGACGCCCTCCCCCGCCCCCGCCCCCGCCCCCGCCCCCGCCATCGTCCCGAGCGCCGCCGCCCTCTCCTCCGCCGCGAGCGCCTTGTGCCTGTTGTACGCGACGATCCCGCCCAGCACGAGCGCCATCCCCATCCCGTTCTCGACGCCGAACGCGTCCCCGTACACCGCGATCGCGGTCAGCACCTGGACGACGTCCTTCGCCACGCCGATCACCATCACCGTGACCGCGGAGGTCTCCTTCAGGAGCTGAGCGAGGGTCGTTCGATCGGTGGGCGACGTGGCGGGAAGTGATGTGATTGGTCAGGTATTTGATGACGTGGACGTTTGTTTCATCGGACGAGAGAGAGCGACGAAGCGGAGAGAAACGCACGCCGGGAGAGAAAGTCCTCGAGGATCGGCGCGCGCCGCGCGGACGCGGTCGTACGGGGACCGGCGCGCGGCGCGGGACGGGACGCGCCTCAAACTCCGCGACGGTCATCGCCAGCGCCGCGCACGCGCCGCACGTCACGATCATCAAATCCACGACGAAATCGCCGGGCCCGGACAGCCACGCGCTGCCCGGAAGCGCGTCCCACGGCCGCTCCGTGAGGAGGCTGAGGGTCGTTCCATACGAGCGAACGTCGGGGTGGAGTTCATAGGCGTCAGTCGAAGTTGAAAGGCGCCGAGGGCGGTGATCGAAAGCGAGGGGTGGGAAGAGAGAAACGCCGGCAAAAGTCCTTAAGGATCGGCATTCACCACGCCAACGGGGTCGTATGGGAACCAGTGTATAGAACGCGCCTGAACGCGAGCACGACGCCGCACATGAGCGGCGTCATCGTCTTCAACATCACGACCGGGTGCGACAGTCCGTAGCTCTTGCGGAGGCGGCGCGGGTCGCGACGCGAACCGTCGCGACCGTTCGTATTCTTATTATCACCCGCGCCGCCGGCGCCGCCGCCGGGCTCTTTCCCTTGCAACACGATCTGCGACAGCGTCCATCGCAGCCCGGAACACGCGGCGGCGGCGACGACCAACGCGCACCCGCGCGCGTCGAATCGCGTCTCGCCGTCCACGGTCAACGCCTGACCCCCCGTCAGCAACGCGGCGACGCCCATCAACCGAAACGACACCGGCTCGAGCTTCAGCGCGAACGCGAACAGCAACAGGAAGATGATGCTCGACGTCTTCACGAGGGTGTAGAAACTCACGGTGACGAAGACGAGCGAGAGGTTGCTGAGCGCGATGTCCATTCCCATCGCCGCTCCCACGGGCGCGACGCGGCGCCAGTACACCTCCGCGGGGACCTCGCGCTTCGGCCTCAGCGCGCCTCCGAACGCGCGGTGGACGATCGCCGACGCCAGCGCGTACTGCATCGCGAACTGGCACGCCGTCAAGAGCAGCGGCGCGGGAAAGCCGCCCTTGCGCTGGCCGAAGAGCGCCTTGTTGAAGACCGCGAGTCCGGTGCTGAGGGTCGTTCCGTACGAAGCGATGGCGGGGTGGAGTTCAAAGGCGTCAGGTGGAGTTCAAAGGCGTCGAGGGCGGGGATTGAACGCGAGGGATGGGTGGAGAGACGCGCCGGGCAAAGTCCTTAAGGAATGACGTTCACCACGCGAACGGGGTCGTATGGGGACCAGTGTATAGAACGCACCTGAGGGTGAACCACGCGATGGCGAGCAGCGCGCACTTGACGAGCTTCGCGCGTCGGCGCGCCTCCGAGGGCGGCGCGGCGGCGGCGGAGGAGGAGGACGCGCGATGCAGACGGCGGCGCTCGTCGTCGACGGCGTCGTCGTCGTCCTCCGAGGACGAGTCGTCGTCGTCGTCGTCGTCGCTGCCCGCGACGAGGCGCCTGCGGTGCCGCTTCATCAAACGTCGCGTCCGCCACTCGCGGTACCGCCGCTGGATCTTCGCGGCCGCCGCGGCCGCGACGCTCATCGCGCCCGCGCCTTTGCCGCCGCCGCGCGACGAGAGCGGCGTCGCCACTTCCCCCGCGCGCGCGAGTCTCGGTCTCGGCGCGGCGACCTTCTCACGCCGCGCGCATGCTCGTGTGAGCGGGCGCGACGCGACGAGTCTCAAATGTTCTCTTCGCCGTATCTGCTGCTACAAGACTCGACGAGCAACGCAACGCAACGAGTCAGCGTCTACGTCTCTTCCTCGTCCGGCACAAACCGATGCCGCGATGCCGCTGAACCGCAAGCCGCCGGTGACGATCACCGTCCCGAACGTCCCGAGGACCTCGTACGAGCTGTGCGTCCCGCGCGCGACGCCTCTTCCCCCTCCGTCGTCGTCGTCGTCGTCGTCGTCGTCGTCGTCGTCGTCGTCGTCGTCGTCGTCGTCGCTCGCGTCCAACAAATCTATCCCGTCGCGACTCTCGCGAGCATCTTCCCCGTCCGACCGACGTTCCCTTCCCTTCCCTCTCTCCCTCCCCTACCGTCGCGCCGCGCAGCTCGAACTCCGGGACGTTCACCGAGGGCGACCTGACGATCTCGCGACAAGGGTTGCAGATCGCGGGCACGCCCACGGGCGCGGCGGCGGGCGAGCGCGCCGGCGCGTCGCGCGATGCCGCCGCGACGACGCCCACGTCCACGAGGGCGACGACGCCACGGAAGCCGTCGACGAACGCGCGCGACGCCGCCGACGCCGCCGCCGCCGACGACGACGCCGCCGACGACGCCGCCGATGCCGACGCCGCGCCCGACGACCGCCGTCATGAGGTGCGTTCTATACACTGGTCCCCATACGCCGGCGTCGGCGTGGTGAACGCCGATCCTTAAGGACTTTTGCCGTCGTGTCTCTGCGCCCAACCCCCGCTTTCAATCCCGACACACCTCGACGCCTTTCAACTCCATCTGACGCCTTTCAACTCCACCCCGACTATCGATCGTATGGACCTTCGACCCTGAGACCTCCGGCGAGACGCCGTCTAAACCCGGCGCGCCTCCCTCCGGCGACGTCGTCGTCAGCCTCGACGAGCTCGTCGTGCACGGCGTCGTCGGCAAAGGGAGCGGCGGCGTCGTGCAGCGCGCGACGCACGCGAGGACGGGCGCGGAGCTCGCGGTCAAGGTGGTGCAGATGAACGTGCAGGCGGAGGTTCGCAAGAACTTGATCGCGGAGCTTCGAACGTTGCATCAGTCGGCGCATCCGCACGTCGTGCCGTACCACGGGGCGTTCTTCTCCGACGGCAGCGTTTCTATATTGTTGGATTACATGAACGTGGGGTCTCTGAGCGACGTCGCGAAGGTCTTGGGGAAGATCCCGGAGAGGGAGCTCGCGTCCGTATCGCGGTGCGTGCTTCGCGGGCTGGCCTACCTTCACGGCGACATGCGCGTCATCCACCGCGACGTGAAGCCGTCTAACGTGCTCGTGAACGACGCCGGGGAGGTGAAGATCAGCGATTTCGGCGTCTCCGGGCAGCTCGCCAACTCGGTCACGAAGTGTAACTCGTGGGTCGGGACCGTGACGTACATGTCCCCGGAGCGAATAAGCGGAGGGACGTACGGGTTCGATTCCGACGTGTGGTCGTTCGCGTTGTCCATCGTGGAGTGCGCGCTCGGGCGGTTTCCCTACCCGCCGCCGGCGGACGAAGAGGCGCCTTCGGGCGCGAGCGGCGGGGAAGGGGACGGCGCGGACGCGGCTCATAAGCCGCGGCAGCCGATGGGGTTCTGGGATCTGCTTGATCACATCGTCGAGGAGCCGCCGCCGACGCTGCCGCGCGGGGGAGGGCACGATTTTTCCGACGCGTTCCGCGACGCCATCGCGTCGTGTCTGAAGAAGTCGCCGAAAGAGCGCGTCTCCGCGTCGGAGCTGCTGAAGCACGAGTGGTTCGAGGCGCACCCGGAGGAGGGGTGCGACCTCGCCGCGTTTTTCGCGGACGTGGGGGAGAGGCGAGCGAAGGAAAAAGAAGAGAAGGCGTGCAAAACCCAAAAACGTCGATGAGACGAGACGAGACGCGACGAGACGAGACGCGACGCGACGCGACGCGACGAGAGAGAGATGGGTGCTACTTCATTATTAGTCTATCGTAAAACACTACTAGAGTACAGTACTTTAAAGTAAAGCACGTCATTAGCTACAACACGCGACGACAGTCGCGCGCTTCCGTTCCGTCACAGGCTGACTCGGGCGAGCTCTTCGAGGACCGACCCCACGGCGTCCGCGCCGTCGACCGCGTTCGGAAACGCCTTGCCCGCGAGCGTCATCACGAGATCCAAAAAGTGGTTAAACCCGCTCCCGGCGCGCCCGCGCCGTTGCTTCCACGGGAGAAGGATCAAGTCCATGTCCGCGTTCGTGAGCTTGAGTCTCGCGAGGGAAACCATGCGTCGCACGCGCGCGAACGACGCCTCGCGCTCCGTGAACGTCTTGCTTCGATCGACGACGCGAACGAAGAGCTTCTCCACGCGCGCGTAGAGGCGCGAGAGTTTCTCCGACGGGTCGTCCGCGCGCGCGGGCGGCAGCACCGCCGGCACGGGCGAATCGATCGCGTCTTCCTCCTCCTCCTCCTCCTCGCTCTCTTCTTCTTCTTCTTCTTCTTCTTCGTCGTCGTCGTCGTCGTCGTCGTCGTCGTCGTCGTCGTCGTCGTCG
>MDSW01105731.1_pt1 | contig 10763 bp, 4 predicted proteins | sample 811171 | NCBI WGS metagenome assembly MDSW01 (sample SAMN05326641, study PRJNA326480) | marine metagenome | isolation source: seawater | place: Atlantic Ocean: North West | collected 2012 | reverse complement strand
TTGCCTGCTTTCTCGAGGACTGAGTCGCATCTTTTAGTGCTGAAAGCGAAGTCAAACGATGAGCAGCCTTTGGCCACCGAGGAGTTGGATGATGCAAAGGCATTCGATATGAGATGGTTCTTCAAATTGAATGACGCCGCGTGCTCTTACAATAACGGGTCGGATTTCTTCATTTTGGTGAAAGATCATCACAAAGACATACAAGATAGTGCGTCTGACTCGCTCCCAGGAATGCGAATTCGCATAGTTGCGCCTCTACACGTCACATCTTCCATGCACTGCGCGTCGCAAGTGAGCATGTACGCCGACGATAGACTTGCGTTGAGTCATTCGTTGCTCGCACACGAAAAGAAACGTCTCACTTCCGTGGACACGAAACATGAACTCGCGTTTCACGTTTCATTATTCAGTAATCATCTCACGCTCAGTCAAAACAAGCCAATGCCACTCCGTGTCTCCGAGGTTGGCAGCACTCCGGTGCCGAATTGCTGTTGGTTGGACGTCAAGGGCTATCCTCACGTGTGTTCGATGCTGCTCGTCGACGCGACGAGGACGCGTCTGACGAAAGATGAACCCGATGGCGATGATTTGAAACACTTATTAAATGTGTCGTATCGAAGCGTTTTGTTGATCACGAATTCTTCCGCGTGTAGCATAAAATGTTTAGCGTGGATGAAGGAGAGCACCGGCGAGAAAAATGTCCACGCAGACACGTTCGTCGAGATACCGAGCGGCCAAACGCATCCTGGCATGTTTCTCAAGTCGAGCGTCCAAAACGTTGAGAAAATAACGACACAAGAGTTCGAGCTTGGAATTTGTGTCGATTCAACGCCGGTACATGTGACGGTATCGGCGCGTTCAGAACCCGTGAACGTGTGCATCAACACGGCTTCTGGCCATAAACTCACATTCAACTGTTCTGCGACGATTTGGGGTGAAGATCAAGTGACGGACACATGGCCAAGCATACAAGTCACCATACAACCAGTGCTCTCGGCGATCAATCTCACGCGAATCCCACTGGGCATACGTTCCAATTACATGCAGCATGTCAAGCTTGAGCCGGGCTCGCATCCCACTCCTTTCTCGTTGGATTTCAACTCTCGAGAACTGCAAAACATTGAGGATGCGCTCAATTCGGCAACCGTTCAAATCGCCGACCTGAGTTCACATTCTGATCAAAAACCCATACAGTGGAGCTGTCCGTTACACCATATGGTTAGTTATTCTGGCGCTTCGTGGGCTATACCGAACTCTGCGAATCCTTCTACGCAAGACATCAACGCCTTCAGAGAACTACGAGGAACGAACGAGGATGGTGAAGTTATCGATTACGTCAAACCGTTAATCGTCAAATTCATCGTCGAGCGCACGCATGAGGGATGTTTCCGAATATTCTTCACCGGAGGCGATGGTGCGTCATTGAAAGATGCGCCGATCGTCGTGAAGAATAATATAACCGAACCCGTCATTGTTCGGCAAGTCAAAGAGAGTGATCTCGGTATAAAGTCGACGAGAGTGTCTTTGAAACGAGTTACGGCGGATCAAATTGTCATGAAAGGCGTCGGTCACGCATATGCTTTGCGCGCACAGTCCGCGATGTGCTGGGCTTGGAGCATGCCGAGCTTTCCCATGAAAAGCCTCCGTCAAAAACGGAGAAATGCCGTGGCGGACGAACAACGCAACGCGCATAAATTCTTGGAAGTGTCAACAAGTAAAGGTGAAAAATGTGTCATTGAAATCAACACTTTGAACGCTCACTTTAAGGGTTTCATGCATCTCGGTGAGCTCTTCTTCTCGCAGCGCGACGGAAGAGCGATGAAAACGACGATAGTCGGAGAGTGGCGGGAGAGTACTTTTTACATCTTTCTCATGCACAGAACGGCCAGTTTCGATTCATTCTCGATCAGAAAAGAAATACTTGAACAGAGGCGTGAACAGTTGGGAAAGAAGATTCAGAAAGAAAAGCATCTATCAACAACTTTGGCTGGTTTTTCCATCACGCTCGTCGATCGCTTGTACAACGATTGCGTCGAACTCTTGCATACCTCCATCGATGATGTGTGCGTGCAACGCGGACGTAACTTAGTGTTGGGTCGTTCTATGTATAATTTCATCGGTGTCGGTTCACTGCAGGTAGATTTTACCACGAAAGAAGCAACCTACCCAGTCTTTACGTGGCATGACCCGTCCGCCGGGAAATTCATCGAGCTGTATGCGACGCTGAGCGAGAGTCTTTCGAATAATGTGATCGTACACTGTTTCAATCTGTGTACGCCAAAGGACGGTTTAGTGATCCGAGCCGGTGAAGAACTCGTCTGGCGATTGATTGAGTTTAGCAGAATCCTCAAAGCTCAGATTCCGGGTCAAGACGCGAAGACAGAGGAAGAAAATCCAACCGCAATCGCAATGGCGAAACGGCAGACTGGGAAAGACTCTTTGCTGCACATTGTGTCTTTGTCGATTCAACCCATCACGTTCATCGTGACCTTTACACCGAATTCTGGAATCAGGCCTTCGGATGCGAACGCCAAAATAGTCGCCATTATGACGTTTGCGAGCATGCATCGCCTGCATCTTTTGCTCGATGGGTTTAACAAATTTGAAGTGAACACGCTGCAATCGGTCTTGAGGAGAGACTTTGTGAGTTCCGTCAAATCAAAGATGATTGCGCATTCACTGAACATCATGACGTCGATGCACACGCTCACAAACGTGTCCACCGGTCTGGATGCCGTCAGTAAGGCTGTGGAAACCGGTTTCGGCGTGCTTGAGTCGTCGTCGAACCTGGCGCGCTTACCGTCGTCGCTCATCGAAAGAAAACGGATGCGCAACACAATTTTCGGCGGTGTCGTCAACGGTCTCAGCAGACTCAGTAAAGGCGTCACCGAAGGTGTGGTCGGATTATTCATCATCCCTTTTAAGGGTATCAAGAGTGGAGGCATCACCGGAGGATGTAAAGGATGCGCGAAGGGTATCACCAACTTGGTCGCGAAACCCGTCGCCGGCGTCATTTATTTCGCATCAAGAACTGTCGAGGGCGTGGCGAACACCGCTCGAGACGTGCAGAGCGCCGCGTGGGACATCGTGTCTACCGACCAGTCGTCGAAAACGCGGATCAGACGATTACCTCTCGCTGCTTTCTCGGATGGAATCATTCGACGATGGGACGAGAAGAGTGCGCGCGCCGTGTACTTGATGCGAACGAGTAGGGCGAGCAGTCGAGCTCTCGGAATTTCCTACTACCCCGCCCTCGACGATTTATTCGCATCGATGCACACGGTGTTCGGAAATCTCAAACTCATACTCACGAATAGAAGAGTCATGTGCGTGCAAACGGTGGAGACCGAGAAGGGCTCACCCAGAGACTCGACCTGTTTGTGGTACATCGCGTGGTCAGACGTCAGTTCAATTTGGATCGAAGACGTCGTCAACGTGAGCGTGCAGATAAACATCACGAACGACGGAGACACCACCAATCTCGGTTCGTCGAAGGAGTCGAAAATCACGGAAGAGTCGAGTTTTACGTTTCAAGCGCGCGCCGAGGCGGAGGCGTTTGAAATCGAAGCCGACATGCGCCGCAGCTGGAACAAATATCTCGATAGCATGGACGAAAGGTAATAGCGGCAGTCGTAACGATAGCGCGACGTGTATGAATTGATAATCATTTGTATTGTACAATCGTCCTCCACACCCCTAGATCAACCTCGAATAATCGTCTTCAGCAACGACTTGGACTCGCTGCGCAAGGCCATCTTTTCGCTCAACTCTTCTATTTCATTCTCCGTCAGTTCCTTAAAATCACCGTCCGCCGAATCCAACGATTCACCCTGTATCTTGCGCACTAAATAAATGATTGAATCGCGCTCTTGATTGATCTTCACCAATCTTTCCTTGAGCGCGCGTAAAACGCTCTGCTCTCGTTCGCCCAACTCGCGCCGCCGCTCGCCGTCGTCCCCACCATCCCTCCCCGACGCGACGTTCCCATCGACCCCCCTCTCACCCCCATCCACCGACACACCTCCTCTCTCGCCCGCGTCCACCCTCTCACTCCCTCCCCTCTCTCCCGCGTCGTCCCGTCGAGACGTCCCCAACCATTCCCAAAACGACGCCGCTCCCCGTCTCTCTCTCATCGCCGCCAATCTCGCCGCCTCTCGCTCCGTCTCCCTCGCCCGAATCCGCGCCTCGATCCGTTCACCGATGCTCTGTTCACCCCTCTCCCCGAACACGTCGATGTATCGCGCGTACCACGCGCGCGGCGTCAGACTCAGCGCCATCAACAGGAGCGTCACCCACGCGATGCACGCGCGCGCGCGACGCGTCCCACGTTCGTGCACCGACCGCGGCCGTCGTCCACCGCCACCGAGCGACGACGATCGCATCGCACGCGACGATGCGTGCGCCATCGCGCGACGATCCCCGCGCGCGCGCGTCGACATGCCCCGCGCGCCAATCTGCGGAGATTCAATTCATTGTCATCGCGTCACTCTCGGTCGCGCGCGATCGATCGATGTCGACGCCGAGATTCATCGCGCGAGGGATCGGAGGCGTGGAGGATCTTCGCGCGCACCTGAGGGACGACCGCGTGTTTTTCGGCCTTCTCAGGTTTTGTTTCGGGCGCGGGACGTTCGCGCGATGGAAATCCGTCTTTGTGCATTGGAACGGAAGCGCGTGTCCGGTGGTGCGAAGGGGACGCGCGAACGCGATGAAAAACGGGGTGGAGGAGAGCATGGGACCGTGTAGCGCGAGCGTGACGTTTTCGGCGCGGGAGGAGTGCGATGTGGATGGAATCGTCGAGCGATTGGCGAGGACGGTGGCGGCGGACGGGGAACGGTTGCAAAGAGGCGAGACGCCGAAAGATTTCGTCGAGAGGATGACGACCATGAAGGCTGACATCGAGGAACAGTTGAGAGAGGCGAAGCGATTGTTTGAGGAGGCGCGAGGGAGTCGAGGGAGCGGGAAGATGCGACGGTTGACGCTGAAGGAGATGGGACGGGATATGAGTCTGCGCCGGGCGTCCGAGGCGGTGCGCGCGGAATCTGGACCGTTTAATTGGTACGCGCTGCGCCCGGACGCGAACGGAGGGAGCGAGGTGGCGAACGCTGGGACGGGTTCGCTCGATGAACTCACGAAATGGCTGCCGAGTGATGAGGTGATGTTTGCGTTGACGCGGATCGGCTTTGGAAAGGGCGCGCTGCGACGCGTGAAATACATCTTCGTGCACTGGTCTCCGGAGAATGTGAATCCGCTCAAGCGAGGACAATTCAACGCGCAAGAGGACGCGATTCGAAGACTCGTCGGGAGCGTTAACATCAGTCACTTCGCGACGACGCAGGATGAATTGGACCCTCGCGAATTGATTGAGAAGATCAAGGCCAAGGTGGTCCTCGATGGGGAAGCCGCCGACAACGTCGACGATTTGTATAGTTTGGAATCGTACATGGTGTCGTGCGAAGAGGACACCGAGATGCTGAAGAAGGAGATGCCCGAGGCGCTCGAACAGGAATCGAACGGGTCGGCCGAGATGGAGGAGAAAGAGCCGACATTTCAGGAGGCGCTGGATTCGGTTCGGAGCAAATCGCAACCGTACAACTGGATGCTCTGCGAATTGTAATTTCATATGTTTGACTACACGCTCTGCGCGTCACGCTTGGACTTTTTACCTCGTAAGATGCCCGCCGCTTTCGCCGACTTGACGACGCCGCCGAGCTGAGCGCGCGCCGCCACCTTCTTGCTGTTGCGGCGGTTCAAGAGCTTGGGATCGAGCGGCCAGTACGCGTACGGCTCGAGCTTCGTCTTCTTCGAGTAGACATCGCCCGTCGTCTTACCCTTGGCCTTGTAGAGATCCGCACTGTGACGCTCGTGCGTCGTGCGCTGTCTCTTGACGCCTCTGGAGTTGTGCGTACCGGATGTTCGCGCAGATTTACCGGACGCGTTCGTGCGCGCGGTGGCGCCGCCGCGCGACTTGCCCGTTCTCGAAGTGTACCTGGACCGTCCACCCTCCGAACCGTCCTCCTCCGCCTCTTCGCGTCGTCGCTTCGCGCCTTCGCTCTCTTCGAAAATCATGAGCTTCCCGTCGGCGCCGGTCTTATACGCACCGTCCTCGTCCTCGTCTTCAAACCTTACGCGACGACGCTCGCCCTGAGGCAACATGGAGCGACGCATGGCGCTGTCGTCCAAGAGATCGAGCGGCGTATCGCCAGCCGCTGGAAGTCGCGCGCCGCCAGTCGCGCGCTTCGCCGCCGCCTCTGCCGCGGATCGCGGGCCTTCTCCGCCGCCGCGACGCGAAGCGGGCGCGAACGACCCACCGTCGCGACCGCCTCGGCCGCTTCGACGCGTTCGGCCGTCGCTATCGTCCAATTCATCGTCGCTGAAAATGTCACCGTCTCTCCACTCCGATCGTCGCGCCGTGCGCGTCGATTTCGCTCCGTGTTCGCTGCCGGCGATGGATGATTTTTTCTTCTTCTCCAAGCGAGTCTCTTCGCGCTTGATGTGCGCGATGAGCGCCGAGTGTTCTCTCGGCACGCTCGCCTCGACGACGTCGTAGCCGCAGCGTTTGCACATGCGCTCCAACACGACGCGGACTTTGAGCTTGAATCGATTCTTCGAATCTTCGGACCAGTGCAATAACGCCGGGATGAGCCTCGGGAGTTCCGCCGCGAGCTCTTGTTGCGGAAGACGAACGGCCACAACCTTGACGAAACCCAGACACGATTTGACGACTTCACGAGATTTTCCCTCGAGCAACGCGCACACCGCCGGAAGTAACTCTGGCACCGTGGAGACGAGCGCGGAAGAAAATTCGTAGAGTAATCTGGCGAGAGCCATGATGGTCGCCGATTGCATCGTGGGCGATGAGCCGACGATGCCCGCGAGGACGGTCAAGAAGAATCGTCGCACGCCCGCGCCCATCTGTTCGGTGTCCATGTGCGCGTCGTCCTCCTGGTCGTCTCCCGTGCCGAGCCACGCCGCGACGCCGGCGCTTCCGGAACGACTCCCACCGCGAGCCTTCTCGGCGTTTTTACGCTCGATGGAACGAGGAATGGAGATCAAGAGTTGGTACGCGAGAGTGCGCGTTCGCGCGTTAGCCTCCTTGGTGGCGAGGATGAGCTCGGAGAGGAGCACGGTGAGAGATCCCGCGCCGGCCATGTTTTCGGTACCGTCGCCGCCCTGTTCGGCGTCCGCCTCGGAGTCTCGCTCTTGTAAAGCGGGTAGAATTCTTCCGATGACTTTCAATCGGTAGCGTCGCGCCGACGGGAGACACGAATCGACGCCGGAGACGAGGAGCTCTTCCACCTCGTCTGCGTGCGCCTCGAGCCATTTCCCATCCAGCGCTTCGCACAGTTCGTTGAGCAACTTGTACGCGCGCTTTTGGATGACGCTCTCCTTCTCCAGGCAGGCGGGTCTCGCGATTTTATACACCATCTCGAGTCCTTGATCGTCGAGTCCCGAGACGAGGGCGAAGACGAGATCCATAAAGGTGCACCGTCTCGCCGTCTTGTCGTCGCCGCCCTCGATGAGGGCGTCCGGAGCGCCGGGATCGTCGGCCGTGACCTTGACCAGCTTTCGCAAAACGGTTCTAAAAAAGCCACCGAGCTGTTGTTGATCCGTCACCTTTGCGAAAGCGCCGATGGTGTGCGATAACTCTCCGCGGCGGGACGTCGGCGACGCGATGAAGAGATTGAACAAGATGGGCAAAAAGTTCCGCGCGTACTTTCCGACAGCTGCGAGCTGCGCCTCGGCGACGTCGACGGTGAACGATGCGGGCATATCGTCGTCGTTTGCCTCGCCCGCAGCGATCGTCGACGCGCCGTCGCCGGCTTCATCATCGTCGTCGACCTCGTACACCCCCGCTCCGATGCGTCCCTGGCGAATCAAGCGTTTCAATCCCTCGCAAATGGGACCCTGTAAATCGATTCTCGAGCTCAGTGCGTTACCTAAATCCTTCGCCATCATCGGGAACGCCTCCGCGGCGTCGTTGGGCCAATTCGCAAACGCCGGGAACAAGCTCCACAGCGCGTGCTCAGCCGCGCTGCATCGCTGCGCCTCGAACGCGCTCTGCTTGTTTCTCGCCTGCTCGGCCCGAGTACCGAGAGCACGCGCCTGCGGAAGAATGGCATCCGCGAAGAACGACATGCTCGCCCCGATTAAACCAGAACGTAACAAGGGAATGAGCCAGAGACGTCCGGTCTCACGACTCGCCGCGTTCATGATGTCGTGTTCATCCATATCCATTCCGTCTTCGTCGTCGCGGTTCGAGAGCTCGGCATCGATTGCTTCCTCGAGCTTCAACGGAAGCGCCTGAAGCACCTGTTCGGGACCCATGGCTTGAATAGCCGCCGTGATGCAGTCTTGTAATTGTTGTTTGCACATCAATTCGCTCGCGTGTTCACCCATCTCACCGAGCGCGTTCAAAGCGCCGGACAAGATTGGTCCGGAAGCCGGCCCGAGACGTATAAAGGCGCACGTCACGACAGGAATTGACACCGACCACGCACCACGGTAGCGGAATCCAATCGCGGCTTCCACGCTCGAAGCGACCGACATGAGCGGTGTAGGTTTCGATGGAGCTGCTTTACCCGAGGCTCGCGCCGACGCGATAGCCTTGATGCTGTCTTGAACCATGCCGGAATCGATGCACGAGCGCATGAGCGAGATGAGCGCTTCGGCAATCTCCGTAGCCACGCCTTCGTGTGGTGTGGCGAAGAGCTTCACGAGCGAATGAGACGTTGTCGGCAGTGTCTTCTCGGAAGACGCGGCGTCGACGGCGTGCAGCTTACACTGCGCGCGCGCCAACAAGCGCGCCATGGAAATCACCTGCGTCGGCGCCGTGTTCAAGTTTGCGCTCGCCACCGCCGCCACCGGCTGCATCATTCCCATGATGGTGTCCGCGCTCACGCCCTCTCCGCTATTATCGCTCGTGGGGGAATTCGCGAGCGCCAGAAGCGCCTCTGTCGCGTGTTGGGTGAGCAAGGGCTCGTCTAAATCCAACAAGCCGACGCACGCGTCCACGCACGCGCCGCACGCGGGTTCGTCGAGCGTGGGCAACAACGCCTTCATCGCGCCGAGCATGTACAACGCCTCCGTGGCTGCCGCAGTCGCACGCGCGCGAGCATCCTTCGCACCCGCCGCGCCTCGCGCCTTTTCCATTTCCGCGGCGGCGCCTTCCGGCGCCTCGCCGATTTTTCTCGCGAACGCCGCCGTCATCTCCCCGTACGTCTCACCCAATCCTCGAGCGTCGCCCGTGCGCTCCCGCATCCTACGCATGACGTCCGACAGCGCGTACACCGCCGCTTTTCGCACTTTCGGTCGACCGTCCACGGTCAAATTCAGCGTCGCCTGGAACGCCCTCTTTCCAAATTTTTCCGACCCTCCGCTCGCGTCCGCGCTCGACGCGCACCTCGCCAACAATTTCGCCACGTGTCGCATCGATTTCGGCGCCCGCGCGCTCACCACCCGTCCACACGCCATGATCACCTCGCACGTGCGCTCCATCTTCGCTCGCACCACTCGATCATCCGCATCCGTCGCCGCCTCCGCCGCCGCCGCGCTCACCGCCTCCAGCGCCTCCAGCGCATCCTCCCCTCCCGTCTCCGCCGCCTCGATCGCCCGCTCCAGCGCCCCGAACGCCGCCGCGAACACGCTCGTGGACGTCACTCGCGCCCCCGCGCCCTCGATCGCGGATTCGATGGCGTCACACACGCGCACGACGCGAGACGAGGACGCGCTCGCGCGTCCACCGTGCGCCGCGCGCAGTCGCGCGAGCGCGCCTCTCTCGCTCGCGTCGAGTCCATCGGCGTCCGAGACGCGGGGCGACGACATCACGGTCGTCTGCGCGCGCTCGACGACGTTCGAGCGTCGACGCGCGCGCGTCTCTCTCGCGCGCGCGTCGACATCGCATCGCGGCGGCGGCGGCGGTTCCGGTCGAGTGGGCGCGTTTTTTGTGTGTACTTTGTGTATTTCTTCATCGGGTACATTCGTGCTACTCTATGATACATGGTGCCTGTGCCTAAACCCTACTATCCACGGCGCGCGCCCGCGTGCGCGTCGAGCGCCGCGCTCGCTTTGTCGAGCTCGCGCGCGAGGGCGTAAAATTGCGTCACCGACATCTCCACGCGTTCGAACCGGCGTCGGCGAGCGCGTCGGCGCGGGCGAGGAGGCGCGATCACCCCCGACGTCTCGACGCCGGCGGCGGCGTCGTCGCCGTCGTCGGCGCCGTCGTCGGCGTCCTCCTCGAGCGTCAACCGCACGCTCACCCGCGACGCGCCGCTCGCGTTCGTCTCGCTCGTGCTCGCGGTGACGCCGACGCGCCAATCGATGTCCACGAGCCTCGGTCGACGAATCATTCGTCGATCGAATGGATGAATCGAATCGAATCGAATCGAATCGAATCGCGCGCGACGACGAGACGACCGAGCCGCGAATCGAACGAGCGTCGACGACGAACGCGGAGAACGCCACCGGTCGTTCGACGCCGCGCGCGCGCGCTCGGCGTCCACGGGCGAGAGAGACTGACGAGCGAGCGAACGAAGGGACCGCACGCGAGTCGCGCACACACACACACACGGTCGGTCCTCCCAGACACTGGTATCACCCTATGTCATACGTACCGTTTGTCCGAGTATCCACCATATACCGCGCGGTCGTCGGTCGCGCGCGACCGCGCCGTCGTCGCGCGCGAGACGACGACGCGCGCGGATGTCGACCGCGAATCCGTTCAGCGCGCTCGAGCGCGACGGCTCGAGCGTCGGTGCCGATCGCGC
>MDSW01184886.1_pt1 | contig 10764 bp, 7 predicted proteins | sample 811171 | NCBI WGS metagenome assembly MDSW01 (sample SAMN05326641, study PRJNA326480) | marine metagenome | isolation source: seawater | place: Atlantic Ocean: North West | collected 2012 | reverse complement strand
CATTGTATAGGTGCAACGACACTTGATGAATTTAGAGAAAACATTGAAAAAGACCCAGCGCTTGAAAGAAGATTTCAAAAGGTAATTATTGAACAACCCTCGCAAGATGAGACAATTGCAATTCTAAGGGGTCTAAAAGAAAAATATGAAATACATCATGGAGTCTCAATTTCAGACTCGTCAATCATAGCTGCTACTAGACTCTCCACAAAATACATTACAGACAGAAATCTACCAGATAAAGCAATAGATCTCATTGATGAGTCTGCCAGCTTAATTAGAATGGAAATCGATTCAAAACCTGAAGATTTAGATGAGCTTGAGAGAAAAATCATTACATTAAAGATAGAAAAAGAGGCTCTATCTAAGAGTCAAGATGATGAGGGTGACGCAATCGACGAGATCTTAAATAAACTTAAAGATCTAGAGAAAAAATATGATGAACTAGAAAAAGTTTGGGCCGGAGAGAAAGATATTTTGAATAAATCGAATGCCCTCAAATCTCAGCTAGAAGAATCAAGATTGCAACTGGAAAGTGCTAAAAGAAATGGCGATCTAATGAAGATGGCAGAATTAAGGCATGGAGTTATTCCTGAAATTGAAAATAGTCTAAAAGATTCAGAGACCATTAATCATAAGGATTTAAAACTTCTTCGTAATAGAGTAACAGAGGAGATTGTAGCAAATGTTGTATCGAAATGGACTGGCATTCCTGTCTCATCAATGATGTTGTCTGAAAAAGAAAAGTTGCTTAACTTAGAAAAAAAACTATCTGAATCTGTTGTGGGACAAGAGAGAGCTGTTACTGCTGTGAGTAATGCGATCAGAAGGTCTAGGGCTGGCATATCAGATCCAGATAAACCCAATGGAGTATTTCTATTTCTTGGACCTACAGGAGTTGGTAAAACAGAACTTACGAAGGAATTATCAAGACAGCTATTCGATAACATAGATTCACTCATTAGATTGGACATGTCAGAATTCGCTGAAAAACATAATGTGTCAAGATTTATTGGCGCGCCTCCAGGTTATGTTGGGTACGAGCAAGGAGGATCACTCACTGAGATAGTCAGGAGGAAACCATATTCAATTGTATTGTTGGATGAGATAGAGAAAGCTCACCCTGAAGTTTTAAATATCCTTCTTCAACTATTCGATGACGGAAGATTGACTGATGGTCAGGGCAGGGTTATCGATTTCAAGAATACAATTATTGTTATGACTTCCAACCTTGGTGCTGAGTATTTCAGTGAACCTGACGTTGATCTAAAAAATAAAATAAAAGATATTATTCAGAAAAGTTTCAGACCTGAATTCATAAACAGAATTGATGATATTATTGCATTTAACAAGCTTAGTGCAGAAAATTTAAAGACTATAACTATCAATCAACTATCTCAACTATCTAAGAGAGTATATCGTGACATGGCAATTGAGACAATTTTTGATACCTCTGTGATTGATTATTTATCAAAGGTCAGTGATAACAACATTTATGGGGCCAGACCTATAAAGAGAAAAATTCAGACGCAGATCGAAAATGAATTATCTAAGTTAATTATCTCTGACGATATTGTTAAAGGTGGAAGCTATACTATCAGCATCAAAGACGGAAGACTAGCATCAACTCTAAATCAAAAACAGATACAATCAAATCCATCTTCTTGATTTCGCTTTGTAATTTTCATATTCAACACCGAATAAGTTTCTCAAGTAAGTTTCCTCTCTTTTGATTATAAAATAATGTAAAGCAATTGCAGTAAAAATAGACATTAAACTAATATGTAAAAAACTAAGTGATATTCCAAGACCAATTTGAAGTATAACTAAAGCAAGATACATAGGATTTCTGATGTATTTATAAATACCACCAGTTATGAGTTTATTTGACTGAGTAGTCGGATTTGGATCCTCTTCATTTTGCCTAAATAACCCAACAGATAAAAAAATCAACATAAATGATACAAAAATGACTAATCCACCTAATTCAGGAGATCTAAAAATATCAAAAAATGTTGGAAGCTTATAGAGCTGAATGATGTAAAGGTTACTTATACCGATGAAAAAACCTAAATTTAACGACAATAACATAATGAGCGGTGGGAAGGTTGGAATAGCTGGTGAATTATTCAATTCTCTAGGAAAATACGAGATGTGTATGAACAAAAGAAAAGCAAGACCTGAGATAAATGCCATCATACCAAGTGAGAATGCACTCTCAATCTGTATTTGTGTATTACCTAAATACCAACTAAAGAAATTTATATACTGATAAAACATATTTGCTAATAATAGATATGAACTATACTTTTTGAACATAATCGCTTATGAATATATAGTCATCTACCGTGAGGTTTTCTGCTCTTAGGTTTGGTCTCAAATTTATGGTACTGAAATCATTTTCGCTAAGATAAGATTTAAGTGAAGTCTTGATCATTTTCCGCCTACCCTCAAATGCTGATTTGACGATATTATAAAAAATTTTCTCCTGATTTTTATTATGAAAAGGATATTTTTTTGCAGACAATCTTACGAATGAGGACTTTACTCTTGGTTTGGGTGAGAAAACATTCTCACTTATGTCAAACAATTTTTGCACATTAAAGTAGGCTTGAGCCATGATACTCAGTCTTCCATAGATTTTGGAATTAGATTTAGCAACTATTCTGTCAACAACTTCTTTTTGTAACATAAAATGCATATCTATAATCTTATTACAATTGCACATCTTAAAAATTATTTCTGTTGAAATATTATAGGGAAGATTACCTACAACTCTCACTGATTGGTCAAGGCTGTCTATATTATAATTTAAGATATCAATATTAAGTATTGTGCTATTCTCATATTCATGAAATTTACTCTTAAGATTATCAATGAGATCAGGATCTTTTTCAATTAGAATCATTTTTTTGACTTTCGCAATAATAGATTTTGTCATTGCTCCATCTCCTGGTCCTATTTCAATAATCTCATCATGCTGAGACGGCCTGATGGACTTCACCAGCTTATCAACAATATTTTGATCTTTAAGAAAATGTTGCCCAAGATTTTTTTTATATTGCACTTTTGGAAATATCTCTAGCAACTTTTAATGCTTGAATAAAACTTGAGATGTCAGCTTTACCAGTGCCTACCAGTTCTACAGCTGTTCCATGATCTACAGATACTCGAATTATAGGTAGCCCGAGTGTTACATTTGTAGTTTTACTAAAGTCATCAAATTTTATGACAGGTAAGCCCTGATCGTGATACATCGAATGTATCACATCGTACTTGTTCACGAACTTTTTGATGAATGCAGTATCTGCTGGAACTGGCCCATCAATTTCTATCCCCATTTTTTTGAGAGATTTTACGGCAGGTATGATGATATCAATTTCCTCTCGCCCAAGTAGTCCATCTTCTCCAGCATGTGGGTTAATTCCGCATATAAGTATTTTTGGTTTGGTATAACCAAATTTAGTCTTAAGGTCCTCATTTACTATACGTACAGTTTCTATAATTTTATTTTTTGTTATTTCCATTGTAATTTTTTTTAGTGGGATATGAATTGTTTGAAGAGTTACCTTAAGCCTATTATTCATTAACATCATTATTGATTTAGATTTGCAAAGTTTTGCGAGAAATTCAGTGTGCCCAGAAATTTTATAACCACCGGCATTAAGTATGGATTTAGATATCGGCCCCGTGACCATTGCGTCAAAATCTCCACGCATACAGCCTTCAGCTGCTGTTTGTATAGTATCTATTACAAATGAAGCATTCTTAGGACTCATGTGTCCTGGCTTATTTTCCGCTCTGAGTTTTAGAGGATACACATTAATTATTCCTAACCCACTGAGTGTTTTTGATGTAACTGCCTTTAATAGATTAATTTTAATTCTAATCTTTAGTTTTTTTGAGCTATCTAACAATAGTTTTGGGTCTGTAATGAATATATGATTACGCGTAATGTTCGATTTCGCCATCATGACGCAAATATCAGGACCAATACCCGCCGGATCGCCTAAAGTTATAGCTATTCTCTTGTTCATCTAACGTATTCGATGTACGCCTGATCTTTAAGTTTAGCCAGCCACTCTTTTTTTGCGATAGCAACTTTTCTATCTTTGAGTATAGAAATCGCTTGGTTTCTTTTGATGTTGTCCGAGATGTTTTTTATTCTCTTGTCCTCTAAATATAGTATGTGCCATCCAAATCGTGTACTGAATGGTTCACTTACTTCACCAACTTCCATATTAATCATTACTTTTCTAAAATTCTCCACTACTAATTCTTTTGTGATCCAGCCAAGTGTGCCTCCTTCGATCGCAGAGGCATTATCTTCAGAGAGCTCCTCTGCATATTTAGAAAAAGATTCACCATTTTGGACACTATTTTTAATTTTATAAAACCTTTTTTTAATTTCATCTGGTCCTTCCATAGGATTCGTTTTCATAAGAATATGACTAACTTTGAACTCATCAACAAGAATATTGCTCTCAAGTACACGAAGTAAAGTAAAGCCTTTCCCTGTTTTAAAAACTCTACTGTACTTATCTTTATCAAGTAATTGGAGATTACTTTGATAGATATCTGGAAGCTTATAGACTTGAACATCTTCAAGTATAGTTTTTTTTATATCGTAAGCAGGGTATTTTTTTTCTTTATCTTCTATTTCAGTCGACTTAATCCCATCAAGCACAATTGTAGCTTGACTTAAATTTAACTTATTAGTTTTGTCGACGATGACGTATTCTTCTAATCTAATCTTACCGTCTACCTGAGGCAATTTGTTATTTTTTAAATAACTTTCTATTTCTTCATCTGATACATATGCTCTATTAGTAAACTGTGTTCTGAAAAGTTCTTGTCTTTGTATATTTCTTCTCAGGTTATCCAGATATTTCACATAGCTAACATTCTGTCTCTCTACTGCGTCTTTAAGTTGAAGCACAGTCAAACCTTGATTTCTGGCTATTAGCTTAAGACGATTTTGAAGGTCAATATCTGAGATTCTTATACCCATTCTACTGCTTGCCTGATCTAAAAGGGATTCCTCAATTAACTGATCTAGAATTCGATTTTTAATTTTAACAAATTCAATTCTACTCAAATTTTGCAAATTAACCTCTTTCATCCTCTCGTCTAAATCTGATTGCAATATTACTTTGTCATTTACAATAGCAACAACACTATCCTGCAATGAGTAGCCCGTATTAACTAGTAAAAACAGGATCAAGAAAAACAGTCCTTTTGCATTATTCATAATCTGTTTGGTCTTCATAGCCGTAAATTCCTCTTCTGAGTAACGCGGATGTCTTGTTGTTCGTTGTTGTTAAACCCTTGGGCAAGAATTCAATGAATAAAGCATTATCTGTCTTTGTGCCCGTCCAATAATCTCTGGCAACAAGTTTAAGTGAGTAGCAACAACTATCATATTCTAGTCCAAGCATTGTATCGATTAAATCCTCTGTATCTCTTCTATTGTTTGAGAATGAGTAGTTATATTTCCCAACTATGGAAAAATGAGTATTAAAAGAGTAAACTCCAGACAAGTCAATCTCTTCTCCACTGCCGCGAAAATATCTATAATCAGCATTAAATAATTTATTCATAGAACTAGAGCTATTATTATACCTATACCTGATATTATTGCGCATTCCATGACCTTTGTGCGGGTTCCATACTGATCCTATAGACAATGATGAACTACTGCTTAGTCTAGTAGTCATGAGACCGATAATATTCGAAGCATCGGAATGCGATTTTGTATTATCTGTTAGATGAACATCTCTATCATCGAAGTATATTAATTGACCAATGGTTCCAGTGAATAATTCATCACCTGAACTTTCATCTATTATTCTATGTGTCAGAGCTAGAGAAATCTGTTTTGCATCATTGATTCTGTCCTCACCATAAAATTTGTTCTCCGATAGTAGAGAATATTTGAACTCTTTTAGACCAGTGTCAAATAAAGGATTGCCATCTTGATTACCCACCGGAATGTATAATAAGTATGCCTGTGGCTCTAATGTATAAAGTTTATTTCCAACAAATTTATCGAAATATAGTTTTCCACGGATACTAGCTACTGCTGTGGTCTTAGATTTTGGATCTACAGTGTTATTATCAAGGCTATAGTCAATATGCCTTATACCGAATTTTGGAGTAACTTCCCAACCATCTGAGAGCAATGGCATTTCAATACTTGGATAAAATAGATACCTAGTTCCCTCAACCACAGAATTATCTTTATGCTCAAACTTATCAATGCTTGCTTTGATGTGGTAATTGAATTCGGAGTTACTCTTATTTTTGTAGTTAAATTTAAATGAGGGTACAGTTTCATATTGCTCATCAACACCGGATGTTGATGGTTGATAGTATAGCGAAGATAACTCATAACTATAAATATCCTCATCTGTATATGTTTCTCCAAATAATCTAATTTCCCTTTTCACACTAGACTGACTGACAGTACTCAGAGAATTCCCAAAATCATTAAAGTAATCACGGTCAGAAACTCTGCTATATGAGAGATCACTACTGATCATAGTACCAATTAATCCACTTCTGTTGCTAGCAAGGGTGCTATACAAGGTCCTATTATCATCAATATTATAAATATATCGGTCATCACCATATTCATCATCATTTTCCAGATGTGCAAAATTTATTAAGCTTCTCGTTTTATTATGTCCCATATATCTAAATTCATTATCAAATAATACACCTCTATCACTATGGGACGTGACTTCTATAGTAGCATCGTAATTTTGAGCTAAATTGAAGTAATATGGGATAGATAATGCTGTCCCGCCATCTCCGGATGAACCAAAGGAAGGCGTCAATATTCCTGATTGTCTTTTATCTGTTAGAGGATAACTCATAAATGGAGAGTAAAAAATTGGAATGTTTTTATATTTAAGAAGCATATTATAGGAAAGGCCTCTCTCATCTTTATCATAAAGTTTGGTAGAAGTTGAACTAAGTTCCCAATCGGGGTCGTTAACATTACATGCTGTATATGTAGCATTCTTAAGATGTATATCTTTATTTCTTTTAACTATTATTGTCTCTGATAGTCCTGAGCCTGAATTTTTACTTCTAAAATACTTAGCCTTAGAAAATGTGATATCACTATCCATACCCTGATATTCCGCAGATTCTGAATATACTGAAATCTCCTCATTAAAATAACTAACATTACCCGACGCTGAGACATTTTTTGTATCTGTGAAATATTTAATTTTATCTGCCCTTAACATATCACCTTGTCTTTCAGCCTCAGCATTACCTTCCGCAAGAAACTCTTCTCCAGTTTGACTTTGACTGTCAGCTCTAATCTCAAGTGTAGACTCATCAGATATTACAAGCGTTCTGACATCCTCGAAAGTTTCAAAAGTATTTGATTTACAAACACCTGACTCCTCATCGAGGTATTCACTGTCATTAAGAGAGATTGTTATAACTTTGTCTCTCGGACTATTTTGATCATTATTATTAACTTGAACGATAGAGCTTTCAGACATCTCTAGCTTAGGCCTTTCTATTTGACCAAACTTCTTAAATGTCTTCTGGTCTATAATAATTTCAAATACTTTTTCATTTCTAAACACTACGGAAAGGTTTTTAATTTCTTTCGAATTTATATTGTTGTAGAAATAATAATTCCAGTGATTATCATTAAAAGGACTTGATATGGGTTGTCCTAGAAGGTACACCACTTGCTCTCTAGATAGGCCGATATCAAGCTGCTTAAAATTTTTCTCTTCCACAAGACGACCTTGTTCAAGAGGTATAATATAAGGCTCAATCTGAATAATCGACAGTTTTTCTTGGACGTCTTTTTGAATATCACTAACGAAATCTAGGATGCCGGCATGAGCCGTCGATGTGATCAATAGCATGAATGCTGTTAAGAAAGATCTTATTTGTATTGTTAGAACCATCGTGGAAAATTATAGCATTATCTGATGCTTCATTTAAATTATCACTTTTTTATGATTGAGATAATCTCGTCAGTGAGCCTTTGAGGGCCATCTTCACCACCGATTATTCTATGAAGGATACCTTTTCCCCTATAAAAGTCTATAATTGGTTCAGTCTGCTCTGCATAGACTTTGAGACGATTTGTGACAGTTTCCTCGTTATCATCAGCCCTTTTAACAAAAACACCCTCTCCGCACTTATCCCCCTCCCTGAAATCTGAAAAATACTCATTTTCTATTTTCCCGCATGTATTGCAAGTTATTCGCCCAACACATCTTTTAATTATCAAATCGGTCGGAACGTCTATTAGAAAGACATATTCGATGGAGAGGTTTAGGTTATTCAGTAAGCTATCTAAACTAGAGGCTTGAGATAAGTTTCTGGGGAATCCATCGAGTATGAAACCATTTTTGCAATCCTCGGAGGTAATTTTTTTTGAAACTAATTTCAGTACGATATCATCACTCACAAATTTGCCTGATGACATAATTTTTTTTAGTTCCTGCCCCATCTTTGATTCCGATGCTGTCTCGGCTCGAAGTAAATCACCTGTAGATATCTGAGGAATACTGAATTTTTCTTCAATATTTTTTGATTGAGTTCCTTTCCCTGAGCCAGGTGCTCCTAAAAAAAGTATATTCATGTTTCGTCTCCTAATATTTTTTTATAGCAGGGGAGCAATAACGAGGCTAACAATTGCCATTACATTTATTAAAATATTCATTGATGGTCCTGAAGTATCTTTTAGAGGATCACCTACGGTATCACCTACAACCGCTGCTTTATGTGTATCCGACCCTTTACCACCAAAATTGCCTTTCTCAACGAATTTTTTTGCATTATCCCAAGCACCGCCGGAATTTGACATTGTCAAGGCAAGTAAGATGCAACTAACAAGACCTCCACCGAGAAGGCCACCTAACATTTCAGGTCCGAATAAAAATCCAACAGTAACAGGCGAAAAAACCGCTATTGCACCAGGCATGACCATCTTTTTCAAAGCCGCACCAGTTGCTATTTCAACGCACTTTTGATTATCGGGTTTTCCAGTTCCCTCAAGTAAGCCAGGTATTTCCCTAAACTGTCTTCTAATTTCATTGATCATGCTATAGGCTGCATCACCCACTGCAGTTATTGTTAATGATCCAACAAGAAAAGGAATCATGCCGCCAATGAATAGGCCTATGAGGACGTTCGTATCAGTTAGCAGCAATTGAATTGGCTCTTGTCTACTGTGATTTACCTCTTGAACAAATGCAGTAATAATTGCAAGTGCTGCTAGAGCTGCAGCACCAATTGCAAACCCTTTTCCTATTGCTGCAGTTGTATTGCCAACCTCGTCTAGGCTATCAGTGATTTTTCTAGTCTCTTCACCAAGAGCTCCCATCTCTGCAATTCCACCTGCATTGTCAGCTATCGGGCCATATGCATCTATTGCCATTGTTATTCCGACAGTTGCCAACATGCCAACAGCAGCAATTCCAACTCCATATAATCCTGCAAAATAATTAGATAAGAAAATAATTACTACTAATGTTAGAACAGGGATCACAACTGACTGTAGTCCAATTGATAGTCCAGTGGTTATTACAGTAGCTGACCCTGTTTGTCCTTGCTCAGCAATTTTTCGAACAGGTGCACCACCCGTATAATACTCCGTAACAAGACCAATAATAATTCCACCAATCGTTCCAGAGAGAACCGCATACCATGCGTTTTCTGTAACCCCTAGTGATATAATTACGAAGTATGCTAGAACTATGAATGAAATTGCTGATGCAAATGTTCCCCCTCTAAGAGAATTTGCGATATTTGTCTCATTACTACCCTTTCTTGAAGCTAAGATTTTTATGATTAATATTCCAATTATTGAACATAATAAACCAAGAGATGCAAGTGCGAGCGGGAGTGACATGAGTATTTCCCTTGACCCAAGTTCAATTAAATCAGATTGAAGCATGGTTGATGCTATTGCTATAGTTGCAATTATTGCTCCACAATATGACTCAAATATATCTGAACCCATACCTGCAACGTCACCCACATTATCTCCAACATTATCTGCTATTACGCCCGGATTCCTTGGATCATCCTCTGGGATATCTTTTTCTACTTTACCTACTAGGTCCGCGCCTACATCTGCAGACTTTGTAAAAATTCCACCGCCAACTCTTGAGAATAATGCTACGGTTGATGCCCCCATTCCAAAACCATGTATCGTTGATGCAGTTGCGGGATCGGAACCATAGAGGATGTATAAGAGTCCCAAACCTAGTAATCCCATAGCCGCCACAGTTAAGCCCATAATTGATCCTCCGAAGAATGCGACTGATAGACTGTCGCTAACACCCGAATTTTGTGCGGCTGTAGCTGTTCTTACATTTGCTTTTGTAGCTGTATACATGCCTATAAAACCAGTTATTGAGGAACTTAATGCACCGACAATGAATGCTATGGTGCTGTTCAATCCAAGTCCTATATATATCCCGAAAACAAGTATTAGAGAGAACACAAAAAGTATGGAATATTCTTTTTTCATGAACGCCATGGCGCCGAGATGTATCTCATCTGAGATATCTGTCAAGTTTTTTTCTCCGGCAGGATATTTCTTTACTTGTGCATAGAGTAAATATGCCGCTAGTAGACCGGTAAAGCCTAATATTATCGGTATTAAATTCATCTTAAATCACCGTTTGTCCTTTTATTTGTTTTCCTTTTAAAATTCTTACTTATAATACAGATATGGTAAGTAAGCATCGCAATGAGACTATCAGAAAAAGGCGT
>MDSW01116334.1_pt1 | contig 10765 bp, 4 predicted proteins | sample 811171 | NCBI WGS metagenome assembly MDSW01 (sample SAMN05326641, study PRJNA326480) | marine metagenome | isolation source: seawater | place: Atlantic Ocean: North West | collected 2012 | reverse complement strand
TGTAAAAGATCCTTCAGGAACTTGGACTGAATTATCAAACAATCTTGACAACCTTCGTGGATTGAAATTTTCAAACCCTGCCCAGGGTACTTGGGAGGTCCATGTCAACGGAACGAATGTCCCACGTGGGCCGCAATTCTTCGCTTTGGCATTGAATCAGGAAACAACATTGGTTAATCTCACAGAGGATGAAGACTTGGATGGCGTCATCGACGATGATGATGATTGTGTTAGCACATACGGAACATCAACCATAGACAGAACGGGATGTCCAGATAGCGATGGAGACGGTTACTCAAATCCAGATGGCGTGTGGCTTGTTGCAAACGGTGCCGATGCATTCCCATCAGAAAGCACACAATGGGCTGACCAAGATTTCGACGGATACGGAGACAATGGCGTTGGTTTCCAACCAGATGCATGCGTTTCTACACTTGGTAATTCAACTCTCGATCGCTTTGGATGTTTAGACGGAGACGGTGATGGATATTCCAACAACGATGGCGTATGGCTTGTTTCGAATGGTGCAGACGCTTGTAATACTGTGAAGGCGTTCTCCTCACGAGATAGAAATGGCTGTCCTGATGAAGACGGAGATGGATCTTCTGACCCTGATCCAACCGGGATTAACGGTTCAGTTTGGACCGTTGCAGACGGAGCTGACGTATTCTTGGGTGATTCAACCCAATGGGCAGACTCAGATGGTGATGGATACGGTGATGAACCTGAGCCTGCAACACAAGGAGATTCATGTGTGGCTGATGCAGGTACATCCTTCGAAGATCGATTTGGATGTCTTGATTCAGACAGTGATGGATATTCTGATGGAGATCTGACGTGGACCACTGCAGAAGGTGCTGATGCATTCCCATCCGAACCAAGCCAGTGGGCTGACCAAGATGGTGATGGATACGGGGACAATTCAACAGGTGTAAACGCAGACAATTGTCCAACCACCTTCGGAACGTCTACTGAATTAGGTAATCTCGGTTGCTCTGACCTTGACAACGATGGATTTGCTGATGGAGATGATGCATTCCCGAACGATTCTACACAATGGGAAGACGCTGATGGTGATGGATTTGGAGATGAACCTACAGGAAATAATCCAGACCAATGTCCGACTGTTGCAGGAACCTCTGTAACAGACCGCTTTGGATGTCCTGATTCGGATAATGATGGGACTTCAGATGAGGATTTGTTAGGTACAAATGGCCCAATCTGGACCATTGCTGATGGCGCTGATATTCTTCCAAACGATGCTTCACAGCAAGCAGATTCTGATCTTGATGGATTTGGAGATAATCCTTCAGGCACAAATGGAGATGCGTGTCCTTCCGTACCTGGAACATCCACAGCCGATAGAAATGGATGTCTCGACACAGATGGCGATGGTTACTCCGATGAAGATGGTTCATGGAGTATCGCTCAGGGAGCCGATGCATTTCCAGCCGATATCAGCCAGTGGGCTGATTCTGATAACGATGGATTTGGAGATAATCTGACTGGTTCAAATCCCGATGATTGCCCAATGCAAGGCGGAAATTCAACCGTTGACCGAATCGGCTGTCCTGATCAAGATGGGGATGGTATCTCTGATGCTGATGGGCTTTGGAACGTTTCACAAGGTGCAGATGCATTCCGTTATGATAAGACTCAGTGGGCTGACCAAGATGGTGATGGATACGGAGACAATGCCTCTGGAAATCTTCCAGATGCTTGCCCAACAGAGTTTGGAGATTCATGGCAAAACAATACCTTTGGATGCTTAGATACCGACCAAGATGGCTGGGCTGATAGTCAAGACAAACAACCAGACGACGCAACTCAGTGGTCTGATGTTGACGGCGATGGGTTCGGTGACAACCTAGGAGGAACAACTCCTGATGCCTGCCCTGGAATTGTTGGGAATTCAACAAAGGGTAACCGCTACGGATGTGTTGATTCCGATGGCGATGGATGGGATGACACAATCGATGAATTACCTGCAGTAAAATATCAGTGGCTCGATCAAGATGCTGATGGATTTGGCGATAATGCAACAGGGCCACAACCCGATGCTTGCCCTGGAGTACCTGGCACATCGACCATCGATCGTTATGGATGTGTTGATTCAGACGGTGATGGAATCTCCGATGATAACGATGCATTCCCAGCAGACCCAGGTCGCTCATCTGATGTCGATGAAGATGGCTATGATGATCTCGAAGATGGTTGTATGCTGATAGCTGGAAATTCCACCTTCGACAGATTTGGTTGCATCGATTCAGATGGTGACGGTTACTCTGACGGTGATGCGCAGTGGAACACTTCCGATGGCTCAGATGCTTTCCCATTTGAAGCAACGCAAAACGCTGATCAAGACAACGATGGATTCGGAGACAATCCAAGTGGATTTGAAGCGGATGACTGTCCAACAACACAAGGTAGTTCGTTTAGAGATTCATTTGGTTGTGCTGATGAGGATAATGATGGCATGTCCGACGTGAATGACGACTTCCTAGGCGAATCATCTCAGTGGACTGATTCTGACTCCGACGGATATGGTGATGAGATTAACGGGACGCAGGGGGATTTCTGTCCTTTGGAATCAGGAACCTCAACAAACGATGTCTACGGTTGTGTTGATACAGATTCGGATGGTTATTCCGACCTCAACGATGTTTGGCCAAATGATGCTACTCAATGGTACGATGACGATATGGATGGATTTGGTGATGAAAACTCAGGTACGGCTCCAGACCAATGTCCAGATGAATATGGTACCGCCTCTCTTGGTACCTTACAAGGATGCCCTGACACCGATGGAGATGGTTATGCCGATTTAGAAGACGCATTCCCATTGCATGATTCTCAGTATCTTGACAGCGATGGCGATGGTTGGGGTGATAACGAAACATCTGGCGCACACAAGCCTGACCATTGGCCTAATGACCCTGATCGAAACGCCGGAGAAGCAACACTCGAATGTTTACCAGAACAAATCTCCAGAGATTCAGTGACAGGGGCCGATTTCCAATTCACCTGTACAGTTACCACCTCGATGAGTGACGGGTTTACAGCACGGATTGATTTGCAATCCTCTACGAATTTCTATGCTGAAACAAGTTCCCAATTGATGGTTTTCAATACGGGTTCAGATTCGTTCCAACAGAAGATATTCACCGGCCAAGCACTCTCTGAAGGGTCCTTTACCCTCGTTCTAACAGTTACAGAACCGGGTGCTGAGATTCCAATGGATACTGCCTCAGTACGACTGAATGTGTACAATAGTTCTGTTTCTTCTGGTGGGGAAGATGAATTCACATGGGACACTGTTCTGGATTCAACTATTTTCCAGATCTCTGCTGCAATGATTGTCTTTGTATTCCTCTTTGGGATGTTGATTATTCGTGGTAAATCTCGACGAATTAAGGATGAAGAGGATCGAAAAGTACAAGCTGCTCAAGTATTGTACAACCGTATGATGTCAGACCAAGACGTTGTTCAGAGGAGAAGAGTTGAATTGGGATACAATGCAGTACCACTTCCACCTGAACTGAAGTGAACCGATTTGACCGATGCGCTCAAAGAGGAGAGATTGTTCGCAGGGACTACCACAGTGCGGATATGGTGAAGTGGTTATCATCTGAGGTTTCCAACCTTATGTCGTGGGTTCGACTCCCGCTATCCGCACCATCATTAACAAAGCCTATGAGGGATTTGCGAACAGCGGTGTACATGCAGCCCCTAGAAGCATCCAAAGGCCTCTTTCTCGTCTTAGTAATGCTCCTTGCCTCATTGTCAGGATGTTTTGGTGAAGAAGCCAGTGAAGACCAACCTGTGGTTTCATCAATTTTCCAAATCGATTACACATCTCCAGAAGATGCAGTGCTTCGAGCTGGGGAATGGCATGAATTCATTCTCGAAGGAAACGGTCGCTCACTTTCTGTCCCTACTGGAATCATGCTTTTCATCAATGGTTCAGTCCTTCCGAACGGGTATGTGACGGTAACAGGCGATCAAATTAATGGAAAATTGCTTCTCACTCCTTATGTCGAAAATGCAAACCTTACAATCGTTCATCCAGACGGAACAGGAGAAAGAATCGAGATGCAGGTTGCTGATGGCACTCCGATTGTTAACGGAGAAGAATGGCTTGATAGAATGAAATTCATAACAAGCGTTTGTGCGGATTCAACTGAATGTGGAGGATACATAAATCGATGGATGGGATCTCCAAATCCTGCCTTTGAGCGTGCCGCTTCTTACTTCCATGGTCATTTTGAAGCACTTGGATACGACACACACATCTTACGCGTTGTCGATCACGGAAATCCTAGCGAGCCTGAAAGTCTGAACGTCATAGCATGGAAAGAAGGACGTGACGATTCATGTGTTCAAGGAATGGGTGGTCACATGGACATCATGTTCCCACTTGGCCCACCTGGTGGTGGAACATACGAGGGAGCATACGACAATACTGGAGGGACTGTGAGCATGATGTTGTTTGCCCAAGCTTTCGTAGATATTGAAGTGCAATGCGACACATTCCTTGCCCTATGGTCCTCCGAAGAAGCGGGTTTGCGTGGATCAAATTCCTTTGCCAACAATGATTGTGATTATTGTTTGCCTAAGGATAAGGAATTACGATTTTACATCAACATGGACATGATGGGAATTTCCTATCCTGCAATTAAACCGACTGGTGAACCATACCCTTACCATGCTTGGTCTGGACCTGATTTTGACCCGGAGATTCAAGATGTCGAGATTACAACCGTACTTGATCACGTTCACAGAGATATCCTCGGAGCACCAATGGATATGAGAATTGAAGGTACATATGGTGCTGGTTGCGATCAACATTGGCCTGAACATGAAGATCTTGTTATGGACGTCCATGAAGACACATTTGGACGCTCAGACCACGTTACATTCAGAGACTTAGGTGCTCAAACAATCTTCCACCTTGGAGCATACGATTCTGATTACAGCGCATACCATTCACCCGATGACACTCTTGACAACATGATTGAGGTCGTTGGTGGCGAAGATGAACTGATGAAGAGTATGGAATTCGTGATGTGGGCTGCAATGCTCGAATTTATGATTGCAGATCAAACACCAGAAATTCGTAACGTCAATGCTTGAACGGTAGAACGACGTTTTTTGAACTCGAGGTCGTTCCTGAGAATATGGAGGATGGAATTGAGGAGAAATCCTCCTTATTTCAGAGAGTTCTGAATTCTCCTTTCCTTCATCCAACTGCTCTTGTTCTTGGTGCAGTCATCGCCTTATCTGAATCCATTTATCTGCTTCTCCTTGGAGAGCCCATTCAGAATGCAATTTGGCCTCAAGCAATACGTACTCTTGCTTGGACCTTCTTTTTGCGCCAGCACATTGCTACAATCACGGTTTTGTCCGCCATCATTCTCGCATTGAGCATATGGGTTGCTATTCGAAAACAAAGGGGTGTACAATTGCACCCCCTAGCAATCGTTTGCCTCCTTATGCTGATTGGAGCTGTTTTCGCCTCTTGGATTATTTTCTTACTCATGGACATTCGTTACATCCGTGGTGCGTTTTTACTCCTACCAACAATCTACGGAGTTCTTCTCTTATCAGCAGCAATAGCGGTAAAGGGACCTCCTCATCTCCCTAAGCGTGAACAAAGTAAAACCGAGAAAACCTACACAGTCCTCCACTTGTGTACAATCTTCTTTGCTGCTTGGCTCGTTATGCCAGGCATACCTGCGCTCATAGGAATTGCACCTTCGCCGCCTGAGGCCCCTTCCATGGGCTATGGAGCCCAACCAGGACCATTTGATTCTGCAAGCATTCAATATCCCTATCCAATTCCTGAACTCGTTTCTGAGATACAAGGACCTACTGAAGAAGACATCGAGTTCTCCGTTTACCTTCACTTGCCTCAATTACCAAGTGACCCCGGCATCGAAGGAGTGCCACTCGCAATATTGCTTCATGCTTTCAATAATCCATCCATCGAATCTTATTCAGATTGGATCGACCATTTAGTTGGGAAAGGCATGGCCGTCGCCTATATCCAATATCCAACAGACGTTCGTCCTAAAGAAGCCGACACATTTACGCTCGTCGAAGAGAATGGCATGTCGAATTGGCCACATCATGTCCCAAGAATGCATGCCCTTCAGTCTGCAATGGATTTGCTACAGGAACGAATCGATGATTCGACACGAGATGATTTTGTCAACCAAACATTGGGTGAACTGAAAATCCTTCCACAGCATTTGTGGATAGGTGGACACAGTCTAGGTGGTGCATATTCACTGCAAGCCTTGCAAATGGCGATAGACAAGGAGTGGGGAAATCAAACACTTGTTGTTGACACCGAAATGGCTGCTGCAAGACCTGTACAAGAAAACTGGTTACCAAATTACACCAATTTACCAGAGAATACCCTTGTCCATCTTGTCGTCAGTGAAGATGATATGACTGTTGGTCAATGTGACAGTGTACATCATATTGAACTGTTCAATATGGTTGATGATAATCATACCTTACTGATCTACATACCAAGTGATCGATATGGATTTCCTCGTCTTGTTGCAACCCATTATATCCCTGCAAACGAAGCACATGATACACTTGCAGATTGGGCTATGTATCGAAGAATAGATGCTCAAGCAGATTGGGTTGTTGCTCATAGTCGAGGTGATTTGAATACTGCAGATTTTGCCTATGCGAATCTTATCGATACCCCATTGCTCTCTGATATGGGCAAATGGTCTGACGGAACGCCAGTATTACCTCTTCAGGTCTATTCAAACCCATCTGAGAGTGGTCTTTTTGCTTCGTGTTTCTGAACAATTCTTTAACGGTAGGAAGAGGAGTCGAGACGCATGGAGGAGACTGAGAACGACTCAAAGTCCCTCATCAAGTTGATTTCAACCTCAACAATAATCGCATCCATGTGTTGCTTACCAAGCGTCATATTGGTCATGTTTGGACTTGCAAGCGTAAGCAGCGCAGCTGCCTTGTCTGATACATTATACTGGGGAACAGGAAGTTACTGGTGGTTTAGACCCACGATGTTAGGATTAGCAAGTCTATTCGTCATCATCGGACTCGTCATGTATTTTAGAAATCGAGGGATTTGTACACTCGATGATGTGAAGCGACAGAGAAGAAAGGTGGTCAACACTTCTCTTCTTGTGATCGTAATTGCATATCTCATGTATTTGCTTTTCAATTACGTTATTCTCACTGAAATAGGAATATTACTCGGACTTGAATGGGAATCAAGTCGGCTCTGGAATAAGTGATCTAGTTATTGTTACGAGTTGTTGAACATCCAACGCCCCAAGATGCCCCAGAATCCATCGCATCTCTCGTTGCTTCAAGGAGTGCTTCTTCTGGAGACCTCACAGGCGTCAAATCAACTCCATAAGCAAGCATGATTTTATGGGTCTTATTTGTATAATTTATCAATTGGATTTTTGAATTTCCAATTGGAATTTTTACATCTAAGTTTCCAATTGGAATTTCGATATCTCGTGGGTTGAAATGCATCCCCATTCGGAGGGCTTTCTGAATTGCTTCCTTCCCTGTCCAGGCCAACAAAGGATCTAATTTTCCTTCATTCAGCCGTACCAATTCATCTCCCTTGGCCATCATATCGAATACTGCTGGTTTTGGAGGGCGATTTAATGGCTCGGCATCAACTCCAACTGTCCAGCCTTCATCAATGAGAGAAACACATGCGAGCCCATCACTATGCGATATTGAGATACTGGGCAAGGAATACTGAATCCACATACCATGAATGACCTTGAGGTAAGGAGCTCGTTCTTCTGTCCTTGAAATCATTAATGCAGAAAGATCACTTAGGCCCCATTTGAATAATGCTTGCTCCAACAACCATCGAGCACTAAGGTGCTCATCTCTTCTCTTCTCTGTTTTGAAGGTACGAATCTCATCCCAATCAATCAGTGTCAATGTCGACGGATCAACCTGCCTGATTTGGCAAGTGGCGACAAGCAATCGTATGTTGTGCTCAGTTTCGATGAAATCGAATTTAGGTTCCAACACATCACCCTCATCGTTCGAGAGTGAATTTTTGATCATCCGGAACGGGTGCCATGGCCTTTAATCGAAGGCCCTTCAAAGCAACAACAGGAGCATCATCATCCCCGATAATCAATACATCATGAACCGTTACTCCAGCATCTTCTACTTGAGTTCGAACTGAACGTAATCGCAACTTCTCGTCCTTTTCAGGGACGCGTAGCATTGTGGACCATTCAATTCCAACTGGTAGACTGCTGAAGCCTTCTGATTCCATGGCGACAAGACCAGCATTCTGGAAACCTGCTTCGATGAGCATCGGTAAAGCCTCGAGAAGAACTTCTTCTCCATCACGTTCAAGGGCGAATTGATCAGTTGCAGGGAGTTGATGACGCATCAATGCGATACCATCGACACCGGGTTGTTCTGAGTCGCCTACACCTCGCAAGACACCACCATGTGATTGGAAACGAGGTCCATGGAAATATCTCAGATAGATGAAGGAGGCATGATGTTCAAGTCGTCCTTGTGGCGGTATTCCTATGGATGGAAGTGCTGTAATCTCTCCTTCCAAGAATCCGCTCAAATCATCGGACTTTGTTACAAGGCGAACTGTTGCTTGATGATGTTCACGTTCTCCGAAGACGACACCGTCTGAATTGGTCAAATCCGATACGAGTGTACATGATACCCAAGAAACGTCTCCCTCTGTACGCACAACTTCGGCAAGAACTCGTACAGTCATCGAACTCTTCATAATTTTCACTGGTAAACCGAACTTGACATCTTCAAATCCAGCGAGACACGTATGTGGGCAAAGCAGAAGTGCATTTTCAGCAAACATCTCCAGTGCCATGACACCAGGGTGATAGGGTACGCCATCGATGGCGTGATCCGATAAGAATGGATGATCTGCGACAGAAAGTGTACTTTGGGTCATCATCGAATGTTCTTCATCAACGGAAAGAACCTTGTCAATAAACGGGAACCGTGAAGGATCTGCTATGAGAGAAGCCATGTCTCCAGAAAGCATCAACGGAGCCTCTCTAAATGAGTCGAATCGGTCCATAAGACCTAGAGAACCACAGGCTATGACTCTGCGCTTTCCACCTCGTAATGCCTCATCTACAAAGATTTGAACACCAGTTTCAACTGGAAGTGTTTCAATACCTGCTTCTTCAAAGACTGCTTCTATTGAACCTCGAGTTGCCATTCCGACATCTCTCCATCCCGTCCATCCAATAGCAACCGCTCGACAGTCGCCTTTAGCGGTAAGGCGTGCCATCTCTGCATCAAGTATTGAATTCGCAGCAGCATAGTCTGTTTGACCACCATTTCCGAATCGTCCAGCAACCGATGTAAATGCGCTTGCAAATCTCAAACTTCCATTCGATGATGCTACTGCACCCATTAATGCAGCCCATCCATCGATCTTCACTCGAACAACATTGTCAAATGTATCCCACGATTTGTCTCCAACAAGCTTGGAATCTTCAAGTCCAGCGCCGTGTACAAGACCGGTGATCGGTTGAGGTAGAGATGCTCCAAGTGCACGTAGTCCATCGATATCCGTTACGTCAATGGAATGATAGAATGCTCTGTTTCCAGTGATTTCTATTTCAGAAAGTGTCTGATAGACATCTCTGCTTCGAGTGAATTTCTGCCAAGCCCGATTCCATTCAACCATCGTAACTTTTCCAGATTCAGAAGCATCGATTAATCGTTGACGAAGAGACATTTTCTCTTCTGCCAACTTCTCTTCTGACCAATCCAACCATTCTGAAGTTTCTTCGATAAGAACAGATCGACCAAGCAGATGAAATGCAGCTCCAGCATTCTCACTTGCTTTGGCAACACCGATCATACATGCAGCAGTTACACCAGAACCTCCGCCGGATACAAGCCATACGTCATCCGATTGCAATGGTTCGACATCCCCGACAACATCTTCTGCAAACGCTGCTAATATCCAACGACGCTTGTCTCGGTCAAGTCCAACCTCAACATCGCCTCCACAATTGAACAATTCGTTTTCAATTAGTTCAGCCGCTTGCTCAGCATCGAAAATCAATTCAGGATGAACGTCCAAGGCACGAGAACGTAATTGTGGTTGTTCAAAGGAATAGGATTTCGTAACGCCTGAAGCAGCACATTGAATCGAATTGAAACGCTCTCCGAGCGTTCCATGTCGCCCATCCATTGCAGTCACGCTAGCAATTAATCCATTCGAAAGAGTTGCAAACTTAGCATCTAATCCCTTGAGTAATCCAAACCAGCCATGAGATGAGAGCGTTACTTGAGAAGATGGTGTTGCATCTTCAGACCATTTCGCAGATGCGAGTTTCATTGGTGCAAGATGTATCAGACCTGCTAATTGAACATCGGATAAAGCGGAAGTAATCGCCACGAGATGTTCGCTGTTTCCAGGATCGCCTCGATGCACTGTTCGTCCTTGTTCAGTTTGAATTGACACATCGCGAATACCCGCTTCAAATCCAACACGGATTGTGGATAAGCCTCGAGTTTCTAATCGTGAGCAGAGTGCTTCTGCAATTCCCCACCCATCATCAGTGATTACGACTGTTCCTTCAAGAGAAAGGCTATCTGTAATCGTTTCTGCTTCTTCAACCTCTACTTGCCAACGCCGGCAACCTGCATCACTTGGAGTTGCAACTGCAGGAACTGGTGTGACAGCGGATTCCTCTGCAACAGGTGCTGTTGTTTGTGGTTCAGGCTG
>MDSW01221948.1_pt1 | contig 10766 bp, 8 predicted proteins | sample 811171 | NCBI WGS metagenome assembly MDSW01 (sample SAMN05326641, study PRJNA326480) | marine metagenome | isolation source: seawater | place: Atlantic Ocean: North West | collected 2012 | reverse complement strand
TCAGGTCTATGAAATTTTTTTACAACACCTTCTTTCAGGAGATAATCTGCAAGTGCACCAAATTTTTTAATTGGAAATTTGTTATCATCATTTATTTTGGCTACATAATCAGGATGATTTATTATGGGCAATTCCATAGAAAGACAATATTTTATCTTTCAACACACATTGCAATACCCATACCACCGCCGATACAAAGAGTCGCTAAACCTTTTTTAACATCTCTTTTAATCATCTCATGTATAAGTGTTACAAGAATTCTTGTTCCAGATGCACCAATCGGATGACCTAGAGCTATTGCACCACCATTCACATTGATTTTTTCATCTGGTATTGAAAGTGTTTTAATCACAGCTATGCTTTGAGCTGCAAACGCTTCATTGATTTCAAATAAATCTACATCTTTAATCGTCCACCCAGCTAAGTCTAAAGCTTTTTTTGTCGAGGGGATTGGACCAGTTCCCATTAAAGCTGGGTCGACTCCACAACTAGCCCATGATTTGATAGATACCAATTTGTTTAATTTTTTTCTCTCTGCCTCATCATTAGACATTAGTGTCACTGCTGCAGCTCCATCGTTAATACCTGATGCATTCCCAGCAGTTACAGTACCATCTTTTTTAAATGCCGGTTTTAACCTTGAGAGTGCATCTAAGCTTATCCCTTCTCTTGGGTGTTCATCTCTATTAAAATTTATCTCGGCTTTATTCGACTTAATTCTAAAATTAATTATTTCGTCTTTAAATTTGTCTTCTTTTTGAGCTAATAAAGCTTTCTCTTGAGATTTAAGAGCAAATTTATCTTGCTCATCTCTAGTCACTTGAAACTTTTCAGCAACATTTTCTGCTGTAATGCCCATATGATAGCCATGAAACGCATCCCACAACCCATCTTTAATCATTGTATCAATTAGTTCGGTATCACCAAGTTTTTTCCCATCTCTAAGATGTACAGCGTGTGGAGATTGAGACATACTTTCCTGACCACCTGCAACTATAATTTTTGAATAACCAGACTTAATGCTTTGAAAGCCTGAAGCAACAGATCTTATTCCTGAGCCACAAACTTGATTAACAATATAAGAGGGAATTTCTTTTGGCACGCCTGCATTTAATGCTGCTTGTCTAGCTGGATTTTGACCACAACCTCCTGTAAGAACTTGTCCCATAATTATTTCATTTAATTCTGTTTTACTAATATTTGATTTTTTTAAAGAATTCTTAATTACAATTGACCCAAGTTCATCGGCCTTTACATTTTTTAAGGATTTACCAAAGGAACCAACAGCGGTTCTTATTGCAGAGGTTATAACAATATTTGTCATTATTTAATTTATATAACTAACTATTATTTTTAGATAGATGTTTTTTTTCTACATAAAGCAACTAATATCGGTAGTATTAAAAATAGGTAACTTGCATTTCCAGTGGTAAAAAAACTACCTGTACTTTTTATTGGAAAAATTTCTACAAGAAATAAAAACTTTAATGGAATAAGCGAAAGATAATCTAAAGTAAATTTTTCGTCTGAAAACCTTTTCTTAAAAGATATATAAAGCACATTCAAAAAAGTAAAAAATATTAATAAAAAACCAATTATTCCTGTCTCAGTTAAAATTTCTAAGTAATAGTTATGAGGGTGCATATTACAAATAAACTGGGAATTTTTATTTAATTTTGGCCTTTCATGACAGTAATATCTAAAATTTTTAATACCACCTCCAACGTATTTATTCATCAACCACGTTTGATAAAAAGTAGAAAACTCCTTTAAATATTGTGGAGTTTCTGTGGAATTTAAATCCCGTTTCGCAACCTGTTCAGTCATTTTAATAATTTGATTTTTAAAATTATTAAAATTATTTTTTACAGGAGTGTTTAAGTTATAAATTAAAAAAAAGGAAGCTAAAAAAATAAAAAAGAAAGGTAATAAAAATTTTCTAAACTCCTTTTGAAGAAGTAACATTAGTCCTATAGATAGTAAAAATAGAATCATTGGCATTCTATTTCCTGACAATATAATTCCAGCAAAATAAAATAAAATAAGTAATAAGAAAATAATTATAAAGAATTTATTCGATATTTTTAAATTTAAAAATGGAATAAGAATAAAAGCAAATAAAGAAAATCTTTGTATATAGCCACCAGCTATTAATTCATCATCAAATGGTCCGGAAAGTTTTCTACCACTTGACATATATCCAAAAATATCTTTACCAAAATATGCTTGATAAAAGATATCAAAACATACAAATAAAGAAAAAAAAGAAGAGGATATAAAAAAATATTTTAATGAAACATTTCCTTTTTCAACTAAAAATCTAAGCGCGAAATACAAGATAAGGTATCTAAGAAAAAAAAAAGATTTTTCTGTTGTTGAAAAATATCCCTTCCAAGATGATAATTCTTCAAAGTGAATACCAATTATTATATCGTTAAGTATCCCTGTAAACAAAATTAGTATAAAGAATATAATAAGTATTTTATCTAAAAGAAAATATTGGATTTTAAATATTTCAGTTTTGTAAAAAAATAAAGCAGATATTATAATTAATAGGATATTGCCGTTAATAATCGTATTTCCTGCAATGAAACTTAGTGGCAACAATGCTAATAAAAAGCTAAGGTATTCTGATTTTGTTATTTTAAATTTTAATATTGATAACATTTATTATAATTATGGATATTATTTATAATTAAACTTATTTTAAAAATGATTTTTTTAATAGCAAGCGAAAAGGCGCCTGTAGCTCAACTGGATAGAGCGCTTGGCTACGGACCAGGAGGTTCTGGGTTCAAATCCTAGCAGGCGCACCATTAATGAAAAAGATAAATCCATTATACCTTATTATTATATCAAGTTTCCTAGTTAAAATTTTTGCTATATCGATAGTTGGTGATCAAAAAATAATGAATGAATGGTCTTTCCTAATCCATAATTTTAATTCTTCGGGTGTATTTGGCTACAATGTCGTCGTTAATGATTTTTTCGCAACCCCATTATTTGCTACCTCGGATGACATAGTTTTACCTACAGTTTATATGCCCCCGCTATACTTCTTCTTTATTTATTTTCTTCAAGTAGTTTCGGCTGAATTTTTTAACTTAACAAAATTAGTAATTTTTGTGCAAATTATTTTGAGCACAGTGAGTGTATTTTTTTTATATAAATTATTACAAAAAATTGATAACTCAAAACTCGCAATAATTTTTACAGCATTATTTGCTTTTTTCCCCATAAGTATTTATGCGTCAACCCAAATCTCTTCAATAACTTTACAAATTTTTTTATTAGTTCTTTATCTCTATTTTTTATCGAAATTTTTTGACAAATATAAAACTAAAGATGTGATCATTTTTTCTTTGATTTCTGCTTTGCTAATTTTAACTAGAGGAGAATTTTTAATATTTTTTATTTTTACAATTTTTTATACCTTTATATATTTTAAAGTAAATCTGAAATTATTTTTAGTCACATTGTTAACCACTTCTTTTTTAGTTTCTCCATACCTAATTAGAAATTACAAAGTTTTTGATGAATTAGTTTTAACAAAATCATTTGGCTACAATCTTTTAAAAGGAAATTATAAAGAGTTTAAAGTCGAAGGAAATCCTGAAATAATTGAAAAGGATTTTAAGATCCAGAATTTAGGAATAAAAACTGATAAATATTTTGAAATTAATTTAGATAATTTTTATAAAGACGAAGCTATAAAATATATTAAAAATGATCCTTTTAAGTTTTTGATAAATTACCCTAAAAAAGCTTTAACTTTTTTATTTCTAAATTTAAATTCTTCATACCCAGGATACTACAATTTAATACATTTAGTTCCAAAAATCATTATTTCTATTTTTAGCTTTATAGGGTTTGTTTTTTTAATAAAAAGAAAAAGAGGTTTTTTACAATTTTTAGCATTATATTATATTTCAAATATACTCTTTTTTTCAATCTTTTTTATTCTACCAAGGTACAGCCTGATTATTTTACCTATACAAATTCTATTATCAATTAGTTGTATAAAATTCTTCCTAAGAAAAATTTTCAATTAGTTCATTAATAATTTTTTTAATAGAATACTTTTGTTTCCATTTTGGATAATCTTTTTTAAATCTTTTCATATCTGAGATATACCAAATATGGTCTCCTACTCTATTAAGTTTAATGAATTTTTTTTTGATTTCAACTTTCATAAAATCTTCAACAATATTTATCGCTTCTAAGACGGAACAGTTTGAAAATCTTCCACCACCTGTATTATATACTCTACCTGGTTGGGGTTTCTTATAATATTCCCAAAAACAATTTACTAAATCGTAACTGTGAATATTATCTCTAACTTGTTTGCCTTTATAACCGATGAGAGTATATTTTTTTTGTCTTACAGAAGCCTTTACTAAATAAGATAAGAAACCATGTAATTTCGCTCCAGAATGATTGGGCCCAGTTATACATCCAGCTCTGAAGCATGCAGTTTTTAATCCTATGTTTTTACTGTATTCTTGAGTTATTATATCAGCATATGTCTTAGATGCTCCAAAAAGACTATGAGTACAGTCGTCAATAGACATAGACTCGTTGATACCATTTCTAAATTTATGCTTTGGATTTATTTCCCATCTAGTTTTTTTTTCAATTAAAGGTAAAAAATTAGGATTATCTCCATATACTTTGTTTGTAGACATAAATATAAAAGGAGCTTCAGGACAATAATTCTTAGTTAGCTCCAAAAGATTAAGAGTTCCTTTAGCATTAATATCAAAATCGATAAAAGCGTTATTTTTTGCCCAATCGTGTGAAGGTTGTGCCGCACAGTGTATAATAATTGATATTCTTTTTTTACATTTTTTGAAAATTTTTTTTAAAAGCTCATAATTTCTTATATCAATATTATGATGCTTATAATTTTGAATATTATTCTTTAGTTTATTTTTAATCCAGGAAATATCACCGTCTTTACCAAAAAAAAATTTTCTTGCATTATTATCTATTCCAATAATATCAAATCCTTTCTTAGAAAAAAATAGCGCGGACTCAGACCCCACCAAACCACAAGAACCAGTAATTAATGCTATGCTCATTTGAAATATTTTAATAACATTTTATTTTGAGTTAACCAAATAAAAATATCTCTTATAACTTTATCAATATTTTTTTTTGGTAACCAATTATAAAACTTTTTTAATTTCTTGTTATCAGTAATGAAATACGGAATATCATAGTTAGAGGTTTTCTTTACGTTATTTATTATAGTTTTTCTTTTAGTAATTTCCTGACATTTAATTGTTAATTTATTTAGAGAAATCGCATTAGCTAATCCACCGCCAATATTAAACGTATTATTATAAATCTTATTAAATCTTTTTAATTGTATATAAATTATCTCACAAACGTCATCTATATGAATTACGTCTCTTACCTGGTTGCCTAGTCCACCGAAACCAATATAAGAAATTTTTTTTCTTAAAAGATGCCTGGCTACCCACAAAGGAACAAAACCTTGATCTTGTTTTCCAAATTGCCATGGTCCAGCTATGACACCAAATCTATTTATTAAATATTTTTGCTTCAAGCCGAAAAACATTTCTTTTATAAGTTTTTCTGAGGCTAATTTTGTAAAACCGTAAAGAGAACTAACCCCTGAAGTATCAAATTCTTCATTAATTTTATGTTTTAATTTAAGTGATTTTTTTAGATTTAAATTTTTAATCAAATTTCTTAGCTTTTTTATTGAATATACTCTACTTGATGATAGGAATATTATATTACTTTTATCTTTTAAGCATTTCTTCAAAACATTATAGGTTCCAACTAAATTAGTATTAAAAACTCTATCTGGTTCTTTTTTAGAAATTTCTATTGCAGGTTCAGCACAACAATCAATAATTACATCAAATTTAGGAAGTGTTTTTATTTTTGTAAATTGTTCAATATTTATTTTATGGTTCCTAATATTTACTTTTTTTAATCTTTGTTTATTTACATAGGATCCTTTCCTACTTAAATTATCTATAGTCATAATCTGTGCTTTTTTTATTTTCTTTTTCAAAAAAATGGCGATATTTGATCCTACAAATCCGCATCCACCAGTAATAAGTATTTTCATTACAAAACAAATATCTTACAAATAGAAAAAAATAAACTAACTTATGCTTTCAATAATCGTACCAGTCAGAAATGAGTCAGATTATATTGCAAGTCTTTATAATTATTTCTTAAATAGCCTTAAAAATATAGATTATGAGGTTTTAATAATTAACGATTTTAGTGATGATAATACCTTTGAGCAGTGTCTTTCATTAGAAAAAAAAGATAATCGTATAAAGGCACTTAACAACAAAAAAAAAGGCTTAGGCGGAGCTATAAATCTAGGAATTAAAAAAGCTTCAGGAAATTTTGTAACAATTATGATGGCTGATCAATCCGATGATATCAATGATCTAATTAAGTATTACGAAAGTATTAATGAAAAAAGCTATGATGCTATTTTAGGCTCTAGGTTTTTAAAAGAGTCAAGGGTTGTTAATTATCCATTTCAAAAACTAATTTTAAATAGAATATTTAATTTTTTTGTTAGCATCATATTTTGGAATAAATACAACGATTACACTAATGCTTTCAAGATTTACAAGAAAGAAGTTCTTATAGAAATTATGCCATTAATTTCTGAAAGTTTTAATATATTTTTAGAAATTCCTTTAAAGATTATTTCTAGAAATTATACTTATAAAGTAATACCAATTAATTGGACAGGTAGAGAAAAAGGGGTCTCAAAATTTAAAATTAAAGAGCTAGGTTCAAAGTATTTATTTACTTTAATCTATTGCTTTATAGAAAAATATTTATTAAACATAAAAAAATGAAAAATTTATTTCGTTTATCTTTACAAAAATCTGTAATATTTTTCTTTATAATTATTTTTTTGATCCTTTTAGGGCTTAGTATTATTTTATAAATAGGCTGAAGTTAAAAGCACTAATCCTAGAAAAATTCTATAATACACAAATAAATTTAAATTGAATTTTTTAATATATTCTAAAAAATATTTTATTGTGATTAATGAAAAAATAAAAGATAAAAAAATCGTTAGAATATTTAACCTAGTAAATTTAGCGTCTTCTGATAATAGAATATTTTGAAGACCAAAAATTGAAACAGCAGCTAAGATTGGTATTGATATTAAAAAAGATATTTTTGCAGCATCTGGTCTTTTGAATTTTAATAATCTAGCGATAGTAATCGCTATTCCAGATCTACTTACGCCAGGAACTAAAGATAAAATTTGTAAAAATCCTATAATTAAAGCTGATTTAAAATCAAAGTCATTTTTTAGATTTTTCTTTAATTGAAACTTATCGCTAAAATATAATAATATTCCAAACAATATAGTTGTCCATGCTATAACCTCGACACTTCTTACTTTATTTATAAAATCTATTTGCACAAGCACAAATCCTATTATCATTATTGGAAGTGATGAAATTAGAATCTTTAAAAAAAGAGCCTTGTTTTGATAAAAGTTTATCAAGTCTTTATAAAAATAAAGTATTACAGCAAAAAAGGAACCGATATGCAAACTAACATCAATCGTTAGTCCTTGATTATCAAATTCTAAATAATTTGACACTAATATCAAATGAGATGATGAGCTGATGGGTAAGAACTCAGTTACTCCCTGAATTACAGATAGTATAAATATTTCAATCACTTGACGAAACTAAAATTAAAGGTTGTTTTTTTGTTGTCAATTTTGAATGCATATCAGCTATGCAAAAAATGACACTTATTATTTGAGGTTTTTATATTAAAGGTAAATATTATTGACCTTAAAAAACTTTCATTCAATAAAATCTTAACTTATTTAACTCTTCCATGACTAAAAAAATGTTAAAATTTGTAGATCTTAAACAGGAGTCACCTGAAAAAAGAAGTACAAACAAAAGAAAAGGTGATTTTAATGAAATATTTAAAGAGTACATCACTAATAAAGCTACAGAGCAATCAAGCAGATGCTCACAATGTGGTGTACCTTTTTGTCAGGTACATTGCCCTCTAGGTAACAATATTCCAGATTGGTTAAAGCTAACTGCGGAAGGGCGAATTAAAGAAGCATACGAAGTTTCACAAAGCACAAACAATATGCCCGAGGTATGTGGAAGAATTTGTCCTCAGGATAGGCTTTGTGAGGGGAACTGTGTAATTGAACAGTCTGGTCATGGAACAGTTACAATTGGGTCAATTGAAAAATATATAACCGACACAGCCTGGGATAAAGGCTGGGTAAAACCCTTTAAAGTAAAAAAAGAATTAAAACAGACAGTAGGAATAATAGGTGCAGGTCCAGCTGGAATGGCTTGTGCTGAGGAACTTAGAAAGTCAGGTTATCAAGTTACTATTTATGATAGGTATGATAGGCCTGGCGGTCTTTTAATTTATGGAATTCCAAATTTTAAATTAGAAAAATTTGTTGTTGAAAGAAGGACCAAGTTATTAAGAGAAAGCGGTATAAATTTTGTTCAGAACTTTGAAGTAGGAAAAGATAAAACTCTATATGAACTCAGGGAAAAACACGATGCTATTCTAATTGCAACAGGAGTTTATAAAGCAAGAGAGATAGATATACCTGGGCACAATCTTCAAAATATTTTTCCAGCAATGGATTTTTTAACTGCATCAAATAGGAAAGGTTTAGGTGACAAAGTTAAATTATTTGATGATGGAACTTTAAATGCAGAAGGAAAAAATGTTGTTGTAATTGGTGGAGGAGACACTGCTATGGATTGTGTGAGGACTTCGGTAAGACAAAAAGCTAAATCGGTAAAATGTTTATATAGGCGTGATCGAGAAAATATGCCAGGATCAGCAAGAGAAGTAGGAAATGCAATTGAGGAAGGAGTAGATTTTGTTTGGTTGACAAGTCCAAAAAGTTTTATCGGAACAAATAAAGTTGAATCAGTGGAAGTAAATAAAATGAAACTGGGTGAACCTGACTCGTCGGGCAGAAGGAAACCTGAAATTGATAAAGGATCCGAATATAAGATCCCAGCAGATCTAGTTATTAAATCTTTAGGATTTGATCCCGAAAACCTACCCAAACTTTTCAATGCTAATGAATTAGTAGTTTCACAGTGGGGGACTTTAAAAATTGATTTGAAATCAATGCAAACTAATTTAGATGGGATATTTGCTGCAGGTGATATTGTAAGGGGTGCCTCACTTGTAGTTTGGGCAATTAGAGATGGCAGAGATGCTGCAGTTCAAATTGAAAAATATTTACAATCAAAAGTAAACAAAAACAAATCAGTTGTAGCGGCATAAATTAAATGAAAAATTATAAAAAAAATAAAAAAATTTTAGAGGAAAGCTTTAATTACACTCAGGAGATGGAACACGACGCTTGCGGGGTAGGATTAATTGCCTCAACAAATGGAAAAAAATCTAGGAAAATTGTGGAGTATGGCATCGAAGCATTAAAAGCTATTTGGCATCGAGGTGCTGTGGATGCAGATGGAAAATCTGGTGATGGCGCAGGGATACAAATTGAAATAGCTCCAGAATTTTTTAAAGAAAAAATTTTATCAACTGGTCACACACTCGATGAGGACAAGAGAATTTGTGTTGGAATGGTTTTTCTTCCAAGAACCGATTATTCTGAACAAGAAAAATGTAGAGAGATAATCGAGTCAGCATTATTAGCCGAAAATTTCTATATATATGGTTGGAGGCAAGTTCCAATAAATCCAAGTGTCCTTGGCAAAACTGCAGATCAAAATCGACCAGAAATCGCACAAGTAATGTTTAAAAAAAACGAGACTTTAGAAACAAATGATCTTGAAAGAAATTTATTTGAAACAAGAAAAAAAATTGAAAAAGTAGCTAGAAACAAACAAATTAAGGATTTTTACATCTGTTCTTTTAGCTCAAGATCTATTGTCTACAAAGGTATGTTTCTAGCTGAGATGTTATCAGAGTTTTATCCGGATCTTAATGATAAAAAATTAACCTCTAGATTTGCGATTTTTCATCAAAGATATTCAACTAACACTTTTCCTAGTTGGGATTTAGCTCAACCTTTTAGAACCTTGGCACATAATGGTGAGATTAATACAGTTAAAGGAAATATAAACTGGATGAAAATTCATGAGCAAGATATGTCGAGTCCGCTTTTTAAAGATGTCAAAAATTTAAAGCCAGTTATTAGAAGCTCATCTGACTCTGGCGCATTAGACAATGTTTTTGAACTCTTAACACACTCAGGGAAATTAGCACCACTAATTAAATTGATGATGATTCCGGACTCATGGTCAAAGAGAAGTAAAACAGTTCCAAAAAATCACCAAGACTTATTTAACTTCCTTAATAGCACGATAGAACCTTGGGATGGTCCCGCAGCTATTTGCGCAACCGATGCGAAATGGGTTTTGGCTTCCTCTGACAGAAATGGACTTAGGCCTTTAAGATATTCAATTACCTCAGACGATCTATTTTTTGCAGGATCAGAAACTGGAATGATTAAAATTCCCGAGGAAAAGATTATTGAAAAAGGAAAACTTGGTCCAGGTCAAATCATTGCAATCGATTTAAAAAAAGGAAAATTATACAAAGATAAAGAAATTAAGGATCTTTTGGCAAAAGATTATAAAAAGTACAATAAACAAATTATTGATTTAGAAAAAAAGATTTCATTCGGAGGAGAAAAGCCAAATTTCTTAGGTGAGAATTTAAGGAAAAGACAATTTTTATCAGGATTAAGTATAGAGGACTTA
>MDSW01131739.1_pt1 | contig 10766 bp, 12 predicted proteins | sample 811171 | NCBI WGS metagenome assembly MDSW01 (sample SAMN05326641, study PRJNA326480) | marine metagenome | isolation source: seawater | place: Atlantic Ocean: North West | collected 2012 | reverse complement strand
TTCGAAGTTGTAAAATCAGTTGAATAAGTATTTGTAATAAATTTGTACATGCTATAATTTGAAATTTAAATGAAATCAAAAATTTTAGTCACAGGGGGTTCTGGGTTTATAGGCTCACACTTAGTAAAAAGTCTTGTAAATCAAGGGTATAATGTTGCTGTTACAACAAAATATGACAGTGTTTATGAAAATATCAGACTATTTAATATATGGGAGAAAATTACAATTATTGAAAGTGATTTAAGACATTCAAATACAATAAATAAAATAAATAATTTTAAACCAGATATAATTTTTCATTTAGCCGCCTATAATGATGTTAAGGGTAGCTTCTCAAATTACTCTGAAGCACTAGAGAGCAATATTATTGGTACTTCAAATCTTTTAGAAAACTTAAGGAACTATAAACAATTTATTTATGTTTCAACATCTGAAATTTACGGACATCAAAATAATAAAAAATTATTCATCGAGAGCATGAAGGCTCATCCAATTTCTCCATATTCGATTGGAAAATATTCAGGTGAACTGTATGCGCAAATGCATATGCTCCATATGAAAAAACCAATAAAGATATTAAGACCATTTAATGTTTTTGGGGAGTCTCAAAGTATGAAGGCTGTAATTCCAGAGTTAATAAAAAAATTCATCGATAATAAGGTAGTAAAAATTACAAAAGGAAATCAAACTAGAGAATTTAATTATGTTGGTAATACTGTCAATTTTTTAATAAATGCTATGAAAAATCAAAAGTTTTTCAACAACATTACAAATATTTCTGATGGTAATGAAATATCAATAAAACTACTTGCAAAAAAAATTCAAACACTTACTGCCTCTAAATCTAGACTAATTATTGGAGGGTTGCCTGAAAGAAAAACAGAGATTCATAGGATGAAGGCCTCTACTGCTAAAATGAAAAATTTTATTGAATTTAAAAAATTATTTACATTTGACGAGGGATTAAAAAAAACAATCGAGTGGTATAAAAAAGAAAAAAATCTGTTTAAAAATCTTTAATTATGTATCTTATTTAAAGCAAATTTATTTATAATTATAAGTCTGGAATTTTCAGTGTTTTTGATTTTATTGATAGATGTGATTTAAAATAATTTCTAGTCATTAATTCTCTAGGAAGATTTAGTCTCCATGAGTGATTTTTATCAAGTCTTATTTTAAAATAAATATTAAATATATTCAATTTTTTATCTAATAATTTTAATGGAATAACCGCACTAGAATTAAAACTGACTACAGTTTTTGGAGTTTTTTTCATCTTTAAAAAATAAATTTCAATAGGATATTTTGATTTTATAAATTTTATTGATCCAAATTTTTTTTCTAAAATATTTAAATTTTCTTTGGGGTGTGGAAAATAATAGAGATTTTTATTTTTAAATTTATTTTTTATATACTCTATAAGGAAATCATACTGATGTTCTTTAAAAAAACCTGATTCAACAATTGGTTTGCCTAAAATTAATACATTCTCTGAATAACTTCTTTTGTTAAAAAATTTATTTTTAAGAAACTTGAAATCATTTTTTTTATAATTTTTCTTTTGAAAAAATTTTTCATCAAAAATAGAAAAAAACGAATAATTTGATTTTTTTAGTAATTGTAAATTTTTTTTTAGTAGTACATTTGTACCATCATCAAGTACCAATACCTCCCTTGAGATTTTTGCAAATTTTTGATTCAAATATGAATAATAATTACCTATAATTATTTGATCTATTCCCAAATTAAAAAATTTCTTAATATAAAATATTAAATATAAAATCTTAATTTCTTTTTTTTTTTGAAAATTTAAGATTAGATTATTTTTTTTGATTAACTCTCTATGGCAAACTTTAATTTTTTTGAAAGCATTTTCATTAGTGTAAGGGCATAAAATTATAAAATTATTAAATTCTCTATGAAATAGTTTATGCGCATGAAAAAATTCAGCTAAATTTAACATCTGCAAAGTATTTGTTATAATAATTATTTTTTTACAAAAAGATAATTTTATTAAATTTATAAAAGAATTTATCATTTATATCTAAGTATTTATAGTTTTGTACACTTTAAGAAAAATGATTTGTGTAGCTTTAAACAGTTATATTCCTCATAATTAAATTAATAATTTTTCTGAATTTTTAATTCGTTAAATTTTTTTTGCAATTAAATAATCTTGCATGTCATCTATATCAATAGATTCGATTTTAGATTTATTAATACAGGGTATTGCATTCTTTGGTATTAAGGTTTTTTCTTTTTTTAAAATTAAAGGATTAATTAAATAACCCAATCCATTAATTTTATATAATTTGGCAAGCGATTGTGATCTTTTTGTAAAATATTTTTGTGATATATATGGTAATATTTTGTTGTTCTTTAACTTTAACATCCATTCTGGATGTTCACTACATTTAGAAACACTAATAACAGATTTTTTTTTATTAATTTTAAAAATTCTTATCATTTCTTTCAAAGTTTTTATTGTTCGGAAGGGTGACGTGGGTTGTAAAATAAAAATTCCATCAACTTTTCCAAAATTTTTTTTATACCAATCATATGCATGAATTACTGCTTTATAAGAAGGAGAAAAATAGTCTGATAATTTTTTAGGTCTTACCCAAGGAGCCAAAATGCCATATCTTTTTGATAATCTTATAATTTCTTTATCATCGGTTGTTAATAATATTTTTGTAAATAATTTTGATTTTTGTGCAACTAAAAAGGTGTGCTCAATCAATTTTTTATTTTTTAGTAAAATTTTATTTTTATTTTTAATTCTTTTGGAGTTTTTTTTAGCTGGAATAATTGCTAATATTTTCATATTTAAAATTTTTAGATTTAATATTTTTTTACAAATTCTTTATTTGCTGTCTCATAATCACTTAACCTACCAATATCTTTCCAATATTCTTCTAAAGGAAATGAAATTGTTTTTTTTTTTTTTAAAATAATTTTTTTAAAAAGAGAGGTCATGTCAAAAAATTTTTTTGGTACTAAATCAACACATTCTGGATTTAAAACATAAATTCCAGCGTTAGCAAAAAATTTATGTGTTGGTTTCTCATTGATAGATGAAATGCTTTCATTGACTAAGTTAACTTCGCCATAAGGTGAGTTTATGCTGTATTTTTTTATACCCATAGTAGCTATGGAGTTGTGTTTAATGTGAAAATCTAACATTTTTTCAAAATCAAGATTAGTTAGTAAATCTCCATTTATTATAAAAAAAGGTTCAGTTAACTTTTCTTTAATAAGGCTCAAGGCTCCAGCTGTGCCCATCATTTTTTTTTCTTTAACATACTCTATATTTACTCCAAACTTGCCTCCATTACCGAAATAATTTTCAATTATATGAGATTTATAGTTAACACAAATAATCAAATCTTTATAACCACAATCTTTAAATGTTTTAATGATTCTTTGTAAGATAGGTTTGCCTCCTACTTTTAACATTGGTTTTGGAGTGTTTTTAGTAAGTGGTCTTAAGCGTATTCCCTTTCCACCAGCCATTATCACAACTTTATTGAATTTTGTTTTACTTTTTAAAAGCTTATTTATTATATATAGTTCTGTAACATTTCCTTTTTTATTAATTACAGGAATTTGATAGATTTTTCTAGATAGAGCGCTATTAAATAACTTTTCTTTTGCGTCATTCCTTTTTGCAACAAGCGGTCTTTTATTAATTATTGAATTTATAGGACTATTAATATTGTAGCCTTTTAAAAAACCTCTTCTAATATCACCATCTGTTAAGGTGCCAATTAACTTGTTTTTGTTATCAACTACTAGTGCAATTTTAATATGTCCTTTTTCAATAACCTTTAAAGCTTTTTTAATTGTTGCATCTTTAGTGATTTTTATATTTTTTATATTTTTTACACTTTTCATGTAATTTCCTTTAAGAGCATAAAACTTTCAGCAAACTTACATCCAGAAGTTGATCCTCGAAAAGTCGCTAGTGCTCTAATACTTTTCTCACTTCTCGGAGAGGGATGTTTGTTTATTTCACTTTTATAAATTTTCATTATTTTAATTTTTTTATTTAAATATTTACTTATGTCGACAAATGTATTTGGTGTAAAACTATTTTTTTTTATGCTTGGGGCAAATTCTGTTTCACTTAAGATCTCCATCATGTATATTTTTTTTATAAAAGGGAATCTAAATGATTTGGTGCAACTATAGCTAGCTTGAAAAATTTTTTTATGATCAGTGTGAATATCTTCTTTAAATGGAAGATAAATAATATTTGGTTTCACTTTATTAATTACTTTTGACATTTTTTCAACTAATTCTACCATGCTATGTTGATCAACCTTAGCGGTTTCCAGCAAGAGACTATGAACGCTATCAAAACTAAAAAGTTTTGAAACTTTGCTTATTTCTTTATCTCTATTTCGATAATAGCTATGCTTTTTGTTAAGAGTTGTACAAATAAGCCAGTGAATTTTGTCACCATTAGCTTTATGTTTGAGCAAAGTTCCTCCGCATCCTAAAGTTTCATCATCTGGATGTACGGCTACAACTAGTACTTTATTTTTCAAAGATATTCTCCAATATTTGGGATTTTTTCAAATTCATGGTGGGTTATTCTTATGGCTCCATCATAAGTTTTTACTAGTATTTTATCTTCATTTATATCTAAAACTTTTCCACTCTCAATGTTATTTTGTTTATTCTCAACTATTTCTACTTTCCAAACAATAATCTCTTTCTCATTATATTTAATATGGGCTCCAACATAAGGTTTTGATAAAGCTCTTACCAAATTATAAATAGCCTGACTTTCCATTCTAAAATCTATTCGACCATCAGTTTTAACTCGTTTTCTCCAGATATTGGAGACTTCATCATTTTGTTTGATTGTTTGATAATTTTTTTTTTCAAGTTGTGGTAAAAATTCTTCTATTTGCTGCAAAGCATTATTAGCCATTTTGTTATATAAACTTTGTGCATCATCATTGCTTGAAATATCAAAATTTTTTTGAGATAAAATTTCACCACTATCAATTCCTTCATCCATAAAAAAAAAGGTCGAAGCACTTTTTTTAAGACCCAGTGCAAGTGCCCAAATCAATGGATGACGACCTCTATTTTTTGGCAATTCAGAAGGATGAAATCCCAAAACACCCATTGGTGCTAATCTTAATATATTTTTTTTTAATAAATTAGACCAGCCAAAACAAAAAATAATATCAGGGCTTAGAGATTTGATCCAATTATAATTATCTTTTGAGTTAATATTATCAACGTATTTATAAGGTATTTTGTTTTTTTCACATAAGGGTCTTAATTCAGCAAAATCACTATTAAATTCTGACTTTTCTTTGGTGCATACTCCTACCACTTGAGCATTAAGTTCTATTAGTTTTTGAAGAGCTATTTTTGAAAACTTTACGGTCCCTATAAATAATATTTTCATATTGAAAACTTTATTTTAAAAAAATTTTTCTTTAAAGTTTTATCTAAATTTACTTTTTTTAAAACTTTAATAATTTTCTTACTTGCAAATCCATGATCGTACGGATTTTTAACATCTTTTAAAATTTTTTGAAATCCATTCGAGTAAATTTTTTTAATAGCTTTTTTTATATTTTTTTTACTAGGCAAACAATCAACTACACTTTCTGCTTTCAATCTACCATTCTGTCTATCACCAATATTAATAGTTCCTGTTTTAAAACTTGGTGCCTCTAGTAGGCCACTTGAGCTATTACCAATTATAAAATCAATATATTGCAAGGCACTTAAATAATTAAGTTGTCCTAAGGAAGTTACTTCAATAGATTTTTCTAAATTTTTTTTTGTGTATTGTTTAATCATTTGATTTATAACTTTTCCATCCATATCACTGTTTGCTTTAGTAAAAATTATGTTTGTATCTTTTAATTCATCAATGGCATCTAAAATTTCCTGAAAATTTTTTTTTGATGTCTTGTCTTCTAAAGTAACAGGGTGATAAGTAACTAAAATATTTTTAATATTAAGTTTGAAATTGATTGATTTTTCAAAATCTTTTTTTTTTAAAAGTTTAAGTCTTTTAATACTTTCAATTCCAGCGCCTCCTACGTTAAATACCCTATTAGGTTCTTCGCCTAATTGTATTACTTTTTTGCGATATTCTTCAGCGGCTGTAAAATGTAAATGACTCATTTTAGTTATAGAATGTCGAATAGCTTCATCAATTATTCCTTCTGTAGCTTCGCCTCCATGAATATGTGCAATGGGAATTCGTGATATCATAGCTGAACTTACTGCGCTAAAAATCTCGTACCTATCTCCTAATACCACGACAATATCAGGTTTTAACTTATTATAAGCTTTTGAAAAAGATGTTTGGGCTATGCCCATAGACTTTGAAATACCTTCGCTGGTGTCAGAAATTAAGCGTATGTCTATTTTTTTATTAATCTTAAAATCTTTCTCTATTTCTTTGTAGGTTAAACCAAACTCAGAACTTAAATGCGACCCTGTAACAATGAGCTGGAGTTCAAGATCTAGATCGGCCTCAACTTCCTTAATTAACCAGTATAATAATCCATATTCTGCACGTGATCCTGTTACTACGCATATTTTCCTCTTGCTCATATCAGCTCATCTTCCTTGTAATCTTTTGTAGCTTTAGTACCTATAATTTCGTCCCATTTCATAGGGCTTATGCCATTTCCTGGTCTTTTTACTGTAAGGTTATTTTCGTTTAAAACGTCATTTTTCTTAATTTGAGTTTTAGCAACTATTGACTTTCTTACTATTTTTATATTTTGCTTTTCACTCTTAGAAGGAATTTTAATACCGCTGCCAAGTGCTAACTCTATATTTTTAATTGCTGTTACCATAGCTTTTAACTCTTGTGGCTCGAGACTTGCCTTATGATCTGGTCCTTCCATATTACGATCTAAAGTAAAATGTTTTTCTATACAGCTTGCACCTAATGCAACTGCAGCTATATCAACTTCTATTCCTAAAGTATGGTCGCTATATCCAAAGCTCACATCTAATTCATTTCCAATAGTTACCATTGCTCTTAAATTTACATCTTCTAATGGAGTTGGGTACTCAGTATTAGCATGTAAAACTGTTATATTTTCTTTTTTAGTTCCCGAATTGATTAAAATATTTAAAGTATTCTTAATCTCATTCATGTTTGACATCCCTGTTGAGAGGATTATTTTTTTATTTAGTTTTCCTATGTGTCTAAGATATGGAAGGTTTGTAATCTCTCCACTTGGTATTTTAAATATGTCTAAGCCTAAATTTTCTAATAAATCTATACTTTCATGATCAAAAGGAGATGATAAGAAGATTATTTTTTTTTTTTTACAATATAAAAAAAGCTCTTTATGCATTTCAAGATTAAGTTCCAATTTTTTAAGCATATAAAACTGTGATTCTTCTATATTTGTGGTTTCTTTTTGATAAATAGCTTTTTGAGAATTTTTGGTTGCAAGATTTTCTGCTTTAAATGATTGAAATTTAACAGCATCAGCTCCTGCATTACATGCTGCATCAATTAATTTTTTTGCTAAATCAATTGATCCATTGTGATTTACACCTGCTTCTGCAATAACAAATACACTCATTTAAATAAAGTCCCAGCTTTAATGAAACTATTTTCCTCTATTGTGGTGTTGTCTTTTACTGTCACATTACTACCAATGAAACATTTAGATCCGATTTTAACCTCACCATTAATGGTTGCGTTTGTTGAAATATGACAATTGTTAGAAATTGAACAATCGTGTTCTATCAATGCTTTTGAATTTATAATACAATTATTACCAATAGATACATTGGCATTAATTATTGCATGATGCATAACAACAGTGCCATTACCAATTTTTGAATGCTTAGATGCATGGGCAAGTGGAGAGACAATAGAGGGGAGTGTAAATCCAGCTTTAGCGGCTAAATCAAAAAGTTTTATTCTTAATAATGGTGATTTTATTTGACCAACTGTTACTAGGGCATACTTATATTTTTTAGCTAAAATCTCTATGTCAGAATCATTTCCAATAACCGGATATCCTAAAATTTTAGTACCTAAAAGTTCGGGTTTATCTATTATACCAGCAATTTCAAATCTAGCTTCTTGTTCAATTACATCAATTACTGACTTGCAATGGCCACCTCCGCCTATAAGAATAATTTTATTCATAATGTTGTGCTACTTGGTATATTAACAACTCTTTCATCTAGCCACTTTGAATTGTTTAAATTATGACACTCTGCATCTTTAAACATTGGTAGATCGTTCATTAATGTCCAAATTGGTCTAGTCATAACACCTCTAGAATTAGTCTGTTCTAAAAATTTATCTTTCTGATGTTTATTTTTGAGAATAATAGAATTTAACCAATAATTTGATTTGCTATTTTTTGGTTCTTTAAAAAATTCATAATCTGCATTTTTGAAGAAAGCTTCATATCTTTTTGCTAAATTACGTTTATTATCAATAAAATCATTTAGTTTTTCTAATTGCGCCAATAATAGAGCAGCATTTATATTTGGCATACGATAATTGTAGCCAATCATATCGTGATTAAAATTCCATTTATGAGGAACTTTAGCGGTTGTAGTTAAATGTTTTGCTTTTTTTGCAAGAACTTTATTATTTGTAATAATACATCCGCCGCCGCCAGCTGTTATAATTTTATTGCCATTAAAACTCATGGCGCCTATTTGGCCATAAGTTCCAGTGTGTTTTTTTTTATAAAAGCTACCTACGCTTTCAGCTGCATCTTCAATCAAAAAAATACAATACTCATCACAAACTTTTTTAATTTCATCTATTCTACAAGGATGTCCATAAGAATGCGTAGGCACACATGCCTTAATCACCCTTTTAGTTTTCTTATTTATGCATTTTTTATTTTTTATTAATGTATTTTTTTCTAAGAAAGATTTAAGTTTAGATGGTGAGAGGCCCATAGTATCCTTATCAACATCAATAAAAATAGGTTTTGCGCTACAATAACTAATTGCATTACAAGTTGCAATAAAGTTTAGTGGTTGAGTAATTACTTCATTGTTTTTTTCTACACCAGCTAATATTAACGACACATGAAGAGATGAGGTACCGTTAGTAGTAGCAACTGCATATTTTGCACCAGTATATTTTGCTATTTTTTCTTCAAACTGATCAACAAATTTTCCCACAGAAGAAACAAATGTTGTATCAATACATTCTCTTAAATATTTTTTTTCATTTCCTTTAAATCTTGGTTCATGAAGGGGTATAAATTTATCCTTGCTATATATTGATTTTATAAAATCAATTACAGCTAAATTTTGATTATCATTATTTTTGCTCATGGGGAATATTGTAGTATTTTTTATCTTCAGGATTCTTAATAAGATTTTCCTCAATTGCACGTTTAATTTCCATAATGCCATCTGGAACTGTCATGCTTATTTTAAAACCAAGTTCATTTTTAATTTTATCACAATTAACTCTGTAGTCTCTTGGATCATCTTTTTTCACTACATGTTTAATTTTTGAATTAGGTAATACTTTTATAATTTCGTTAACTATCATTTGTTTTGTATAATTTTCTTTTGTATCACCGACATTAAAAACATTATATGCAACTTTTTCATTAGGTGAATTTAAAACGGTGATAAATGCATTTGAAAAATCCTTTACATGACAATAAGGTCTCCAAAATTGCTTTCCAAATATTATAAGCTCTTTTCCAAGTACAAGATCTTTTGTAAATTCATTTACAGTTAAATCAAATCTCATTCTTGGAGAAAGACCATATACAGTTGAAAAACGTAAAGATGTTGGGAAAAATCCATCAATTTTTTTTGTCTCACTTAACATATATTTTTCAAATTTTACCTTTAATTCTGCATACAAGGATACTGGAGCTAATTTAGAATTTTCATCTACATAAGCATTTGGATCATCCATTTTTCCATAGTTGCTACAAGTGGATGCAAATATAAATTTAGAAACCTTTGCATTCTTCGATATTTCTAATAATTTTTTGCTAGATTCAAAATTTGTTTTGATTGCAAGATCTGAATGTAATTTACATGCAGGATCGCCTACAATTGCTGCTAAATGTATTACGCCATCAAACTTATTATTTAAAAATACTTTGTCTAACTTGTGACTATCATTAATATCACACTTATAAAAAGTAAAATTTTTATTATGCCAAATATCCAGCAAAGATTCTCCACCAAAAAGTAAATTATCAATACATGTTACATTGTAACCTTTTAGCAAAAGTTCTCTTAAGAGTCCTGATCCAACATAACCGGCTCCACCGGTTACTAGTATATTTTTCATTATTTGCCATCCTCAATTTCTGATTTAAGCTCATCATATTCTTTCATTTTTTTTTTCATGAAATTAAGGGTGAGATTTGTCTTTTCTGTAACGCCCTTTGGCGTTAAAATATACACGTACCTAAGCTTATTTGTATTTTTTTGAAAGTTTTTAATTTTGATTAAACCTTTGTTTTTAAGAGCTTTGAGGCAATAATTTAATTTTCCTAAGCTAAATCCTAACTCAGAAGCTAGCTCTCTTTGAGAGCTATTAGGTTTTGACTTAATTTTTCTTAAAGTGTTAAATTGATCTAAATTATCGTTCATATTGTTCAAATATTGAACATTTATAACGTTCAAAAATTGAACAGTAAAGAAGAATATTAAAATTTTATATAAAAAATCTATATTTTAAAAAATTTTTTTCAGTGCATAAATCAAGCCAATTGAGCTATTAGTACTGGTCAGCTACATGCGTTACCGCA
>MDSW01120985.1_pt1 | contig 10766 bp, 9 predicted proteins | sample 811171 | NCBI WGS metagenome assembly MDSW01 (sample SAMN05326641, study PRJNA326480) | marine metagenome | isolation source: seawater | place: Atlantic Ocean: North West | collected 2012 | reverse complement strand
GACTAAAAAATCAAAAATTGATCATTATTCTGATAAAGAAGCACTTGACTTTCATATAAAAGGAAAGTCTGGCAAAATTGAGATAAATTCTTCAAAACCTCTTACTACTAAAAGAGACTTATCTTTAGCTTATTCACCAGGAGTTGCGGCGCCAGTCAAAGAAATATCAAAGAATCCTGAGCTCGCATATGACTACACCAGTAAAGGTAACCTAGTTGCAGTAATTAGTAATGGATCAGCAATTTTAGGTTTAGGTAATCTTGGATCACTAGCGTCTAAACCTGTTATGGAAGGAAAGTCCGTTTTATTTAAGAGATTTGCTGACATAGACTCTATTGATATAGAGGTGGATAGTAACGATACTAATTCTATAATTGAGACAATTAAAAATATTGGGGGAACTTTCGGAGGTATCAATCTAGAAGATATTGCTGCCCCAGATTGTTTTGTTATTGAACAAAAACTTAAAGAAGTTTTAGACATTCCTATATTTCATGATGATCAACATGGTACAGCAATTATAACTTTAGCGGCCTTAATAAACGCTTTAGATATATCGAAAAAAAAAATTAAAGATGTTAAAATTGTTATTAACGGCGCAGGTGCATCTGCTCAAGCATGCACAAATCTTTTTAAAAGTTCAGGTGTACAAACCAAAAATATAATTATGTGTGATAGCAAAGGAATAATTTATAAAGGTCGAAAAAATATTGATCAATTTAAATCAGCTTTTGCTGCTGAAACTAAACTAAGAACACTTGAAGAAGCTTTAAAAGGTGCAGATGTATTTTTAGGTTTATCCGCTAAAGATGTTGTGACAAAGGATATGGTAAAATCAATGGCTAAAAACCCAATTATATTTGCTTGTGCAAATCCAGACCCAGAAATTAAACCTGAATTAATAAGCGAAGTCAGATCAGATGCTATTGTAGCGACTGGTAGATCTGATTATCCTAACCAAGTAAATAACTTAATTGGTTTTCCTTATATTTTTAGAGGAGCATTAGATGTTAGAGCCAAGGAAATAAATGAAGATATGAAAGTTGCAGCAGCAAAAGCTATTGCAAAGTTAGCTAGAGAAGACGTTCCTGACGAAGTTGTATCTGCTTATGGTGGCGATAGACCAAAATACGGGAAAGATTACATCATACCATCAACTTTTGATCCAAGATTGATAAGCGTGATACCTGCAGCTGTAGCAGAGGCAGCTATGAAAAGCGGTGTAGCAAGAAAAAAAATTACTGATTTGGATGTTTATAAAGATCAGCTAACAAATCGTTTGGATCCATCGATGTCTTTAATGCAAGGCATAAATGCTAAAGTAAGAAAAAATCCAAAAAGAGTTATTTTCGCTGAAGGTGAAGACAAGAATATGCTTAAAGCTGCTATTGAGTTCGGAAAAAATAAACTTGGGAAACCTATCCTTATAGGGACAGAAAAAAGAATAAAAGAACAATTAAAATCAATTGGATTAGATGAAAATCACGATATAGAAATAATAAATTCGACAGATAAAACAAAAAGAGAAAAATACGTTAAACATTTATATAAAAGATTACAAAGAGAAGGGCAATTAGAGCGTGATGTGGACAGATTAGTGAGAAATGATCGTATCGCTTGGGGAGCATCAATGATCGCATGTAAAGACGCCGATGCCATGGTTACTGGAAACATTAGACATTATGCAGCTTCAATAGAAAAACTAAAAAAAGTTGTAGATCCTAGACCTGGAGAAGAAATTTTTGGTATGACAATGATAAATTCAAAAGGAAAAACTATTCTGGTAGCTGATACAAATGTAAAAGATTTTCCATCGGCAGAGAGATTGGTAAATGTTTCTAAGTCATGTGTACGTGTCGCTAGATTATTCGGTTTTGATCCTAAAGTTGCGTTTCTTTCTCACTCAACATTTGGAAATCCAGTTTCAAAAAATACAAAACATGTTAGAGACGCTATAGAATTATTAAAAAAAGAAAAAGTAGATTTTGATTTCGATGGAGAGATGCAGCCAGATGTTGCTCTTAATCCAATTTACAGAGAAACGTATCCATTTTCAAAAATTGTTGGAAATGCTAATATCTTGATAATGCCTGCACTACATAGTGCAGCAATTTCTACAAAATTAATGAAAGTTTACGGAGGTGCGAAATTAATAGGTCCATTACTAATTGGACTTGGATTGCCAATAGAAGTAGCTCCGTTGAGATCAAGCACCTCAGATATTTTAAATCTAGCCTCAATCGCTGCATATTCTTCGCATGTAATTGACTATTAAATTAAAGTTTATTTCTACTTAGCTCAGAGACTAAATATATAGAAGGTATAACTTTTTCAACATCGTATATTTTGTTAGCCTCGTTTATTACTTCTTTTTTTTCATCTGCATCCATAGCTATTCCAAAGATATAAATATTTTTATTAATAGTTTCTAAAGTATAGTTTCTTGATTTGGTCTTTTTGTTGAAAATTAAAGCAGATCTCAATTGACTTGTAATTAAAATATCTTTTGCAGTGCTCTTAAAATTGGTTTGTCCTTTAATAACTATGGCATTTTTTACAGACCTTACACCTTTTGTTTCCCAAGCCATTTTTGTAATTTTTATTTTTTCTTCTGGCTCATCAACTTTTCCAGATAAGAATATCATTCCATCGATTACTTCAGATTGTATTGAGAGAAAATATTTTTTATCTGTTAATGCCAATCTGGCTGACAAGTTTTTTTGCATAATTGTATCATCGATTTGCATTCCAATAGTTCTTGGATCAAAAGTAATGTCAACGCCAGTGCCAAATTTTCCTACCGATGTACAGGAAGTTAAAAAAATTATAATTAAGAAACTAGCTATTTTTTTCATTCTTTTTTAAGTCTAAGCATATTTTGTAAATTTTTTTCCTGTTAACTCCCTCTGACTCAAATAATAACTCAACAACATCTTTAAGGCTATATTTTTTTAAAAATATTTTGGCTTTTTTTTTAATCTTATTTTCATCTAAAAAATCGCTTTTGATATTTTTTTCTGAAATTACAACAGTTAATTCACCTTTTATTGGGGATTTAAATATTCCAATGTCATCTATATTGTTTCTGTAAAAATATTCATGTAATTTTGTCATTTCTTTAGCAATTAAAATTTTTCTTCCAGAGAAAAATTTTTTAAAATTTTTAATGTAAAAATTAATTTTAATTGATGGCACAAAAAAAATTTGAGAAAAGCTTAATTTACTTAAATACGATAAATTCTTTTCTAACTCATTTTCAGTTTTTGGCAAAAATCCGAAGAAAAGAAATTGGTCTTTAAAACCAGAAACACTAATTGAAGTAGTAATAGAGGAGGCTCCAGGAATCGGTATAATGTTAATATTTTCTTGAATACATGTTTGAATTAATAGTCGACCAGGGTCTGATAACAAAGGTGTTCCTGCGTCTGATATTAAAGACAAAATTTTGCCTTCATTTATATATTCTATAATTTTATTAAGTTTCTTTTTTTCATTAAACTTGTGATATGAAATTAATTTTTTTTTAATATTTAAATGATTAAGAAGCTTTAAAGAATGTCTGGTATCTTCACAAAGAATAATGTCCGAACTTTTTAATATATCTATGCTTCTTAAAGTTATATCATCAAGGTTTCCAATAGGAGTTGAAACAATATATAAAGCTTTTATAGGTAAATTCATTTTATGAAAAAAAAAATTTTTATTATATTAACTTATATATTAGTTTTTTTTAATTCTAATCTTTTAAGTAATGAAAATGATAATATTTTAAAGGTTGGATTGCTTGCTCCATTAAGTGGAGAATATAAACAACTTGGTGAGTCTATATTGTATTCATTACAACTTGCGTTAGATGAAATTAATGATAAAAAAGTTCACATCATTCCAAGAGACTCGGGTTACTCTGATAAAGAAAAATTACTAAGTGCGGTTCAAGAAATAAGATCGTTAGGAGCAAATGTAGTTATTGGTCCAATCAATCATAAAGATTTTAGCTACGTAAAAAAATTTAATGACATGGTATTTATTTCTCCATCTAATATAGATCCTGAGTTTCAAAGTAATATAATTAGTATTGGTATAAGTCTTGAGTCTCAAATGTTAGCTTTAACAAAATTAATTGAAAAGAAAAAGAAGAAGAAGACTTTAATATTGGTACCTAAGAATAAATATACGGATTTAATTGAAAGAGAATTGAAAAAAATAGAATTAAAAAATTTTAAGACTTACAAGTATAATCCTGATCCAAAAATTTTGACTGGAGAAATAGAAATTTTAACTAACTATGCTCAAAGAAAGAAAAATTTGGAATTGAGAAAAAAAATGTTTGAAGATAAAGATGATGAACAATCAAAACGTCAATTAAAAAAATTAGAACAAAAATATACTATTGGAGATGTGAATTTCGACTCTGTAATAGTAATTGATTTTGGAGATAGTCTTAAAAGTGTTTTAGCTTCATTAATATTTACTGACGTAAATCAAGATAAAGTTTTATTTGCAACAGTTAACCAATGGTTTGATGAAAGCATTTTTTACGAAAATACAATTAAAAATTTATATTACCCTTCTGTAAATTATAAACAGTTTAGCAAATATAAAGAAAATTATTTTAAAACATTTAAAAACTTTCCGAGTGAAATAACAATTTTAACTTATGATGCAATTGGCTTAATTTATTATTTTTGGAAAAAAAATGGAAAAATCAACTCCGTTAATGATTTCACTTTTAAAGGAAAAATAAAAGGTAAAATTGGAAAATTTAGCTTTAATAATAAAAAAATTATTCAAGATTTAAATATTTACAAAGTAGAAAATAATAAGTTTATAAAATTTTAACTTTTTTCTTCATTTTTTTAAAAGCAATATATCTATGATCCATTTTCATTTTTTTCAATTTTTTCATCTGCCCAAAGGTAAGTTTTTTTGAAGATGGAATGAAAATTGGATCATAACCAAATCCATTTTTTCCTAAAATTTTATAAGAAATAAGTCCTTTAATCTTGCCTACGACTGTTATTATTTTTCCTTCTGGATACTTAAAAGATAAACTACATACAAAAGTAGCTGATCTGTTTTTTGAATTTTTCATCCTTTTTAAAATTTTTTTCATTGCCTTAAAAAAACCACCCTGTTTTTCTGCAAATCTTGCAGAATAAACTCCAGGCTTTTGGCCAAGTGCAAATATACAAAGTCCAGAGTCATCTGAAATAATTGGTAGATTCGTAAATTTAGAAAAATATTTTACTTTAAGAATAGAGTTGTCAGAGAATGTTTTGCCTGTTTCTTTAGGGCTTTTTATTTTCATATCTATTGGAGAAATTTTGATGATTTTTTTGGACATCAAAAAGCTTATTTCCTTAAATTTTCCTTTGTTATGGGTTCCAATCAAAATTTTTTTCATTATTGCCTAGTATTTTAGATTTTTAACACTATATAGCAATTATCATGACTGGAGATAAACAAAAAAAAGACGATAAACCAATAAATAATAAAGATGTATCTGATAGTTCAAAAAACGACAACAAGCACGAACAGCCGTTAAAAGACAAGCTTGCTGAGTGTGAAGATAAATTGTTGAGATCACTTGCAGAAATAGAAAATCAAAGAAGAAGGTTTGAAAAAGAAATTAAAGACGCGTTTGAATTTGGATCATTCAACTTTGCAAAAGAAAACTTAGCCATTTTAGACAATTTGCAAAGAGCAAAGTCTGCTATAAAAAATGACGCCATTCTCAAAAATAATAAAGATTTAGATAAGTTTCTTGAAAATATTAATATTATAGAAAAAGATCTAGTCTCTATATTCGAAAGAAATAGGATTAAAAAAATTAACACTGAAAATAGTAAATTTGACCCTAATCTTCATCAAGCAATGTCAGAAGTGGAAGATGAAAAGAAGGATACAGGTACTATAGTTCAAGAGATTCAACCTGGCTATATGCTAGGAGAGAGATTGCTAAGACCAGCTTTAGTAGCAGTCGCGAAGAAAAAAGATGAAAAAAAGCCCAAAAAAGAAGAAAAAAAAGGAGATTAAAAACCTTGTAGAGAGAAAAAAAACACCCATATACACTAATAAATAAAAAGGAATTAAAATTATGAGTAAAGTAATAGGAATAGATTTAGGAACAACAAATTCATGCGTAGCAATCATGGATGGGAAACAGGCGAAAGTTTTAGAAAATGCTGAAGGCACAAGAACCACACCATCAGTGGTAGCTTTTTTAGAAAAAGATGAAAAACTTGTAGGTCAACCAGCAAAAAGACAAGCTGTTACGAACGCCGGTGATACAATATTTGCTGCAAAAAGACTGATTGGTAGAAAATTTGATGGTCCGTCAGTTCAAAAAGATATTTCTAAAGTGCCTTATAAAATTATAAAGTCTGAAAACGGAGACGCATGGGTTGAAGGAAAAGGTAAAAAATACTCTCCAGCACAAATTTCTGCATTTGTATTGCAAAAAATGAAGGAGACAGCTGAAAAATATTTAGGTCAAGCTGTGACAAAGGCCGTTATCACTGTCCCTGCATATTTTAATGACTCTCAAAGACAAGCAACAAAGGACGCCGGTAAAATCGCAGGTTTAGAGGTTTTAAGAATTATTAATGAACCAACAGCTGCATCTTTAGCATATGGTTTAGATAAAAAAGGTGGAAAAAAAATTGCTGTTTATGACTTAGGTGGAGGAACTTTTGATATTTCAATTTTAGAGATTGGAGACGGTGTATTTGAAGTTAAGTCTACTAATGGCGATACATTTTTAGGTGGTGAAGATTTCGATGATGCAATAGTTGAGTATTTAGCATCTGAGTTTAAAAAAGATAACGGTATAGATTTAAAGACAGACAAACTAGCGCTTCAAAGATTGAAAGAAGCTGCTGAGAAAGCGAAAATAGAACTTTCCTCAGCCGCTCAAACAGAAATAAATCTTCCATTTATTACAGCAGATAAATCTGGGCCAAAACATTTAAATCTAAAATTTACAAGAGCTAAGTTGGAAGCTCTTGTTCAGTCACTTGTGGATAGAACATTAGAGCCATGTAAAATAGCCTTAAAAGACTCTGGTTTTTCTGCAGCAGAAATAAACGAAGTAGTTCTAGTTGGTGGAATGACAAGAATGCCTAAGATTATAGAAACAGTTAAAAATTTTTTTGGTAAGGAACCTAATAAAAGTGTTAATCCTGATGAAGTTGTAGCTATGGGTGCTGCCATCCAGGGTGGGGTCCTTCAAGGAGATGTAAAAGATGTTTTGCTGTTGGACGTAACTCCGCTTTCTTTAGGAATAGAAACACTTGGTGGTGTCTCTACAAAATTAATAGAAAAAAATACAACAATTCCTACGAAAAAAAGCCAAGTTTTTTCAACTGCTGAAGATAATCAGCCAGCAGTTTCTATAAGAGTTCTACAAGGCGAAAGAGAAATGGCTGCAGATAATAAAATTTTAGGAAATTTTGAATTGGTTGGAATAGCTCCAGCTCCAAGAGGCACACCTCAAATCGAAGTTACTTTTGATATAGACGCAAATGGAATAGTGAATGTTTCTGCTAAGGATAAAGGGACCGGCAAGGAGCAGAAAATTCAAATTCAAGCCTCTGGGGGACTTTCAGAAGAAGAGATAAAAAATATGGTGAAAGATGCTGAAGCAAACAAAGAGGCTGATAAGAAAAAAAGAGAAACTGTCGACGCTAGAAATCAAGCAGATAGTTTAGTTTTTTCTACTGAAAAAAGTTTAAAAGAACATGGTGATAAAGTTTCTGCAGAAGAAAAAAAAGCTATAGAAAATGGCATAGCAGAATTAAAAAAATCTTTGGAGGGCACTGATACTGAAGAAATCAAGAAAAAAACACAAAGTCTAATTCAGGCATCTATGAAATTAGGTGAAGCAGTATATAAAAGTCAACAAAAACCTGAAGCTAAAGGTAGTAACAAAGATAATAATAAACCAGATGAAAAAGACAATGTTGTAGATGCAGATTTTGAAGACGTAAAAGAAAAGAAAGAAGAAGATAAAGAAAAAAGCGCCTAAGAAAATTGTAAAGGAGACGTCCTGTGGCAAAAAGAGATTATTATGATGTCTTAGGTGTAAACAAATCGGCATCTAAAGATGAAATAAAAAAAGCCTATAGAAAGTTAGCTCTCAAATACCATCCGGATAAAACCAAAGGCGATAAAACTTCAGAAGAAAAGTTTAAAGAGGCAAGTGAAGCTTATCACGTACTTTCCGACGAAAAAAGAAAAAATAATTATGATCAATTTGGTCATGCAGCTTTTGAAGGTGCCGGGGGCGGTCAAGGCTTTGGTGGTTTCGATACTTCATCTTTCTCAGATATTTTTGAAGATTTTTTTGGTGAATTTGGTGGTGGAGGTTCATCAAGAAGAACAAGCAATAGAGGTAACGATTTAAGATATGATGTTAATATTTCATTAGAAGAGGCCTTCAAAGGATTAGAAAAAAATATCAAATATACAACATATAAAAAATGTTCTTCCTGCACTGGGAGTGGGGCAGCCAAAGGATCTAAACCTGTTAAATGTAATTATTGTTCTGGAAGAGGTAAGGTCAGAACTAATCAAGGATTCTTTACGATTCAACAAACTTGTCCGCAGTGTAGTGGTTATGGGGAAACTATTGGAGATCCATGTAAAAGTTGCAACGGTAATGGGAAAACACAAGGTAGTGAAAATGTAACAGTTAAAATACCAAAGGGAGTTGATGACGGAACAAGAATAAGATTATCAGGAAAAGGAGAGGCTGGTAGCAAAGGAGGAGCAAATGGCGATTTATATCTTTTCATATCTGTTGATAATCATAATATTTTTAAAAGATCAGAAGAAAATTTATTTTATGAACTTCCAATAACTTTTTCTCATGCTGCTCTAGGAACAACTGTTGAAGTGCCCTCAATTGACGGAGGAAAATCAAAAATTAAAATTCCAGCAGGTACTCAGCATGGGAAACAATTTAGATTAAAAGGGAAAGGAATGCCATTATTAAGAAGAAATATGACTGGAGATTTATATATTAAAATAACCACACAAGTTCCTACGACCTTATCAAAAAGACAAAAAGAAATATTAGAAGAGTTTAATGACATCGAGGCAAATAAACCAGATCCAGTAATAAAAGGCTTTTTTGAAAAAGCTAAAAAATTCTGGAAAAAGTCATAAGTAAAAATGGAATCTCATCAAATAATGTCTGCAATTTTTTTAATTGCTGTATTGGTACTAGTCTTACCTGGCTTTTTAGCTACAAATAATAAAATTAAACAATTTTTAAATAATTTATCGATCTGGGCTATAATTGTGCTTATTATTGTTGTAATTATTTATTTTATTTAATAATGAAAAAAATTAATTTAACCATTACAGGATGTCAGGGCAGAATGGGCAAGCAACTGATTAAGTCCTCTACAGCTAACAAAAATTTTAAGTTGGTATCTTTAACAGAAAATAGAAAAGTTAATAAAAAAATATATGGAATAAGACCAGAATTAAATTCAGCATTTGCGTTTAAAAAAACAAACGTAATAATTGATTTTACTGTTCCTAAATGCACTTTAGAAATTTTAAAATTTGCTGTTAAACAAAAAAAAAGAGTTGTAATTGGCACAACAGGTTTTACGAAGAAACAAGAAAAATTAATTAAAAATTTCTCAAGAAAAATTCCTATTTTAAAAGCAGGAAATATGAGTTTAGGGGTAAATTTATTAATGTATTTAACTGAAATCGCCTCAAAATCTTTAGGTAGTAAGTTTTTAAGCAAAATCTATGAAGTTCATCATAAACATAAAATTGATTATCCATCCGGCACAGCTTTAATGTTAGGTAAAGGAATAGCTGACGGAAAAAATAAAAATTTTTACAATTTAATTGGTAAAAAATATTTAAATAAAAAAACTTTTCCTTATGCAAAAAAAATTAACTTTAATTCTATTCGTAAAGGTGAGGTAATTGGTGAACATGAAGTTAGATTTTCTAGTGGAAAAGAAATTATCAGATTAAACCACGAGTCTTTCGATAGAGCTTTATATTCTGAAGGTGCATTAGCTGCCGCTGCTTGGTTAATGTCTAAAAAAGCTGGTCTTTATTCTATGAGAGACCTTCTTAACTTCAAGTGAACAAAAAAGAAAAAGCTAGAATTATTTTAAGGATATTAAATAATACTTATCCTAAAGTTCCTATACCACTTAATTACAAGAATACTTTTACTCTTTTAATCTCTGTATTGCTTTCAGCGCAATGTACTGATGTAAATGTAAATAATGTAACAAAAAGTATCTACCCAAAATATAATAGACCTATACATTTTGTAACACTTGGCAGAAAAAGGATTGAGCGATTAATTAAAAAAATAGGAATATTCAGAGTTAAAGCAAAAAGTATCTTTTATTTATCAAAAACTTTAGTTGAAAAATATAAAAGTAAAGTACCAAAAACTTATGAGGAACTAGAGCAATTGCCTGGCGTTGGCCACAAAACAGCGAGCGTTGTAATGTCTCAGGGTTTTGGTTTTCCTGCTTTTCCGGTAGACACACATATTCATAGATTAGCTCAGAGATGGGGTTTAACCAATGGGAAGAACGTTATGCAAACTGAAAAAGATTTAAAAGCAGTTTTCCCCAAAAAACATTGGAACAGGCTTCACCTTCAAATAATTTGGTACGGAAGGGAATATTGTAAAGCCCGTGATTGTTATGGAATAACTTGTAAAATTTGTAAAAGCTGTTATCCAAATAGAAAAAAACCAATTAAAGTAAAAAAAGCTT
>MDSW01059138.1_pt1 | contig 10767 bp, 14 predicted proteins | sample 811171 | NCBI WGS metagenome assembly MDSW01 (sample SAMN05326641, study PRJNA326480) | marine metagenome | isolation source: seawater | place: Atlantic Ocean: North West | collected 2012 | reverse complement strand
ATCGTAATACCAAGCAATCCAGCGAACGTTAATAAATACATCGTATAGAACAAATACGTTCTATCTTCAGGAATTTCTAATCCTACACTTTTAGGTGCGAAGACCATAACAATAGCGCCGATAAGAGTAACAATCAGCATTACAAAGGCCGATAAAATATCAACTTTATATTCGATACCCCATGGTGCGGGCCAATTACCTAATAAATAAGAAATTGGGCCATTTGAAATTACTTGTTCTAAAAGAAATATAGAAACACCCAGAGATAACCAAGAAGCGATTAGAGCAATGAGCCACGCAAATCCTGCACGACGAAATATAACACATATTGGAGCGGCAATTAGAGGCAGAATAACCTGAACAACAGGCAAATGCGGGGATAGGTTGGGGAACATTATATGCGGTCTCTTTCCTGCTCGATTATCTCGTCGTCTTCAATTGTATTATATGCATCGCGTATACGCACAATGAGAGCTAAGCCTAACGCAGTTGTAGCCACACCAACAACAATAGCCGTTAGGATCAAGACGTGTGGAAGTGGATTCGAGTAGTTTTTTATTGCAGTATCGAGTATGGGGGCGGCGCCGCCATCAACTTTACTAATTGTAATATATAAAACGAAAACCGAGACCTGAAAAATATTGAGGCCAACAATTTTTTTAATTAAATTTCCTTGTGAAATAACAACAAAAAAACCAGACATCATGAGTACAATAACTATCCAGTAGTTTAAGAGTCCAGGTATTTCGAAAGGTAGTTGCATTAACTAAAAATCCTGTCCAGCAAATACAAAAAATATAGTTATCATGGTGGCAGCGACGGTTGTCCCAACACCAAATTCTACTAATAGAATACCTAGATGTTGTCCTCCAACGGCTGTTGATGCCAGCACGTTATAATCAAGATAATTGCCCCCCAAAAAAATACCAAATAAGCCGGTACCGGCGTAAAGCAATACGCCAAAGGCCAATAGTAGGCGCGTGGTAGTTGCAGGTAGAACCTTTCTTGCTTTTTCTATACCGAAAATAAGGCCGTATAGAATGAAGGCTGCGGCAAAAATAACTCCCGCCTGGAAACCTCCGCCTGGTCCAAAATCGCCATGAAATTGAACATAGAGCGCAAATAATAAGATAAAGGGAATCATAAATTTAGATACAACCCTGAGGATAGAATGATCATTCATATTTCATTACCTTTATCTTTAGAAATTGGGTCTTGCATCAAACCAGGCCGCCAGCGTTTCCTTCCTCTGCCCAATAAAACTAGGACCCCAATTGCAGCAGTAAAAATAACAACTGTTTCGCCAAGCGTGTCGTAGCTACGATAGCTAGCCAGAACTGATGTTACTATATTTGGTATACCAATTTCTGTGCCAGATTGTTCGATAAAACGAGGAACTAGGTGTAAGTTTGCTGGAGCGTCTGCAGCTCCATATAGAGGCATATCAAAAGTACCATAAATTAAGGCTATACCAGTTATAACTACGATTAAGAGTGGTAAAAAATTGGCAGTTGTATTTTTCTTTTCCTTCTCTCCCGTAATTGCGAGGGTTGCTAACATCAGCAATGTTGAAATGCCAGCACCTACGGATGCTTCTGTAAAGGCAACGTCAACAGCAGCTAGATGAACGTAAAGGGATGCAGCTAATAAACTGAATATGCCAGATAGCATAACCACAGCAAAAAGATTACGCAGCTTAATAATTCCAAAGGCTGTAGTTGCCATTAAAAGCAAAATCATTATATCAATGAAAGCGTCTATGATTTATCTCCTTTACCCGTTTTTCTTTTTGATACTTTTTTGCGCCTATCTTCGTGAAGTATAGGTTTGATGCCTCCAGCTATTGCTGCTTTAGCTAAAGCATGAGTAGTTGTTGGAGAGGCAAAAAAGATAAATAACAAAATTAAAATTAATTTGATTGTAACAATTGTCCAACCAGCCTGTAACATCATACCAGTGAACATCAATCCAATTGCTAATGTATCTGCAATACTGGCAGCATGCATACGCGTATAGACATCCGGCATACGCAAAACACCGACAGCGCTTATGACACCTAAAATGCCGCCCGCCATTATTAAAATCCAGCTCAAAATATCTAAAGGCATTTACAAATCTCCCAGACTATCACCCTGATGGGGGTGACCTAAATGGGAATACTTAAAAAACTTCATAACTGCGATAGTCGCTATGAAATTTATCAAAGCATAGACCATTGCAATATCAAGAAATTCCGGACGATCCGTTAAAAAGCCCATTACGGCGATTAAAAGAAGAGCTTTGGTTCCAAATAAATTTACAGCAAGTATCCGGTCATATATGGTTGGTCCAAGTAGAGCTCTAATTAAAGCTAAGATCATAGCAATTACTATGGCAATAGTGGCCGCTATAAACATTAAATATTACCTTCCATTTGACAAACTCGTTTGTCCATTCGCCCAGAACTAACGTCATCTGCAGAATCGCTTGTCAGAGCATGAACCTCGACCAGACCATCCCCAACGCCGACTGATATTGTTCCTGGTGTTAAGGTGATCGAGTTAGCATAAGTTACCTGACCAACTTCTGTTTTTTGACTGGCAGGGGAATTGAATAAAGTTGGTGTTATATTTAATTTTGGTTTGATAATTATCATTGCAACATTAAAGTTTGCTTTAATAATTTCCCAAATAAGCCAAGGCCAATATGTGATGGTCTTTAATCCTAATTGAATAGGAAACCCCTCATGATCTGCTACGTCCATTCGATGAGCAATCCATGCAACTAACAAGCTTGAAGCTAGACCAAAGGATATTATAAGAGGCTGGTATATTCCTGATAATAAAAGCCAGAAAATAAATAGGGCAACAGCAAGCCCAAACTTTCGAAACACAGCACCCCTCCTAATTCTGCACAAATCTTTTAACTGTATTAACTATTTGTGTAGTTTTTTAGAGGTCATTTTACAATTTTTCAAGGCAGTTCAATAGCATATTCTTCTACTGGTTGTATTTTTTTGATCAAACCTTGATTTTTAAGGAATTTAGCGAACCGTTGATATCGAGTTCGATCAAATGCAGCTGGTCGCAGAGCAAAGCGAGGTAAAGTATCGCGCCAGGCGCGGATATTTAGCTCATCGTTAAGTTTGTTGTGAGCATTAATAAAGCTATTCCAGCTTTCTTTTGGGTGGTTAATTAAATATTGGACAGCATATTCAATTGCATTAACAAATTTTCGAAGACGTCTATCTGTTAACCTATTTTTATGAGCAACCAATATCAATTCGTCATACGGAGGAACACCTTCTTCTTCAGGATAGAATGCTCGGCCGGGTTTTTTTACTATATCCATTTGATTCAGTTCAAAATTGCGAAATGCTCCGATTACTGCATCAACTTTACCAGAGAGAATTGAAGGGGATAACGAAAAATTTACGTTAATTAAGGTAACATCTCTTAAGGAAAGACCGTACTTGTTCAGCATTACTGACAATAGAGCATCTTCAAAACCTCCAACAGAAAAACCAATTTTTTTATTTTTAAGATCTTTTATTGATTTAATAGGACCATCTTTTAGAACTACAAGTGAGTTAAGGGGAGTGCTGACTAGGGTGGCAATTCTAATTAGTGGTAAACCTTGGTCAACTTGGACATGTAGTTGAGGTTGATATGATACTGCCAAATCAGCTTTACCTGCGGCTACCAATTTAGGAGGCATACTTGGATCTGATGGTGCTATCAGCTCTATATTTAAGCCAGCTTTCATAAAAAATCCTTTTTCCTCGGCTATAATTAGTGGCGCGTGATCGGGATTAACAAACCAATCTAGAAGTACAGTAAGTTTTTCTGATGCTGTAGCTGGAAGAATATTAATACCTAGAAAAGTAAAAATAGTAATTAATGAAAATAAAGTATCCTTAAAAAATTGAATTGACATTATGTTTCCTTATTCGATTTATATAATTTTCTCTGGTGCCCAAAAAAGAATTCTTTTTAAACCTGCATCTACCGTGTAATACAGAGTTATAGACATTACAGCTAGGACGAGTAGGGCCGCAAACATAACATCTATTTGCATACGCCCATTCGCATGAAGCATTAAATATCCAAGCCCTTCACTAGACCCAACCCATTCTCCAACGATAGCTCCGATTGGTGCCATTGCTGTTGCTACTCTGAGACCTGAGGCAAACGCAGGTAGGGCTGCTGGCATCTTTATATGGATAAGAGTTGATCTTTTAGATGCGCCCATAGTGTGTGAAAGGTCTACATATCCATGGTTTGTATTTTTTAAGCCATCAAAAAAAGCTGCTGTGACAGGAAAGTAAATTATTAATACTGCCATTGCTACTTTTGAAATCATACCATAGCCTAGCCACAAAACCAAAATTGGAGCCAAAGCAAAAACCGGAATAGCCTGACTAATAACTAAAATTGGCATTAGCCATTGTCGCACAGGTCTATAATAGCAAAGAATCAGAGCACTAAGAGAGCCTAAAATTGTTCCGATAATTAAACCAGATATCATTTCAATAAACGTAATTATTGCATGTGCCCACATGGTATCAACATTGGATACAGTTGCTCCAATCACGGAAGTGGGTGTGGGCAGTATGTATGCGGGAATGTTACTAATCGTAACGAGCAATTGCCACGCTATTAGAATAATTAAAATTATGAATGTGGGCTTTAAGATTGTCATTCTGAGCCTGAGTTGGATGCAGATGAAAGTTGCATTAGCAAGCTAGCTTGCTTTTCTATTAGGTGTCTATCATTCACTGATCTAGGTTTTGTTCCTTCTGGGATTATTGGGTTGGTGAATTCAACAGGCCGCCCTGAAAGTACGTAAATGCGGTCCCCGAGGCGAAGTGCTTCCATTGGATCATGAGTTATAAACAATACCGTTCTGTCATTAAGAAGTTCAGCAGCCATTTCTTGCATTTTAACTCTTGTAATAACGTCAAGACTTGAGAAAGGCTCATCCATTAAGACAACTGGACGATTTTCCATTATAGTACGAATGAGAGCGACCCGTTGGCGCATACCCCCAGAAAGTTTGTAAGGTAAATCGTAAACATTCTCTGACAAACCAACCATTTCTATTAAGTTTTTTGCTTTAGACTTATCTGCCTTTTCCGATCGTAGCCTATAACCGATTAAGACGTTATCCAAAATATTTAGCCATGGTAAAAGCAAATCGTCTTGAGCCATATATGAAATACGTCCATTTATTGGATTGTTGTCTGAACATCTAATCGACATATTGTTTCCATTGGGAACTAGACCAGCGATTATGCGCAATAATGATGTTTTCCCAACACCGCTCGGACCTAAAAGGCAGGTCCATTCAGTTTCTTCCAGCGTAAAATTTATATTCTCAAAAAGTAGAGTAGAACCGAGAGAAATTTTGTCGGCTTTTATTGAGACTGAAAAAGTTGGTTGTAAATACAATTTTATAACTCACTTGTTCCTACGCCGGTTTTATCCGGATCAGGTTCTGGAGTCGTCTTAAATTTCGACCTCTCAGCCAATTATTGGCTCCCCCCAGCGGCATTACTAATTTATGCTTATAACAAAATATAACATTGGCACAAGCCTAATGTCGGCGTAAACTCTTACTATGCTCAAGCAGAAATTAGAAATTTCTCGTCGTTTATTTTTATCAGTATTAACTCTTCTCGGCGTTTCTACTCTAATATTTCCTACCAGCTTATTGGCCTTTGAGAAGTCAACATTGAAAATAATAACTTCAATGGGGGAACATGTTTTTAATGTGGAGTTGGCAGTAACAGAGAAACAACAAGTTCAAGGTCTTATGTTTCGTCAGTCTATGGATATTAATGCTGGTATGTTATTTTATTATGAAACAGTGAGACAAATCCATATGTGGATGAAAAATACTTACATTCCATTGGATATGATATTTATAGATTCACGAGGTAAAGTAATAAATATAGTTGAGCGAACTATCCCACATTCATTATCTATTATTTCCTCGGGGGCTCGTGCAAGAGCTGTACTTGAACTTAATAGTGGAACAGCGTCGCGACTGGGAATTAAAGAAGGGGATAAAGTCTTACATAGTATTTTTCGTCAAGTGGATTAATTTCTAAAATCACATTTTTTATATTTTAGGATATAATGGAAAGATTTAGAATATTCGTTGCTAGTTGTATTTAATTTATTCTTGTTCTTTTAATAATAGGGCTTTTTTCACCTTGTCTGGTGACATTGGCAGTTCGGTAAGTCGGATGCCAACGGCATTATAAACCGCATTAGCAATAGCAGAAGCGATTGGAAGTATCCCTCCCTCTCCCATTCCTTTTGATCCAAATGGCCCGGGTCCGTATCCCTGTTCTTGAGTGATTGAAACAAAGTTTTTAGGTAAATCTCGGGCTAAAGGTACCCGGTAAGATAACGGATCTCCATTAATTAGATCTGTTTTGTTATAAGTCATTGTTTCAAAGAGACTTTGCCCAAGTCCCATTATTGCTGCTCCCTCATCCTGTCCACGACAAACGTTTAGATTTATTGCTTTGCCTGCATCACCGCTAACTACCAGCTTGTTAACAACAATCTGGCCTGTTTCAACATCAACGGTCACGTCTGCTGCGCCCCAGCCGTATTCCCAAAAAACACAAGGAGCCTCCAACGGTGCAGAATGAGAATTTGGCGATTTGTGAAATCCTTCTCCTGAAAACTCAAAGCCCGTACCACCGTAAAAACTCATTATTAGTGGTATTAATGGTATGTTTTCGTTACCTTTCAGGATTGCCCAATTCTCAAGTTTTATTTCTTCGGTTTTACACTTTAATTGGTCAGCGGCGAAGTTTAATATTTTAGATTTTAGGTCAATCGTCGCTTTTTCAACAGCTTGACCCATCACGGCTATACCCGAGCTAGCGTTTGTTCCTTGATCGAAGGGCGTATGATTGGTGTCAATAGGCATTAATCGAACACGTTCGATAGGGGTATTCATGAGTTCAGCTACAATGCTTGGTAACGCTGTCTGGGCACCCTGGCCCATCTCGATGGTTCCACATTGCAGAAAGATGTCCCCATTGGTTGAGGCTTTAATTTTAGCAGTTGCAGGTTTGTTTACGCCACCTCCATCTTTAAATCCAATCGATAAACCAACACCTCGATTAGGTTCCTCTCGCGGAGTTTTAAAGTTTATTTCTTTAGCTACCAATCCCAATCCCAATCTAATATCACTATCCATACCACTTTCACCTGGAACAAATTCTTGATCTTTTTCAAGTAAGTTTTCCATGCGCATCTTGAAAGGGCTTATACCAAGTCGCTCTGCAATCATATCAACTTGTGACTCGCAGGCCCATGTTGTTTGGGTGGCTCCAAAACCTCGAAATGGGCCAGCTGGAGCTGTATTTGTCATAACACAATGACAAGTTGTTTTAAGATGCTCGTAACGATAAGGGCCCGGAATTCGATAGCCCGCTTTCTCGGCCACGAGAGGACTCCCATCAGAATAGGCCCCAGAGTCCAGTAGAATCTCACTTTCTCGGGCTACTAAAGTACCATCGCTCATAACACCGGTTTTAATTTTTAAAATAGCGGCGTGCTGGGTATTGGTGTAGAATCCCTCTTCAGCGGTCAAACAAAAACGCACTGGACGTTTTGCCATACGTGATAACATGACCGCAATAGGTTCAGTTTTGCAATTATTTTTAGCACCAAATCCGCCGCCTAAATAGTTAACCTTTACCGAAATATCGTTCTCAGGCCTTTTGAAAATACGAGAAATTTCTTTCCTAAGTGGGAATGGATTTTGGCAAGAGGCCCATATTTCTATTTTGTCATCAGCAGACCAAGATGCAACGGTGACAAAAGGTTCAAGATGCAAATGGTGCATCCGTGAAAATTTAAATTCATCTTCGAAAATATGATCACATTTTTCAAATGCACTCTTTGAACCTGTTTCATAATTAAAGGTATAGCAGATATTCTTACCACTACGTAATTTACCTGACGCTCCAGTACCATAAGGTGGCACAATTCCAATAGGAGGGCTCTCAAACAACTCAACTGCGTTAGGATCGAGTGCCTCCTCAATCGTGGATACTGTAGCTAGTTTTTCATATTTGACCTTGATAGCAGCTAGAGCTTTATTTGCTATTTGCTCACTCTTGGCTGCTACTGCAGCTACAATATCGCCTTTGTACAATACTTTGTCGATTGCTACTATTGGTTGATCTTTTATAAAATAACCAAAAACTGGCATTAATTCAGCATCAGAATATTTTTTTATATCTTCTCTAGTTAGTACTGCGTATACCCCATCAATTTCACGTGCTATTGAGCTATCAATATGGGTTATACGGGCATGTCCCTCAGGACTTCTTAATGCTTTTGCATGCGCCATACCGGGCAAAGAAATATCTGTTGTATAGGTTGCTCGGCCCGTAACCTTTTCATAAGCATCGCGCCTAATAGTATTGCTTCTTAGAATATTTAAGGCTCTTTCCTTACTCATATTTTAGAACTCTTTATTTTTTTGGCAGCTAACTGGACAGCTTCAATTATCATTGAATAACCCGTGCAGCGACAGATATTAGAGCTTATCCACTCTTTTATCATTTCTTCTGTGGGGTCTTCATTGTGGTCTAATAAAGCGCGAGATAGCATAATCATACCTGGAGTGCAGTATCCACATTGGAACGCACTTAATTCAGCAAAAGATTCTTGGACTGGATCGAGCGTTCCCACAGCAGACTCCAAACCTTCAATTGTTCTTATATGTTTGCCTTCAACTTCAAAAGCGAATGTATGGCAGGCTGCAATTGGTTTGTTATCGATTAATACGGTGCAGGAGCCACAGACCCCTTGATTGCAAGACAGGTTGGTTCCTCGCAAGTTAAATTCGTCACGGAGTAAATCTACTAGGGTTAAACAAGTTGGTACTTTTATCGATTTATAATTTTTATTATTGAGGTTAAAGGAGAGGTTTACTGTATTATTCATTTTTACCAGCCAATCGTTTTATTTGGCGTTTGAGAATTTTCGGGGCAATTTCTTTTATATAATCATTATTCAATTTCAAATCCGAATAATCCGGGGGTAGTTTGTCAAATATTTGATTGTAATCATCAATGCCATCAATAATCTCAAACGTGTATGGAGGTAAAAATTCAGTTGCGATCACTACGCGGACTAATTTATTTTTATTTATTTGATATTTTACAGTGGCCTGCGTGTAGAGAGGACGTAACGAACGCTCATAATCAATTTGGGGTATATCTTTTAGCGGAATATCTATTGAGGTCAAAATAGCCCCAGAGAGTTGAGTGCTATTAAACAAAGAATCTGGAGCCAAATTGAAATTTTCATTCTTATTGCAAAAATTTAACTTAGCATTAAGCGCTTTTAATACGATCGGCATTTCATAGTTAGTTCGACGTGCCATCAAATTACCGCCAATTGTAGCAGAAAAGCGGATTCGGACGTTTGCAATTTTTCTGAAGGTTTCACGTAAACCCTCTATCATGACTAGGCGCTCGTCATTACTAACTTGGTCAAGAGTTGTTAGAGCTCCAATTCGAAGATTAGTTTTTGTTATCGAGATCTTTGATAGTTCTTTTATGTTTTTTAACCACACAAGTGTTCCAATTTTTTTATTTTCTTTAAATGCTGTAACGAGATCAACTCCGCCGGCATATGCAACAGGCGCACTATCAATATCGTTTAAAAAAGCTACAGCTTCTTGAACGGTACTAGGTTTAACGATTTTAAACGCGTTTAGATCACGCGATGACAAGGATATTAGACCCGAGTTTTCAGCTTGGTACATTTAACACACAAAATTTTGCAAATACTTTGGAAAAACAGGCTACTTTAAAAACTTAAAATATTAAACCCTTATTTTCTTGAGATAGGGAGATTACTTTTGATGATTGCGCAACGTTTCGGAGCTGTTGATCGTTGCATGTAGATTTCTGGCATAAGCTTTGGCAGACTTAGTGTTTAACTCTTCCCCTTCGTTTGAGAATTCTTTAACTGCCTTTATTGCTGACCTTGGGATGCGGGCAAGTTTTGGAATTATGGTATTTTCTGCCTCACCTAAATTTGAATGTTTAACGACCTGGCTGACTAATCCAAAGTTTAGTGCAGTTTGGGCATCAATTTCCTCACAGGTGTAGGTCATGTATAAAAGAGCTTTTCTGCTAACGCGGCCCATTAAAGCAGACATTGCCATGGTTGGCATTATATTATGGGATGTTTCAGGTAGTGAAAAAGTTGCCTTTTCGCTGCATATTGTAATATCTGTAAGGGCAGCAAGAGCTGCTCCAAATCCATGAGCCCCTCCTTGAATGAAACTAAGAATTGGAACTTCTGAATTCCTAAAAGCATCGTACAAGTCAAAAACAACGTCAAATTTTTCTCGCATAGCAAGAGCCTCAGGAAGAGCACCTGGTTTTTCTCCCATTATGGCTCTTCCCATACAGAAGTCTTCCCCGACACTTTTGAAGACAATAAAATGGGATTCGGATTGCGCTGAATTTAGCATATTTGTAAGCTCGACTGCCATCTCATCGCTAACACGATTACCATGCTTCGGGTTATTTATTGAAATGGTTGAGACTTCATTTTTATATTCCAAATTCAAAAGATCGGACATTAAATATTCTCCACAAACGCGACATTCTTGCAGGTAAATCTATCAAGCTAAAAGTTTGACGCAAGATATATTTCAATCAAGGATCCTGGAAGTCTACACTTAATAATTGAAAAATAATTTACCCCCATAAATAAGCTCATGATGGGAATATTT
>MDSW01158757.1_pt1 | contig 10768 bp, 10 predicted proteins | sample 811171 | NCBI WGS metagenome assembly MDSW01 (sample SAMN05326641, study PRJNA326480) | marine metagenome | isolation source: seawater | place: Atlantic Ocean: North West | collected 2012 | reverse complement strand
ATCCCGCCCCATATCGATTTCTGATTGGAGGCGTTGGGCCTCATTCAATGCATGATCCTTATCGACGGAGACCCAGGCCCCAATTTCTGAATCGACTTCATCAATCCGATCCAGACAAATTGTCACTAAATCCGAAATCGTCAATTGTTTAGAACGAATTCGCAGTGCCAATTCAGCAATACTTGGGACATTCATAGAATTTACTAATGAGACTCAATGGCAAGCGTTTACAAGTGCACAGGTAGAGCAACCGCCCTCACCACAATTACCGGCAACAGCTTCCGTGCCACAATCGGGGCCACAACCGGCCACCACGGCTTCAGCGAATCTAGAGAATTGTACTTTGGAATCATAACGAACCGCCAATTCAGCCGTTAACTCTTCAAGCTTTGGGGAAACATCGCCCAGAAAGTAGAAATACAGCGAACTGCCATCAAACAACTGTTCGACATCCAGCAAGACATTACTTATCCGTTCCGACTCGAGCAGTGCGCAGCAGGCAGCAAATGCCTCATTGCGATTCTGATCCAGCCGGGCTATCAAGAGATCATCTTCGATCGTTACCTGTCGTAGGACTTCTCCGTCACATTCCTGACCGGCAACCGATTCTACGTTCGCCAAAACTTCTCCCATCTCGAGACCACGCACCGTACGACACACGACACGAATATGGCGTTCGAATAAAACAGGATCCACTGCCGTAAATCTGCCAACGCTGCCCATAGCGCCAACGCGAACTAAGTACTGTGGAAAAGCAGACATATACCAACTTGCAGCTAAATGAAGTTACGAAAAGAATGCTTTATAATAGCATTAACCGTAGGGTACCGTAAAACGAACCCTGTTTTGCATCACCGTGGTCTTGCAGCAAATCGGGGAAACCATCATTATTTGTAGGATAACCACCGCATCATTCAACAACGATATGTGAACATGGCAACAACAGACATTCCCCCAACTGCAACCATCACTTCCTGGGACGATTTGGCTGAGTCCGTACTAAACGGTCATCAAGTCACTCGCGAAGAGGCAGAAGCAATACTCCGCTGCGACGATGACCAACTGCTCACCCTGCTGTCAGCAGCCTTCAAGATTCGCAGTAGATACTTTGGTAAGACTGTCCAGCTTTACTTTCTCATGAACGCCAAAAGTGGCTTATGTCCTGAAGATTGCTCGTACTGCTCGCAATCCAAAGTATCAGATGCCGAGATTCCAAAATACAACATTCTCAGTCGAGCCAACCTTATGGAAGGTGCAAGGATCGCTGCCGAGCGTAATGCAAAGACTTACTGCATCGTCATTTCTGCTCGCGGACCAAGTGAACGGGAAATGAAAGCTGTCGAAACTATTGTTCCTGAAATTAAAGCCGAGCACGATCTGAAGATCTGCGCTTGTCTGGGACTGCTTGATGATGAACAGGCAGCTAGACTCAAAGCCGCCGGAATCGATCGTGTAAATCACAATCTCAACACCAGTGAATCACATTACGGCGAGATTTGTTCAACCCACACTTACAAAGATCGAATGGATACTTTGCATTCGGTCCGCAACGCGGGAATGGAAATTTGCAGCGGTGGAATTATTGGAATGGGTGAACAGGATGCTGATGTTGTGGACATGGCTCTTTCGTTACGCGAAGTTGAAGCTGAGTCAATACCTCTCAACTTCTTGAATGCTATCGACGGCACTCCACTGGAGGGCATCAATACACTAACACCTCAATACTGCCTTAAAGCGTTGGCGATGTACCGTTTCGTAAATCCCGATAAAGAACTTCGAATTGCCGGCGGCCGGGAAATCCACCTTGGCAGCCTTCAACCCCTTGGACTTTATGCCGCCAACTCACTTTTCGTTGGTGACTATCTTACTACTCAAGGTCAGGCCCCCGAAGAAGACTACAAGATGATCAAAGAATTAGGATTTGAGGTCACTCGCAATATCGACTAATATCCGATCTTCAATTCCAATAAAAGACCTCGCCACAGAAGTCTGCTGCGAGGTCTTTTATTGATGTTTTTGTTGCTCAATGATTAGAGATTAGAAATCTTCAACAATTTACCTGAAGTTCCCTCCCCTGAACCAATGACGGTAACATAAACGTTTCCGTCTGCGTCGACAGCAATCGCAGTTGGCTTATCCAATTCTAGAATTTTCGTTACATCAAGCGACTGTTTCTTCTTCGTATACTTAGCGGTAATCTGAAACAATCCACCTCCACTGGGATCTGACCAGGAGAAGTCCGTTGCCAGCAATTTACCTTTGGGGGCGTAAGCCAAACCTGTAATGTCACTCAAGCCCGTCTCAAAATTAGCTAGTTTCGAACCATCTTTAGGGTCGTAAAACGTCAACAAACCATCACCTGGCAATGAAATTTCCCCCATCTGACCAACGGCCAAAGAACCATCCGGTGCAACAGTAATTGCAACAGGTGCATCTACTTCTGTCAGCTCTTTCGTGGCAATTGCTCGCATGAACGGCCCCACTTTAGCACCCTTGACACCCGCTCGAGAGATCCACCCCTTGGTATCGTCTCCGTTACAAGTAACGAACAGAGCGTCGCCTGTGAACGCAACACCGTAAAAATTGCCCTCACCGGCCAGTTTATCTGTCGCTGGCAACTCCAATGCCGATACATCATCATCGTCGGCTTTCAATGCTGCTTCGCCAGCAGCGGGAACATTGTAAACACGTAGTTTATCCTTAGCGTCGGGGTATCCACCGCCACCGACAGCCAGCACATTCTCTTCAATAAATGCCAAGCCAAGTGGCCCGATTGGATAAACAGGCCCCTTCCCGTATTTATCAATCGGGAAGTCAACGATTACATTTTCAATCTCACCGTCCACGATGCGAACCACCCGCCCCGCAGCACTATCTGCCACAAACACATGTCCTGTACCGGGCTGAATAGCTACACCGCAAGGTACATTCAATCCTTCTGCAACGGTCTCGACTGTTGGCTCAGCCAGCGACACACTGGTCACTGCCCAAAATAGCACAGCTGTTGTCATTGCTGTAAATCGTTTCATTTTCATCTCCTCGAAGTATTTTCTGTCCAACCCTGAATGGTTGGTCGGTTGTGTATTTATGTTTTAGTTTTGGTAATTAGGGTAGTTCCGGTGGATCCACATGTGGATACTTGGCACTCTTTAGGCCTTCTTTCATGAAGATCACCAAATCTTCGACATCCTGCTCGGTCAATTTCAGTGGCTTCATTTCTTCGTCCAACTGAGCGTTCTTCACGCCCCCCTTATTATAGAAATCTACCACCTCTTTCAATGTCTTGATACTTCCATCATGCATATAGGGCGCCGATGTGTGAATGTCACGTAGTGGGGGAGTCTTAAAGCGTCCCTTGTCCCCCTCCAGTTTTGTCACTTCAAAGCGTCCCAGGTCAGGATTCTCTTTGTCATACCCCACTCCCAGATTATGGAAAGCCAGATCTGTAAAGCTATGTCCTTTATGACAGGCACTACATTTCGCTTTATTAAAAAACAGGTCCATTCCTCGTTTGGCCGCCGGCGAGAGAACGGATTCATCACCAGCTTTGAACTGATCGTAGGGTGCATTACCGGACAACACTGTTCGTTCAAAAGAAGCGATCGCCTTAGCGATACCATCAGCGGTGACATCAGATTTAAAGACCTTGCGGAACTGTTTCTTATACCCGGGAATTGCGTTTAAGCGTGCAACCGCCTGATCAATTGGAAGATTCATTTCGATGGGGTTGGCAATCGGACCCAAGGCCTGACCTTCAAGTCCTTTCGCTCGGCCATCCCAAAACTGCAGTGGAAAATATGCGGAGTTGATAATAGTTGGAGCACTTCGTCCACCCATTTGGCCATCTACACCTGTTGCGAATGCCGCATCGTTGGACCATCCTTTACCAGGATCATGGCAAGAAGCACAGCTGACCGTATTGTCACTGGAGAGACGTTTATCGAAGTATAGCTGTTTACCGAGCTCAATCTTCGGCTTTGTGAGTGGATTGTCAGCTGGAACCTTAAATGCATCTAGTCCCAATGGTAATTGCACAACACTTTTTTCTTTAGCACCAACGGTTTCTAAATTTGATAAGAAAACTACTCCTGCTACCAACCCCACACTAATGGAGGCTAACCATTTCAACGGCGAATTTTCCATGATATCCCTTCCCCTTCATTCCAACTATTGATTAGACCAGTCCGACACGAGCTTCCACCTATTTGACTACCCGAACAAAGTACAGTCAAGCAAATCTAAAAACACCTAGCAACCAGATTCGCTATTGGATTCAGAAGTTTCGACGAGCCTCTTCAAAGGCAGTAATTTTATCCTCGTGCTCAAGCGTTAGTGCAATATCATCGAGACCGTTTAGAAGGCAATGTCGACGAAAACTATCCACTTCAAATGAAATCTCCAGACCTCCTTCACCGGTAATTACCTGATTCTCTAAATCAACCGTGAGTTCAGTACGGCAAGTACTGGAGTGAGCGAAAAGTTGCTCAATCGTCTCCTCGGGAAGAACAATGGGCAACATGCCATTCTTAAAGCTGTTATTAAAAAAAATATCTGCAAAGCTAGGAGCAATAACACAACGAATTCCATAGTCCGTTAAAGCCCAGACAGCATGTTCTCGTGAAGAACCACTTCCAAAATTCCTTTTGGCCAGCAAGATACTCGCATCGGCAGCCTCAGGCTGGTTCAGTTCAAACTCTACATTATCTGAACCATCATCATTAAATCGCCAGTCATAAAACAAAAACTGACCGAAACCTGTTCGTTCAATCCGCTTCAGAAACTGTTTTGGAATAATTTGATCGGTATCAACATTGGCCCGGTCCATGGCACCAACTACACCACTGTGTACAGTAAAAGCTTCCATCAAATGGTAACCCCTCTTATTATTCAAGCCTGCAACGCAGCGGGCTTCGGATTGTTTAGCCTTGAAAGTTCCAGTCTCGAACATCTACAAACGAACCTCGAACTGCCGCCGCAGCAGCCATCGCCGGAGAGACAAGGTGAGTGCGTCCCCCTTTACCCTGACGACCTTCGAAGTTTCGGTTACTTGTTGAAGCACAACGCTCTCCAGGTTCCAATTTGTCTGGATTCATCGCAAGACACATGCTGCAGCCTGCTTCACGCCACTCAAAGCCCGCTTCAGTGAAAATACGATCCAACCCCTCCTTTTCGGCCTGTCGCTTCACAACACCACTGCCTGGAACAACCATTGCATGAACAGAGTCTGAAACCTTGTAGCCCTTAGCAACAGCAGCTGCTGCTCGAAGATCTTCGATTCTTGAATTGGTACAAGATCCAATAAAGACTCGCTCAACGCCAAAGTCAGTTAATTTCCTACCCGCTTGTAATCCCATGTACTCCAAAGCTCGAGCGGTAGTTTTCTGATCTACTTCATCATCAAAATCAGCAGGACCGGGAATTGGAGCCGTCACGGAGATCACCTGCCCGGGATTTGTCCCCCAGGTAACCTGCGGCTGAATATCGGCTCCGTTGTAAATTTTGCTGACATCGTAAACGGCACCGTCATCGGATGGCAACTGCCGCCATCGTTCAGCGGCCGCTTCGAAATCCTGAGGAGCAAATTTGCGTCCACGAATGTATTCGATCGTCTTTTCATCGGGCGCGATCAAACCAGCACGCGCGCCTGCTTCGATAGACATATTGCAAACAGTCATCCTCTCTTCTACCGAAAGTTGCCGGATAACTTCCCCCGTGTACTCAAGCACATAACCGGTGCCCCCGGCCGTGGTCAGATCTCCGATCAAATAGAGGACAAGATCCTTCGCTGTGACGCCCGGTCCTAATTTACCATCCACTCGCAATTCCATTGTCTTTGGCTTGTATTGCGGGAGCGTCTGAGTGGCCAACACATGTTCGACTTCACTGGTACCAATTCCAAATGCCAAAGCACCGAATGCACCATGAGTCGCGGTATGACTATCACCACACACGATGGTCATACCAGGCTGTGTGTACCCTAATTCAGGACCGATTACATGAACGATCCCCTGATTCTCCGAATCAATATCGTAAAGTTTTACGCCAAATTCTTCACAGTTGTTTCGCAATGTCTCGACTTGCAATGCAGCAACCGGATCAGCAATTGGCAGGCTGCGATCGGTTGTTGGCACGTTGTGGTCCGGAGTCGCAACCGTACGTTCAGGACGGCGAATCTTCCGTCCTGATAACCGCAGACCTTCAAATGCCTGTGCACTAGTCACTTCGTGTACCAATTGCAAATCGATATACAAAATTGTTTGCTTACCTTCTTCAGCATGCACTACATGCTGTTCCCATATCTTCTCGAACATCGTACGAGGGCGGGCGCTATCTGCATTTGCATCAATGCTCATAGTTATTTACATCTCTTGGTTTGACGATTTATAAGAGTCTTGGCAGGCCCCAGTGCCTGCCAATAGCAATTGCGCGTCTATTAAGTATAGTTGTCACCTTAGATTCTAAAAACCGCCCAATCCGGGCGTTTTTATGTCGTCTGCCATAGGAGAGCGCTTACCGGGCCCGAACTGTCTAAAAGCCGCGGCGATCAAGCTTTAATCACGTTGGCTCGAGACAATTCCGTCGCAGCCATTGCATTACGGGTATCAATCACCAATGCGGCATGATCGGCAATCAGTTGGTAATCAAAAATAGTATGATCGGTCGAGATTATGACTGCGTCCAAAGACAGGAGATATTCAGAGGTTAGTGGCTGAGCAATTAGTTCAGGCACTTCAAAGCTTCGCATCGGGGGTAATTTGGGTATGTGTGGATCAGCATAACTCAAATCAGCCTTCAACTCGCCTAACAACTCCAACAATCGAAACGACGGACTTTCTCGCGGATCATCCACATCTTTCTTGTACGCAATTCCAAGAATGCCCACCCTAGATCCGTTTACAGCTTTTCCCACATCATTGAGTGCCTTCACCAGTTTTGAAACAACGTAGTGAGGCATGGAAGCATTCACTTCACCTGCTAATTCAATAAACCGTGTTTCCATACCGTTCTCACGTGCCAACCAACTCAGATAGAAGGGGTCGATCGGGATGCAGTGCCCCCCCAACCCAGGCCCTGGATAAAACGGTTGAAAACCAAATGGTTTTGTTCTTGCCGCGGCAATAACTTCCCAGATATCAATTTCCAAACGGTCGAATAGAGTCTTCAATTCATTGACCATCGCAATATTCACACTGCGATAAGTGTTTTCAAGAATTTTACACGCCTCAGCTACCTCACAATTCGACACGGGCACCACTTCAACCACCGCACTACCATAAAGCGAGACTGCCAATTCACGACTTTGCTCATTAATACCGCCAACTACTTTGGGAATCTGACGAGCCGTGAAGTTTGCATTGCCTGGATCTTCTCGCTCTGGGCTGTATGCCAGAAAGAAATCCTCGCCAAACTGCTTGCCCGTAGCCGTCAGCAGGGGCAAGATAATATCTCGGGTGGTTCCAGGGTAGGTTGTACTTTCCAGAACGATCAATTGCCCGCAACGCAGATTCTGAGCGATCGTTCTGGTTGTTCCAATCACATATTGCAGATCCGGATCACGATCAGAATTCAAAGGCGTAGGCACACAAATCAAAATAATATCAACTTCCGACAAACGACTCATATCCACGGTTGGAACAAATGTTTGGTCGGCGATGGAAGATGAGATCCATTCGGCTGAGATATGGGAGATATAACTCTTACCAGCCAGCAACAGATCCACTTTCGACGGATCAATGTCAAACCCCAGAGTATGATAACCCGCAGACACAAATGCCCGAACAAGTGGCAAACCTACATACCCGAGACCGATTACCCCGACCCTGGCCTTACGAGTATCAATGGCGTTGAGCAAAGTCTGAAACATAAGATTCAACATTCAAGATTACTAGTGGCGGCATTTGGTCTTGGCAACCTACTATACGACATACGGCTAAAACACCAATTCGTTCAAATGCGCGGCTTATTAATAAGTTCGAGTTATTTGCTCATGGTCTTTAGCGAAAGACTCCGGAGAAAAAGCACTTCGTAATTTGGCACGGCCAGAGCTAAACGGTGGCTAAGGTTACCGGCAGGAGTTCCTGACTGAATATCGGCCAAATATCGCACCCAAATACGATGACAGGGCGTGGAGCGGTCTCCAAGAAAACGACACCAGGCCCAACTCGCAGCATACGATAACGCATCTGCCTTGGTGGACGTTTTGATGCGTTCAATGGATGTCAATTTCAGTGGCACAGCTAACGCCGTACGCTGGTCTCCCATAATGGTATTAATCAGATCTCCGTGGGTTTTCGCTTGTTCACTTTCATCCGCCTCAAACCACTCAGCCATACCCTCATCCAACCATAATGGGAACTGCCCCGAGCCAAACGTCGCAAAGTTGATGGCATGCACTGCTTCATGCAACAAGTCACGTTGCAAGGAAGGACCATCGGCGGCCAAAATGGTTGGTTTACCTCCTCGCACAACAAATAGTGATGTACGACGAGGCGCTTTGGGAAGAGTTTTCTCCAAGTGACGAAGGTAGGCTTCACGGTCAGGAAAAATGATTACATGCACGGGAGAAACCGTTAATTTATAACGACAAAAATCAGACAGACGATCGGGCAGAGTTCTCAACCTACTTAGAACATCTGAGAGTGATTTAGGCTCGTGACCATAATGAAAATAGAGCCAGTCCTTTTCAATAAACCCTTGTGTCTGACTTTCAGACATAAAACAGGTGTACCCTACTGCCGCCAGCAGAGTTCGCGAGCACCAAACTCTTCTCGCTATCGATACACGAAAGCCCTTAAATTCAGAAACACCAAGTTGTTTTTGCTCAGAATTCATTCTCTAACGGCTCAAAAGGAAGGACGGGTTTGCAAACCTGAACAATTGACCATTTCGCAGTTCGCGTGTATCGTAAGTTCTTTACAGGAGACCAATTACTGGGTGCCTTGGAGCCCCCCCTAATTGGCTCCAATAGTCTTCACATATGATACAGGTTTAGGCAGGCCCGGTGAAACATCGGCCTCATAATCAAACCTCCGGGAATCTATCTGTGCAATACGCTTCGATCGGACCTATCGCTCTCCATTTTCCCGAAAAAGTTGAGTCCATCGATACTCTTCGTGATGAATTTCCTCGCTGGAATCTCGACCTGATTCAGGAAAAGACCGGAATCTATCAACGTCATATCGCAGCTGACGACGAATATGCATCGGATCTGGGGGTGGCTGCCGCGGAAAAGCTATTGGAGAAGTTCGACATTGATCGCAACTCGATTGATTTCCTACTTTTTTGCACACAAACTCCCGACTGCCCATTACCTACCACGTCATGCCTTATGCAGCAACGTCTAGGCCTACCAACTTCATGTGGCGCGTTAGATTTCAATCTCGGCTGCTCCGGCTATGTTTACGGTCTGGCAATGGCCGATGGTTTAATCAAGAGCGGAGCGGCAAAACGGATCCTATTTATTACCGCTGAGACTTACACTAAATACATTGATCGCAATGACCGCAGTCTAAGAACAATCTTTGGAGACGGAGCTGCCGCTTCACTTATTGAAGCCAGCGATGAACCAGGGTTTCAACACTTCAAGTTTGGAACGGATGGTACGGGGGCGGACATGCTACTTTTGACCAAAAGCGGACCGAGACAACCAATGCCTCCACGCAATAGACATCGCTGGGACAGTGATCTCTACATGGACGGCCCAAGCCTGATCAGTTTCACGGTAGACGCTATCCCGGGGCTCGTCGATGAGCTTCTAGCCAGTTCAGGAATTACTAAAGCCGATATTGATTATTTCCTGATGCATCAGGCTACTCATAAAATGCTTTCTGAATTAGCAGCCAGAATTGATGTACCACAAGCGCAAGTCCCCATCCGATTGTCCCACGTTGGAAACACCGTGTCTTCAACTCTTCCGATCCTGATTCATCAAATGCGCGAATCAGGCGACCTAAAAGCCGGCATGCAAAACTTACTCGTTGGCTTCGGGGTTGGGCTCTCATGGGCCGGCTGTTATTGGAAAGAAACCTTCCAAGGTTAATTTGAAACTGTGTGTCGGAGCCTTTCTATATGGAAACTCTTCAAGGCCAATTTTTAGTCGCTCCTCCCGGGTTAATCGAACCCAATTTTCACCGCGCCATCGTACTCGTACTACAACACGACGAAAATGGAGCCTTGGGGTTAGTTATTAACAGACCTACCAACAGCGAAATTGATAACATCTGGGAAGTAATGACAGGCACCTCTCTGGCAAATGAAGGAGTCCTGTATATTGGCGGTCCGGTAGAAGGCCCGATTATGCTGCTACACACACGGGCGGAATACAGTGAACAGCAAGTCATGCCGGGGTTGTACGTTTCCTCCCGAAAAACCAATCTTGCCAAACTCGTTTCTGAAAAAGCTCTGCCTTATAAAGTATTCTCAGGATACGCCGGCTGGGCAGAAGGACAACTTGATGCGGAGTTACAACAGGGCGGCTGGCTCGTCGCTCCAGCCTCCCCGGAGGACATCTTCAGCATGGACACTACGGACCCCTGGAAATCACTGTGCCAACGACTGGGGCATACCGTACTGCAAGCGGCCACCGGCCAACACCAGATTCCACCCAATCCCGAAATCAACTAATCCTCTCGTGAAGTAAGTAAGTTGCCAGAAGCCATCTCGAACAACGCAGGTCGTACCATTGCCATCGGAGACATCCATGGTTGCGCCAGTGAACTGCAGACCCTATTGGATTTGATACAGCCATCCCCGGAAGACACTATCATTT
>MDSW01003006.1_pt1 | contig 10768 bp, 8 predicted proteins | sample 811171 | NCBI WGS metagenome assembly MDSW01 (sample SAMN05326641, study PRJNA326480) | marine metagenome | isolation source: seawater | place: Atlantic Ocean: North West | collected 2012 | reverse complement strand
TCACAACCAACAACAGAAAAACCCCGAAAATAAGCCAAAGGCTCTAAACCGAGTTGCTCGGCCTTTTTTTCACTCATCACCAACGTAACGGATGAGCCATCTGAGAGCTGCGATGAGTTTCCGGCTGTGACTGTTCCATTTTCTGGATCAAAAAAAGGTTTGAGAGAAGAAAGTCCTTCAATATTTGTATCCGGCCTGTTGCAATTGTCTCGATCAACCACAGTCTCAACATCATTCTCCTCACCCGTTTCTTTATCAATGACTTTCATGATCGTTTGCATCGGAACAATTTCATCATCATATATACCTGAACTCTGAGCAGCTGCACATCTTTGTTGGCTGGATAAAGCATACTCATCTTGTGATTCTCTCGTGACGTTGTATCGTTTTGCTACCGTTTCAGCAGTATCGCCCATCGCATGATAAATCCCTGGCTTCTTTTCCTTAAGTGCCTCATTCTCAAACATATACATATTGATGTTATTGGGTTGAGTCGTGCTTATTGATTCAACCCCGCCAGCCATAATACAGTCTGCAAAGCCACTTTGTATCTGGGTTGCAGCCATTGCAATGGTCTGAAGACCGGATGAGCAAAAACGGTTGACTGTTGTTCCTCCGACTGAAATAGGTAGATTTGATAATACCGCAGATGTCCTTGCTATATTGCTGCCCTGAGAACCCTCTGGATAACCACAACCCAAGATCACATCTTCAACCATATTTGGCTCTAACTGAGGATGTCTTTCTAATAATGTGTTGATGAGATGCGCCGTCATGTCATCGGCTCGGGTTTGATTAAACCCACCTCTGTATGACTTTGCTAAACCTGTCCTTAAACTATCTACGATGACTGCTTGATTCATAAATTTCTCATTATTTTAGAGTTCGATATTATACAAAAATCACTCCTTTACTTACATATTTCTTAAGAAGTTTTGTTAGTCTTTAGTTCTATGAGAATAAATCCACTTAAATATTTTCCAGAAGGTGTAAAAACCATCATCATTGGCGTTAGTGCCGTGTATCTAAATTTTGCATTAATTCTTCATAAAGTATGGGATAGCACACCGCCCGGAATCATTGGTACCTTATTGACTTCGGTTATAGCAATGATCGACTCACTGGTAGGTTTAGGAGTCTGGTTAATTGTCATTGCTTTTAATGTTTGGGCTGCCATGAGATTTAGGATAATTGATCCTATGGCAAATACTCCAAAAGGAACGATCGGCATTCTTTTTTTGGGCTTTATCGGCCTAGCAGGAGGTGGAGTTGTGGGAGGATTTATAAATGGTGTATTTGAGACATTATTTGGTGAAGGTTTTGGAAAAATTATATTAATTGTCATCATTCTTATAACCGCATATCTTGCGGTTGGTAATTTATTCATACAATTCAAGAAATTTTTTTATTATTTAAAATCAATAAAGGACAAGGTCTTAAAAAAAATTGGAGCCAAGACAGCAATTACGAAACTTAAACAGACTGATAAAAATGAAAATGAAGAGAAATCATCGCCACTGAAAAGTAAACATAAATTGCCATCACAAAAATATAAAAAGGGGTATCAAGGACCTGACTTTGATTTATTAGACGGAACTCAGAATTATAATACCGGAGACTCTCGCCCTAAGGTGAGTGCAAATGAACTTGAAGGAGCAATCTTAGACTCAGCCAATGAAAAGGTATCAATAGATAAAAGAACCATCGGGCCTATGGCAACAACTTTTCATGCAACATTGAAATCTCGAACAAAAAACTCCACTTTGAAAAAAGCCAGAGAGGACATTGAAAGACTCACTGGTACTGAAAACCTTAGATTTACTGGAAACATCAAGGGTGAAAAAAACACAGTCGGAATTGAGGTGCCAAATGAAGACAGAAGATTCTTCAAGATCAAAGAGGTTCTTACTCGTTCAGAATATCTAGAAGGTAAGCATATACTGCCATTGGCATTAGGATTCAATATTGAAGGCAAATTTGTCTGCAAAGACTTATCAGAATTTCCACACTTGCTTATCGCTGGTTCCACAGGATCAGGTAAATCCATAGCGCTTCGTTCGATGATATTGTCCTTGGTATATAAAATGAAGCCCAAAGAACTGGGTTTAGTATTTATAGATCCGAAGGGCACAGAACTGACATTATTTGAGGGATTGCCCCATTTGCATGGAAATGTTGCAACGGATGAGGATGAAGCAGCTTTTCTCTTAGACGGTCTAATTGAAGAGATGCAACTAAGGAATGAAAGAATTAAAAAAGCTAAAGCTGGAAATATACGTTCCTATAATTCAAAGGTTGAGAAAAAAGATAACATGCCATACATGGTTGTATTTATTGATGAATTTGCAGAGTTGATTGAATCGGAACATAAAGGCAAAGAGGTGGAACATAAAATTGGTCGACTTGCTCAAGCAGCAAGGTCCGTAGGGATACACATCGTAATGGCTACTCAAAAACCATCTGCGGATGTTGTAAAAGGCAGAATCAAATCAAATTTTGTGGCAAGACTAGCCTTTAGAGTCCCTGCTTGGCAGGATTCAAGGACTATAATAACTAAATCAGGGCCGGGTGCAGAAACACTGCTTGGCAAAGGCGACTGTCTACTTGAGACATCACAAAGCAATGATCTAACTAGAATACAGTCTCCATTAACAGATGATCATGAAGTCACGAATTTGATCAAAGCAATCAGCTAAATATATTTCATGAAAAATTTAAAGGCGATATTTAGAAATCTAAGAACGAAGAAATCAATCTTTAATCTTCCAAAAAAAATTTTTCATAGCCGAATATTGCAGGCCATAATTGATCGCATCAAGAGACTGAAGCTTGGAAGAAAGCTCCTCTACTTGATAACGTTCATGACATCTTTGGGCTCCTATCAGTATCTATATCTATTTAGTTTTCTGCCAATCTCAGTTTTAACTTTCATCTCATCCATAATTCTTATTGAGGGGCAATTGTTTCATCTATTGAATGAAACGCGCTGTGCAATCAACTCTTTTCAGTTATTGGATGAATATTGCAGCTCTTATTTTGGACTAATGCTGGGTATCCTGATGATTGGACTGCTTCAACTTTATCTATTTTGGCATTTCGTTACAACGGTGAGGAATAGACTGTTTAGCAATGCAATACGAGACCTTGTTAGCTAATCCTTAAATCTATAAGTAACTTGAACCATTGGATTAATATAATTATCAGGCTCAAATTCCCACTGCTTCAGTGTCTGTTGCGTAGGATTTAAGAATATTTTATCGGTACAATTTGCGTTTGTATTTTCAGTCTTGCCTTCCTGGTTTATCTTAAACTTAACCAAACAATCCCCTTCGATACTATTGATTCTCGCTTCTTTTGGATATAAGAGATCAGGCTTAACTGTTGCTCGACTGATAAACCATTCAGTTTTTCTTTTCATTGATTCGCTCATCTCATCAACACCAGAGAACTGTTCGAATTCAATCTCTTCAGATGAGATTTGATTATCCAACGAAATTCTATTCTCGTCACTCACTTGATCAAATGTATAGAATGACTCGTCTTTTACTGCGTCCTCACTACTGACTTTCTCCTCAATCGTTTCATTGAATAATTTCACGGATTCCGCATTATCTTTCACATTTCCTTGATTCTTATCCTCTATGAATAACGTTTCATTTTCAGAGCTTTCCAATTCCATTTGTTCTGCGGTCTGCTCAAGCGTGATGGCTTTTTTAGGAAGCATTACCCTTTCCTTGCTGGTCAGTATCTCAAGTATCGTATCAATTTTTTGGTTTGCTTGGTTCAATCCCAGTTCCAGACTATCTATCTGTTCTGAATAATCCATTGGTATTGAGGTAATCTTAGAATTATTGGATTGATCATCTGTAGAGACTATATTGTACAAACCTTGTTTCTTCTTTTTAAGGTTCTCACTTTTGGATATTACCTGATTATTTTTAGCGATCAGTTTTTGTTTTTCCTCATCGTCAGACAATTGATTGATTAAAAATAAGGTCTTTTCATCCAGTTCTTCCTCAGCAGAAGATCGATTAATTTGGCTCGAAAAAAGTTTCGTGCTTGGATCGTTGGCATCTACAAAAAAACCATGGTCTTCATCCAGTTCTTTCAATGTATCCTCGATGCCTTCTCCGAGCCATTGAGATTGAGCCAGCTGCAGTCTAAGGTTATCTGATGAATCAAAAATGACATTTTTATCACTGAGATCCTCATTCACTAATTCATCCAACTCCATCGTCTGTTTTCTTAAAAGATTTGCATATTCCATATCTTCTTTTTCATTCATCTCAGCAATTTTTTCCTGCTGTGATTGATTCATTTCATCGTTAGAGAGCTCATCATAAGCATTAATATATCTGCCTCTTCTTTCCGCTTTTTTTTCATTGTAGCCCTCTAATGTCTTTGAAACTGCGATGCTGATTTGATTTTTTTTTGCTTCAGATAAATTTTCATCTGACAGACGTTCTACATAATCATTGATTGTTTGATCGAGTTTTTTCTCTTCTTCCAAAGCCTGTGCATAACCACTCTTCATTGGCTCTGAGAACATCTCAGTACTCTCATTCGATGACATTAGATCATCGGCAGATAATTCTTCCTCCCTAATAATTTCCTCACGCACTTTAAGCTGAGAATCCACAAGGGTGATTATTTCTTCATCTTTTAGTTCCTCTTCGGATTCAAAGACCTCATTAAGCTCTGTCGCTTGAATCTCTAATATTTTAGAATTCTCTTGTTCCTCACTTACAAAATTGTTGAATTCCATCATCTGTTCACTTGATTGCATTGGATACTCAAATTTTTCTTTTTCAGCAGACGCTCTTATCGTAATTTGCTCCGAACCAATCGTTGAATCGGTCATGACATCATTGCTTTGTTTATAGGATTGATTTGTTAGTTCGTTTAGATTGCCTTCACTTGTATCCAATGGTGGGCTAACTTGCTCTGATTGAGCTGAGGTATTCTCGGTTGCTGTACTTTTGAAGGCATCAATATCCTGTCTTAAAGACGGATCAACTCGCACCATCTTCATCGATTGTTGTTGAAATTTTTCACCAAAAATAACTCCCAGCACCAATAGTGTGAAAAATATAATCAGTGCTGACAGTCCCGTCCCTGATCTTATAAGATCTTTAGCTGGTGCAGTGAATCTCTTTGCAAGGTTGTTAGGTTTATTCACGTTTAAAACATTGGCTGATAGATGACTAATCTAATGGCTATTGCAACCAATACTGCAAATAACCCTAGCCCAACAAGAATGATCAATGTTTCTTTTGCTCTTTGAACTCCCTCTTTGGCTGCAATCACCCTATTTTGATTCTTGGTTGTTTTAGGACCTTCTTCGGCTTTTGTGATCCATGATTTCCTTGCACTTTTGATTGCAGAGAAATCGTAAATTACATTTTTTCTATCTTCATTCATCTTTATCTTTGCCTGACACAGCCTCAGTCTTTGAGACATAGCCTAGAGGGTCATGAAGTTCATCTTTTGGGATGAGAATAATTTTTTCAATCGGGTCTTCTCTGACTATTTTTGGATTAGTCAATCGCTTAACAATCGCATCAGTTAACCTAACAATCGACTGACCTATACTTCTGAATATTCCTGGATCAGTTTCCCCGCGTAACTTTTTAGTTAAGTAATCACGAAGATTATCATGCATTCCTTTTATTGATCGTGCTATCACAGTCATAGAGTTGGATTTTGTTTCATGCCATGGTTTTATCCAATTCTTTTCATCTCTAATATAGAAAGACGCAAATGCGATAACTGTTCCAGTCGTTGCAGCTATTAATGCAATGCTTCCAAACCACAACAACATCACAAAACCAATATCCTCCTCTGTTACATTCTCAACACCTTCCCTCTCACCATTTGAGACAAATGCAGCATAAGTAGAAGCAAACCTCATTACCTGAATTTCACCAGCTTTACTGTTGATCGTTTGCTCAACTTCGATGATATCTTCTTTCTTTTTCTTTATTTCAGCTCTGGTATTATCAAGCTCAGTTTGAAGTCGAACAGCTCTGTCTCGAGCTTCTAGATAATTGATTTCTCTTGCGGCTTTATCTTCTACATAATCCTCAATAAGATTTGCTCTTCTTGTATCAAATCTCTGATCCAGTGATTCTCTTTCAGAATCAATTCTCTCTAACTCAATATTATGCGCTGCTTCTGATTTTGTTCTTGCCTGTGTAAGCTTTGATTGTATCTCGGACTTTTCTACCTCTAATTTTGCTACTCTGGTCTCGACCTGACTACGATAATTTCTTATTTCCTCATCTCTTTTCGATTTTATCAAACCCAGCTCTTCTTCAGCCTTTAATCTTGTGGCCCTCTCAGCCTCAAGCTGCTCTTGCTTGTCTGAATTATTGGAAAAGACGCCTCCAGTTAGTTCTTCAGAAATTCCTTTTATTGATTCAGTCGAAGCAATGATCTGTTTTTCCTTAGAATCAATTTCTTGTTGTGCCGTTGCCCTTATATTGGCTATTTCGTTATCGCGGCTTTCTTCTACACTGTTGATTCTTGATTGAATGTCATCATTGATACTTTTAAGATTGCCCACTTCATCTTGGGTTGACCTTCTATTGTATGATTCTATTAATTGCTGCCTCTGATTCTCAAGCTCCGTTATCCTTTCTTGCCTCTCTTTTCTGACATTTTCAAGATTGATATTATGAGACCTATCGAATCCATCAACCTCATTCCTCCAGTCTGCCTCAATATCATTGATCGGCCTTTCGCCTTCTAACTCAATGACTTCTTTCTCAAGGTTTAAAACATCCACAATCAACTCTTCTTGATTTTTTTTGTCAACCTCAAAATATTTGAGCTGATTATCTAAAGATCTCTCCATTCCCGTAAAGATCGTCTCACCTGTAACCAGACATAACGAAAGCAGCACGCCAATGAAGAGAGCTTTCCAAAAACCAGGTTTGGCATGATATGTGGCGAAGGCGAGTGGAATCTTTGTCAGCTCAACGACACCAATGATCATAAACGGAAGCATAGAAAGCGTGACACTGATGTCAACATCAATGAATGCTAATGTATCTTGCTCTAAGTATTTTCTAGTCGCCTGACCAGTCGTCCAGGCAAAAAAGAATCCAATCCCGGCCGCACAAATTTCAATAACCCATGCCGCTATAATGAGTTGTGATGCCTTCCTATTTTTATAAGTCTCAAGCTCTTTATCCTTCCTAGCTGTCTCAAGTTTGTTTCTATCAATTTCAGTAGGATTGGCTCGCTTTAAATGTGGATTTTTTTCTTTGAATTCTTCCAATTCTTTTGAAGATAGAGAATGCTCGGTCAGAGCTCCTGATTCAATATCTTCAAAAAAATACACAGATCGCTTAACTGAAAACCCTAAGTAAGGCAGTAACTTATTCCATAATCCCATTTAATTCTTATCCTTTTATTGGTGCCATCAGTCGAATGACTTCTTCAAATGATTACGACACTGATTTGACATTCTGACACATTTAATAATGAGATCCAATACCGCTATGACTATTGAGATGCCAATGTTTTTATCTTTTTTCTAGCTGATACTTCTTTATTTCTGTAGTCTTAATTCATGAAAAAACTCAGCACAACAATACTCTCAAGCCTGGTCATCCTTGTCTTTTCAGCTCAGGTCTCAGCAGAGAATGAATTCAGCATAATAAAAGGCAAAGGCACTGGTGCAACAGAATCACAGGCAAAAGAAAATGCAACAATCGATGCGCTGAGGCAATTTTCTGACTTCATTAGTGTTAAGAGAACAATTGAGGATGAAAAGTACACAAAAGAAGTCACTCAAATCATCAGTGGCGCAGTTGAAGAAATTGAGATAATCGACTCGTTTACCAATGATGATAAGGAAGTAGAGATGATTGTTGAAGTAAAAATGATCAAAGATTTATCTCAGTACATCCCTAAAATTAACATTGATAAAGACAAGGCATCGATAAATGTCAATGGCGAGTTTTATGCAACTGAGAGCGCACAGTGGCGAAAAAATCAAAAAGATGAAAAGGTTTTCATTGAGCATCTATTGGCTAAAGTTGAAGCAATTGGAAATAAAGGGGGATTCACCAAAGTTGAATTTGAAAAATTTCCTGCGCCAGAAAGCAAAGGTCAAGGAATCCTTCAAAATAAGTTTACTGTGGACTTTGTTGCATCTGAAAACCTAAAGATAATCTTAGATGGCGTCAGAAAAACACTTCGATCTGTTTCAGTCCCGAAAGATGTTTACGAAAGAATCCCAACCAGAGAAATATTTCAGGTTGAACTCTGCAAAGATGCAATGCTTTTTGGCAATCGATTTGAAAAACAAAAAAAGAAAAAAAAGTACAGAAATCAAATCCCTGACTGTGAGTATGAGATTTTTTACCTGAGAAACCAACAAAGCATCGAATTACTCCAAACAATTGAGGATTATGTCAGAAGTGAAATCAAATCGACATATGTAATAAGAAGATATGAAAATAACTCATGCAAGATAATCCCGCATAAAAGCTTCATCAATAAGCAACATTCGAATATGAAAAGAATAGCTAATGAAAGAGAACCAAAATTTTGTTTTACCCCAGGTCCTGTCAAGGAAATGCAAACCAAGGCTTTGGGTGATGAATCCCCATACTGGCCTCAGTTGACTTATCCTAAAAAAATATACGCAGAGAGCTTTGCCAATAATCTCACTTTCAACACTTGCAATGTTTCTTACAGGAAAAATGAAAGGGTCTTTTTTCCTGTTACAGTCTATTGCAGACAGAAAGTATCAGACTGTGCGATTCCATATAGAAATAGGTTTGGAGCAAAAGAAAATGCTGCCTATGGACTCAATCTGCCTCAAGGTGGAGAATTGCTCGCAAGAAAGGTGATTGTAGACACCATGAGAGACCGTGATTACGGGGAATTAGATAAATACGAGGCCGTAACTAACCCTCAATGCAATTAGAGTGTTATGAGCGCTTTTGAGCCACCAGTTTGCATCACTGCCTTGATTTTGGATCCAGATATCGTAGCGATGTATGTTAGTACAAGTTCACCTGAATATCTGTTTTCGTAATACACTGAATCATGCGTAGTTAGACCCCTTGAGCCCCCAACTGCTGAATTATCAATCCTCTCTGTCAGGTTATCATCACTAAAATATTCAACCAACCTTGTTGATTCTTCAGGTTGGTCGTATGTGGTTGTTATGCTCTCAATGGTTGTTTCACTGGTTGTAGCCACAGACTCATCAATAAAAAGCCGAAACAATCCGGATGCCGTGATTTTGGCTTTTTCTTCTGCAATTCTCTTGCTTTCAGAAAAATCAGGATCCGACCTTTTGCCATCGATTTTCTCATGGACGTAGATCGCAAGAATCTGCTCTCCATACTCGTCTCTGAGCAATCTGACTCCATATTTAAAGAGGTCAGTATTGGCATTAATTTTAAGTTGCTCTGCCAATGGCGGGCCAGCTTTTGAGGCATCCTTCTTCAAACGCTTTAACTGCTCATTAGCTATTGCATTCGCGACCAATGTTGCATCTTTGTTTTTTAACACCACTGCACAAAAATCGCTGTCATCTGGATTATAATTTGTATAAACCGTTGTCATTCCACTTATCTCGGTATACGCACCCAGTCGAAATGAGGCTTCGATGCCGCTTTGTCGTACAATATCCTTGATGGCCTCCTGCCTGCTTTCTAGCTCAGTATCCAAGGACTGTAAATCAAGTAATTTATCAAGCTGATTTCTTGCTACGAATTTGACTTTATCGAATGTTGTCATCTCCGCTTGATTTACCATTGCAGGCCTATCATTCTCAGTCACTCGTGCTTGTGCTTCAGCGACTAGATTAGCTGATGCTTCACCGGCTAATATCTCAGCCAATCGACGCTTTCCTCTCAGCTCGGCTAACATTTGAGCATCTCTGAGTGCTGACATCCAACTACCAGGCTTACCGCCACTCCTGCTTGTTCCATCTGTATTGTATGGAATAGATGCAATCCCTAGACCAATCTCAATGGACTGACCGTTAATATTGTTTACCCCTTCTTTGAAATTCACACCAAGCTTATTGTTAAAACCACCAAGGCAATTATTTGTGGGGTAGACCGTAACTTCTGATGATCCGGGAGTTTCTGCCAGATCTATAAATTCTTCTTCACTTGAATGGTTATTCTGTGTGAACACTAATGCTGTTAGTGCAATAAAAAAAACTTTCTTGTTCATGATACTTTTCATTATATCCCCTTATACTTAATTCATTTAATAGTACTATTTTCTGCCATAACTATAAAATCCCAGGCAAGCCTCTAATTTTCTAAACTCCATATCTCAGTCAATTGATCAAGGAATCTCTGCTCGGCTAAATCCGTAAAATCACATTCAGCAAGTTCTTTGAAATAATTATAAAAATGTTTTTTTTCGTCGTTTGTGAGCAAGTCACTTATTTCTTTTGCCTTATCGGTAAAATCTGGAACGCCTTTATATCCAGCCAGAAGCCTATGAAAAAGATCACCATCCAATAAGTTGAGATACTCTGGTTTAAGTCTATCTATGTGGTCACGTTCAATATCAGAAACAATCCCATCGGCACTGCACATGGCAACAGTCATCTCTCCGATTGCTGAGGTTATCTTTTCTATACTCATTTTATTATATTGATGTTTTCTCTAGTTATATCTGGCGGAGTGGACGGGATTCGAACCCGCGACCTCCTGCGTGACAGGCAGGCATTCTAACCAAGCTGAACTACCACTCCGTAATTGATCTAATCGTATCAAGATGACAT
>MDSW01220736.1_pt1 | contig 10769 bp, 8 predicted proteins | sample 811171 | NCBI WGS metagenome assembly MDSW01 (sample SAMN05326641, study PRJNA326480) | marine metagenome | isolation source: seawater | place: Atlantic Ocean: North West | collected 2012 | reverse complement strand
GGGCAAAACTGAAAAAGGAGCAGTTTGGTTAGACAAAAAAATGTTTTCTCCATATGATTACTGGCAATTCTGGAGAAATACTGCAGATGAGGATGTAAAGAAATTTTTAAAATATTTTACTGAAATAGAGTTAGATAAATTGTCAAATAGAATTGATAATGAAAAAGATATTAATAAATTAAAAATACTTTTAGCAAATGAAGCAACGACTATTATGCATGGATTCAAAGCTGCTAAAGATAGTGAACAAACTGCAAAAACAACTTTTATTCAAGGTGGAATTGGAAAAAATATACCTGAAAAAAAAATATCTAAAAATTTGATTGTAAAAGGTATTAATATTATAGATTTGATCTTTCAAAATAACCTTTTGAACTCAAAAAGCGAAGTAAGAAGAGTATTAAAAAATAACGGAATTAAAATTAATGATAAAGTTGTAGATGACGACAAGAAAATTGTTGGAATTAATGATTTTGAGAATAAGGATTATATTAAATTATCTGTGGGTAAAAAAAATCACTTAAAAGTTACAATTACTTAGCCTGTTTTTTTTTCATTTCCTCTAATGCACGAGTAATAAATCTAGGCGTGATAGTTTTAACAGGATTCACAGTGGTCTTTGGATTATCGGTAGGTCCTTTGATTTTAAAACTTACTCCAAAAACTCCTTCTCCAATTTTTTTTCCAATTAATATATCTCCTACAACAGGAATTTTCGAAACTATACTATTCAAAGTTTTTGCTGGCACTAATGTTCCGCGCAAACTTATTATGTCCTTCTTCTTATCAAAATATCCTTCAACTAATACTGAAATAGATGGTCCAATAAGGAAAATCTCTTCTATGTCCATCCATGTAGAGCTACTTTTATATTTTATTATCAAACTATCAAAAGTTATTCCCTCTCCTTTTAATGCGTCTGTCAAACCTTTGAAGTCTGCTAAACTCAATAACTTAGCTAATCCTGGTGCTTTATTTAATTTAAATTTTTTTATTTCTAAAACTCCTAGAGAATTTTTTTCATTAGATTTCGATACATATATTAAATTACCTCCTTCTAAACCTTCGAAAAATTCATAACTATTCACTAATGGTTTCGCAATATCTGAATAAATTTCTACAACGCTCATTTTAGTTGTTTTTTCTTTTTTAATAGAAATATCCATAAATTTATCTTTCTCAAATTCACTTTTTGCAGATATTTTTTCTAGTTTTCCTTTGTTTATAAAACCTACCATTCTAAATTTGTTAAGAGGAAATTCTGTGTTTGTTAAAACTTTATTAAAGTCTACTTCAATATTTTTAGAGATTTTTTTTAAAAAATTGTTTTCCTTTTCTGGTTCGTCTAATTCTTTTAACAAAATTGTTGCATCAAAAACTTTTCCATCAATAAATATTGAATCCTTATTTTTTATAGTAAAATCATTATTAATTTTTTTTCCATCTTTTGTTCTTATCCTAATATCTTTAAAATCTAAAATATTTTGGTCTTTATTTAATATCAAATGATCTACTTGAAGTAAGACGTCTTCATTTTTAAGAACTAATTTTTCGATTAATATACTTTTATTTTTTTTAAATGATAAATTAGTCTTTAAAGAAAAAGTCTCATTTTTATCAATTGATTTGTTAATTATAGGTATAACCTTTTTATTATTCTTAAAACGAAATTCTGTATTTGCCTCAAAACTAATTGAATCTTTTATTTCATTAAATTCTATATTGCCTCTATTAATTTGAATATCATTGTACTTGGAAGATAAATTTTTAATCTTCAGTTGTTGCTCATTATAAGAAAAGTCAAAACTTAAAGATGAAATCTTATGATTCTCTTTATATACAAATTCCGTATCCTTTATAACTCCAGTTAAAATAAAATTATTACTCAATTCATAATTTTCATCAAAACTAAATTCAGAATTTATTTTAATTTTAGACTTTTTAATTTTATTAAAGTTCTTTTTATCAAATTGTGCTAGATTTAATTGAAGGATGGCTGGTTTTATTGAATGAAAGTCTAGATATTTTGTTTTAACTATAATTTTTTTAATAGCTATTTCCTTCTTTAGTATAGAAACAAGGTCAATATTTGCCCTTAAAGTTTTTAATGGAATTATTGCTGATTGATATTCAAGCTCAGGATTAATGAATTTTATGAATAATGTTAAATTCTTAATATCTAATAAAATTGAAACTTTTTTAAAATCTAAATCAATATTTTTTTTATTTTTTTGAAATTCTGACTTTATAATATTATTAAACCTATCTGTTTCATAACCGTATAAAGATAAATAAGTTATTAGACCAACAAAAGAAATAAAAAGCACTATGAATATAGATAGAATAAATTTTTTCATTTACTTTTTTGAACTAAAAATTCCACCTTCAATAAATTTATCAATATTTCCATTTAAAACTTGATCTGGGTTTGTATCTTCTATTTTGTATCTTAAATCTTTAACAAGCCTATACGGTTGTAAAACATATGATCTTATCTGATGTCCCCACCCAATATCAGTTTTCGCATCAATCTGATTTTGGTTCTTTTCTTCTCTTTTCTGAATTTCATGTTCGTAAAGTCTTGCTTTCAACATTTTGTAACAAGTTTCCTTATTTTTGTGTTGAGACCTTTCGTTCTGACATTGAACAACAATTTTTGTAGGTATATGTGTAATTCGAACCGCACTATCTGTTGTATTTACATGCTGACCTCCTGCTCCGCTTGAACGATAAGTATCAATTCGCAAATCTTTCTCATCAATAACAATGTCTATGCTGTCATCAACTGATGGATAAACCCAAATACTTGCAAAACTAGTGTGCCTTCTTGCTCCTGAGTCAAACGGAGATATTCTAACTAAACGATGAACACCTGATTCCTTTTTCATTAAACCATATAAATTTTCTCCGGTAACTTTAAGTGTACAAGATTTTATTCCTGCTTCTTCTCCTTTATGTTCACTAATCATTTGATAACCAAATTTTTTTTTATCAAACCACTTTAAATACATCCTCCTTAACATGTCTGCCCAATCTTGACTTTCGGTTCCTCCTGCGCCAGCATGTATTTCCATATAAATATCAAGACTGTCATTTTCCCCAGATAAAAAACACTTTGTTTCAAAAGTTTTAATTTCATTGAGAAGATCAAAAATTTTTTTTGAGCAATCATTAGATATTCCTGAATCTTTTTCTTCTATCGCCAAATTATTTAAATCTTTGAGATTGTTTATTTCTACAACCGAATTGGTGTAAAAATTAAAAATACTTTCAAGAAAGTTTTTTTCTTTAACAATTTTTTTTGATTTATTATTATCTTTCCAAAAATCTTTTTTTGAAATTTCTTGGTTTAAACTTAATATTCTATCTTCAACATTTTTTTCATCAAAGATACCCCCTGATATTTTTCAGGTGCTTTTCAGATAGCTGGTAATTTTTTTCAAAATCATTCATTAGTAGAATCTTCCAAACTTGGTAAATTTATCATAATTTTGTCCAAGATTTAAATTTTTTGATCTTATTGCTTGCTTGCTGTTAGCTTTAAAAGCTTCAATTATCGCTTTAGAGTTACCAAAACTAAGATTTTTACCGGTATTATAATCCACAGGAAAAAAATGAATACCAGGTGGTACTTTAAAGGGTTTCATGTCTTCTTTATAAAGAGCTTTTTCAATAAAGCTTTTGAATATAGGTAAAGCAGCTTTTGAACCGGTCTCATATTTCCCAAGAGATTTTGGTTCATCGTATCCAACATAAACTCCTATCGCTAAATTAGAGGTGAATCCAATAAACCACGCGTCAAAATTATTATTTGTGGTACCTGTCTTACCAGCTAATGGAACATTTAATTTTCCAAGTTTTTTTCCAGTGCCTCTTTTAACAACACCTTCTAGAATTGATGTTATTTGATATGCAGTTTCTTCACTAATAATCTGTTCTTTTTTTTCTGTTATCCTTGGAGTAAAATCATCTTTTAAATTAATAATTTCACATCCTTCACATTCTCTTTTATCAAAATTAAAAATAGTTTTTCCTCTTCTATTTTGAATTCTTGTAATTAGAGCTGGTTTTATTTTTTTTCCTCCATTTATGAATGAACAGTAGGCGTTTGTTAATTTCAAAAGTGTAGTTTCACTAGATCCTAGAGATACGGATAAAAGCTCCGGGACATTTTCATAAACTCCTAAGTCTTTCGAAATTTTAGAAATTTTTTCAAATCCCACTCTTTGGGCTACCCTTACTGTCATTAAATTTCTAGATTTTTCTACCCCTTTTCGTAGTGTTGATGGACCATAAAATTTTTTTCCATAATTTTCTGGTTTCCATTTTTTTAGACCTACTCCTTGTTTACTTACAAATGGAGCATCTAAAACAAGAGAATTAGGTAAAAAACCATTTTCTAATGCTGCTGCATAAACAATTGGCTTAAAAGCTGAACCAGGTTGTCTTTTTGCTTGGGTGGCTCTATTAAATTCACTAGATGTAAAGCTGTAACCTCCAACTAAAGCTTTGACTTTTCCATTATACGGATCCATCACGACTATACTTCCATTGACAAGAGGCAGTTGTTTCAGAAACCAATAATTTTTAGATTTTTTTTTAACAAATATTACGTCACCATTTTTAAGTAATTCCTGAAAATTTTTTTTTTTTGTCCATTTCAAACCTTCAAACAATATCTTTCCAGATGAATTGTTTTCCATTAATTTAATTTCAGCAGTAAACTCTTCAACATTTATAACTTGTGCCACATTCCACCCTAATGTCTTATCAAGTTTTATTTTTTCTATCTTATTTTTCCAATTTTTGTTTTCAAAAATATTTGTTATTGGGCCCCTCCAGCCTCTACGCTTATCATAAGACTCTATGCCGGACCTTAAGGAATCAAGAGCTGCTATTTGATATTTTCCGTTTAATGGTGTGCTAATTGAAAATCCTTCTGAGTAAACTTTTTCAAAACCATATTCAGTATTAATTATCCTTCTGACTTCTTCTGTGTATGATTGAGCTTCTTCAACCAATAAAACTTTTCTTTTCTGTAATTTCAATTTTTCTTTTGAAAATTTTTTAAACTCACTACTTGATATATATCCATTTTCTCTAAGATTTCTTAAAACAATATTTCTTCTTATTTTGGCTAATTCTTTATTTTTGTAAGGATTATACTTGCTTGGAGCTTTTGGTAAAGCTGCTAGAAGTGCAGACTCAGTGTAATTTAATTCTTTTACAGATTTATCAAAATACTCTAAACTTGCAGAAGCTACTCCATACGTTCCTTGACCTAGATAAATTTCATTAAGATAAAGTTCCAGAATTCTTTTTTTTGAATAAGATTTTTCTATTCTAAAAGCTAAAATGGCTTCTTTTATTTTTCTTCTCAAGGATACTTCGCTGGTTAATAAGAAATTTTTTGCCACCTGTTGAGTAATAGTTGATGCCCCCTCCAACCTCTTTCCTTGGAAGATATTTTGTATGTTTTTTAAGAAAGCTCTGGTTATACCTCTTGCGTCAACACCTGGATGTGCAAAAAAATTCTTATCCTCTGCGGACAAGAAAGAATTTATGACTACTTCAGGTATTGATTCAATCGGAATAAAAAGTCTCTTTTGTATAGCATATTCTGCTATTAATTCGCCAGAGTCTCCATAAACTCTACTTGAAACAGATGGTTCATATTTTGCTAATTTTTTGTAGTCAGGTAGTCCTAAAGAGAAATACCAAAAAGCTGAAAAAACTAGAAAGAATACGATGAAAAAAAACAAGATTATAACCTTTGATAGACGACTGACAGTTTTTCTCATAGTTTTATTGAATAAATATTAAATCCCTAATTTGGGCTATCTTAAGGCATTATTAGATCGAGAAAAACTGTATTTTTTAATAAAAAAAATGTATAACGGACTAATGGTAATTAACAATAATATTAATAACAGCTTTAAATCAAATTTTATGAACGGAATTTATTCAGCATGGAAAAAAATTTATATATTGATGCTTCGCATCCAGATGAAACTAGAGTTGTGCTCAAATCAAAATCTAATATCGAAGAATATGAGTACGAAAACAAGAATAGCGTAAATCTAAAAAGTAACATTTATTTAGGTAAAATAAGTAGGGTTGAACCTTCTTTGCAAGCAGCTTTTGTGAATTATGGGAGAGAGAGGCATGGATTCCTAGCCTTTAACGATATTCAATCTGATTATTACCAAATTCCTATTGAAGACAAAGAGGAATTACAAAGAGCTGAGGAAAAAATCAGAGAAGATCTTAAAGAAGAAAGTAAAGATACTGAAACAAAAGTTGTAAATCCTACAGAAGAAAATACAAATCTTAATGGGGCAGATAGTGATTCTAATGGTGAAAATAAAAATTCTAAACCAAACGAACCCGAAAAAATTAGGGAAAAATTAAAGAATAGATACGGTGTAAGAAAATACAGAATACAAGAAGTAATTAGACCAGGACAAGTCATTTTAATACAGGTGGCTAAGGAAGAGAGAGGTCAAAAGGGTGCTGCTTTAACTACCTTTATTTCATTAGCAGGGAAATATATCGTTTTAATGCCAAATACTGCAAAAGGAGGTGGTATTTCAAAAAAAATTATAAATCACGAAGAAAGAAACCAAATAAGAACCATGCTTAAGGAAATAGAAATTCCTAAGACTATGGGTCTAATAGTTAGAACCGCAGGTTCAAGAAAAAGCAAAAAAGAGATTCAAAACGATTTGCAAAATACAATTTCAGTATGGGAAGAAATAAAAGAAAAGGCAATAGATTCTACTGCTCCGATCCTGATACATGAAGAAGGAGACATTATTAAAAGGGCTCTTAGAGATATGTACGATAATGATACAAAATATGTCCATGTAGAAGGTAATGAAGGATATCAAAAAGCCAAATCATTTATGAAGCAGTTTATGCCAAGAAATTCCAAGTTAGTAAAAAAGTACAAAGGAAAAATTCCTCTCTTTCACAGTGAAAATATTGAAAAAGATTTAAACAAAATTTTTGAACCAGTGGTAAGACTAAAGTCTGGAGGATATTTAGTTATAAATCCTACTGAAGCTCTGGTTGCCATAGATGTAAACTCTGGACAATCTACTAAAGAATTAAATATTGAAAAAACTGCTTTAAACACAAATATAGAAGCTGCTGAAGAGATTGCTAGACAAATTAAAATTAGGGATTTATCTGGTTTAATCGTAATAGATTTTATAGATATGATGAATTTTCATAACAGAAGGACTGTTGAAAGAAAAACTAGAGAAAAACTAAAATTTGATAGGGCCAGAATTCAAACTGGAAGAATTAGTAATTTTGGTCTTATGGAAATGACTCGTCAAAGACTTAGGGAAAGCTCAATTAAGTGGGAAACAAATTTATCTCTTGAATCATTTGGATTAAAAATTGCTAAAAAAATTCAAATGCTAGCTTTTTCTAACAAAACAAAAATTGTTACAGCTTTTGTTCCAGATAAAGTTTCGAATTACTTAAACTCTACTCTTAAAAAAGAATTGTCATTTTTTGAAAAAAAATATAAATTTAAAATTAATGTTACACCTGACAGTAATCTAATTATTCCGGAATACAAAATTCATCTTTTAAATAGAAATAAAAAAATAATTGATAAAATAGAAAATATTAAAGATACTTCTAAAAACTCTAAAAGTAAAAAATTAAACTTTATTAAAAAAAACCAATCTTCCGGAGATAAAAAAAAGAAAGACTTAACTGGTAGAATTTTGTGGGTTAGAAAAAAAAGACGAAGATCAAATTAAACCTTTGTTAGGACTACTCGCAGAAGCATACTCTTGAAAACTAATTCTTCCAGCTAAATATGATTGCCTTCCTGCAACAACAGCATTTTTCATTGAGTTTGCCATTAAGATTGGATTTTTAGCTTTTGCAATAGCTGTATTAATTAAAACTCCATCACAACCTAACTCCATTGCTATCGCAGCGTCTGATGCTGTACCAATACCTGCATCAACGATTACCGGAACTTTTGTATTTTTAATTATAATTGACAAATTAAGTCTATTTCTAATTCCCCTACCAGATCCTATTGGTGACGCCAATGGCATAATTGCTGATGCACCTAAATCTTCTAATTTTTTTGCAATAATAGGATCATCTGAACAATAAACCATAACTTGAAATCCCTCTTTAACAAGAACTTCCGTTGATTTTAAAGTTTCTATCATATTTGGATACAAAGTTTTTTTGTCTCCAAGAACTTCTAACTTCACAAGTTTCCAGCCTCCCATTTCTCTGGCCAATCTTAAAGTTCTAAGTGCATCTCTTGATGTAAAACAACCTGCTGTGTTTGGTAAATAAATAATTTTTTTTGGATTTAAATAATCCATCAAAACAGGTTTTTTTTTATCTAAAATATTAACTCTTCTTACAGCAACTGTAACCATGCCTGCACCTGAAGCTTTAACAGCGTCTGCTGTTTGTTTAAAATTTTTGTACTTGCCAGTTCCAACAATTAAACGAGATTTAAGAGTATATTTTCCTATCTTAAAACTATCTTTCTTCACTACCCTCCTCCAATAAATTGAACAATTTCAATTTTATCATTATTTTTTAACTTTTTATTTCTATAATTTTGTTTAGGTAAAATGGTACCGTTCAGTTCTACTGCTATCTTGTTTTCCTTCAATTTATATTTTTTTACAAGATCTTTAACACTTATATCTGTGTAGATTTTTATTTTTTTTCCATTTAATTGTATTTTTGCCATAATTGAGATATTTTTAGTTTTTATTATATCAAAATGATTCAAAAAATCCTTGTTATTAATGGGCCTAATTTAAACTTACTTGGAAGCAGAGAGAAAGATAAATATGGAAGCACTTCTCTTAATGATATTCAAAAAGAATGTGAGTCACATTCTAAAAAGATTGGCCTAGAAGTAGATTTTAAACAATCTAATGTAGAAGGTGAGATAGTAAATTTTATACAGGAAGCCAAAAAAAAACATCAAGGAATAATTATTAATGCTGGCGGATATACTCACACTTCTGTCGCTATCCTTGACGCTTTGCTTGCTGTCAAAATACCAACAATTGAATTGCATATAACAAACATTTACAAAAGAGAGGAATTCAGGCATAAGTCATTGATTAGTAAGGCTGTAAACGGAATAATTTGCGGTTTGGGTACGGAAGGCTATATTATGGCTTTGAATGGAATTAAAAAGCTTTTAGATAATGAAAATTGACAAAAAATTAATTAAAGAACTGAAGGACTACCTTGAAGAATTTGGTCTATCAGAAATTGAATATCAAGATGGTGATAAAAAAATTAAAGTTGGAAAAAATATAACTTCTATTAGTAATATTACTGCTCACAAACCTGGTTTAACAAAAACAAAATCTGATGAAGGCGGAACAAAAATTACCTCGCCAATAATTGGAACAGCATACTTGGCACCTGAACCTGGTGCAAAAAAATTTGTAGAAGTTGGTCAAAAAATAAAAAAAGGACAAACAGTAATGATCGTTGAGGCAATGAAAACAATGAATCATGTTCCGTCCACCTCTGATGGTGAGGTGAAGAAAGTTTTAGTTCAAGATGGTCAAGCTGTAGAATTTGGACAGGCTTTAATTCTTTTAAAATAATTAATGTTTAAAAAAGTTTTAATCGCAAACCGAGGTGAAATTGCTGTCAGAATAATAAGAGCATGTAAAGAATGGGGAATCGGAACTGTTGCTGTTCATTCCGATGTGGACTCCGACTCAATGCATGTTCGTTTAGCTGATGAAAGCGTTTGTATAGGTTCTCATCAACCACAAAATAGTTATTTAAACATACCTGCAATAATGTCCGCTGCAGATGTTACTGGTGCTGAAGCTATTCACCCAGGTTATGGATTTTTATCAGAAAATTATAAATTTGCAGATGTTGTTCAAAAACATGGGATAAAATTTATAGGTCCGAGCGCTAAAATTATAAAAAAAATGGGAGATAAAATTGAGGCAAAAAAAATTGCAAAACAATTCGGTCTACCAGTAATAGAAGGGTCAGATGGAGGTGTAAAAAATGTTAGTGAAGCAAAATCAATTTGTAAAAAAATTGGTTACCCAGTTTTAATTAAAGCCTCCGGTGGAGGTGGTGGTAAAGGGATGAAAATTGTTGAAGAAGAAAATAAATTAGACGAGTTATTTTCAATGGCACGTTTAGAAGCTAAAAAATATTTTGGAAACGATGAAGTATATATAGAAAAATATTTTATAAAACCAAGACATATTGAAGTGCAAGTTTTGTCAGGAAAAAATAAAACAGTTCATTTACACGAAAGAGATTGCAGTGTTCAAAGAAAACACCAAAAACTTATAGAAGAAACCCCTAGTCCAGTATTAGACGAAAAAACAAGAAGTGACCTACTCAATAAAACTGTAAAGATGGTAGAGTCTATTGGTTATGAAGGAGCAGGAACAGTTGAATACATTTATGAAAATGGAAAATTTTATTTTTTAGAGATGAATACCAGGGTACAAGTTGAACATCCTGTTACAGAAGTCCAAACTGGTATCGATATAGTAAAAGAACAAATATGGATTGCTCACTCTGGTGAAACTGCTTTAAAACAAAGTGATATTAGTGCCAGGGGACATTCAATAGAATGTAGAATTAATGCTGAAGATCCTTCAAAAGATTTTCGACCTAGCCCAGGAATAATTTCAGTTTGCCACCAACCTTCTGGTTTTAGAACAAGAGTAGATGGTTCTATTTTTCAAGGATGCAAAATAACCCCCTATTAT
>MDSW01220143.1_pt1 | contig 10769 bp, 4 predicted proteins | sample 811171 | NCBI WGS metagenome assembly MDSW01 (sample SAMN05326641, study PRJNA326480) | marine metagenome | isolation source: seawater | place: Atlantic Ocean: North West | collected 2012 | reverse complement strand
GACTCAGAGTTGGATGACCATTCGTTGGGCATTCATGGGCCTTTTCCACAGACTTGCCATGCCCTCTTTACAATGGATGGTTCCCTCCTTTATTGGTGATATTTACTTCAAAATGATGGGGATGAAAATTGGTAAAGGTGCTCAGATTGTATCACCGATTGTCAATGATTGCTACATGGTCGAAGTAGGGCCAAAGACGATCATTGGAGGTGGGGCTGTCATCAATGGACATCTGTTTGAGAAAGATGGGATCCACTTGGCTCCCGTAAAGATCGGTTCACGGTGTGTCATTGGAACCAACGCTCAAGTCAATCCAGGCTGTGTGATTGGTGACAAAGCGGTCATTGCATCTCGAGCAGTATTGCCAAAGCACACGGTGGTGCCTCCAGGCGAAGTTTGGGGTGGTTTGCCAGCAAAGTGTATTCGCAAAGCGGATGGAACTAAGCCGGAGTAAACAAGATGCTGCTTCCTGCTTGTACAAACTCACCCTTGGGAAACTCTGGGTTTTCGGCATGAGCACCGATTACATTCGGTGTAAACTTGATTGCAGGAACACGAACATCTACACGGCTACCAAGTCGAATCATGCCATATCTCTGACCACGGCGCATTTCATCACCTTCACCGGACCAAGGTGCAATGGTCCGAGCCAATAGCCCACTAATCTGTGTAGATTCAACTCGCAAACCATCGTTACGCTCAAACACAGTTCTGACTCGCTCATTCCATGCTGATTCCTTTCGATATGCAGGGATAAATGGGCCTCTGCGCAAACCCTTGCCTGTACGGTGTTCCATACGCATGATTGTACTGGCCACAGGAGCACGATTCACATGGACATCGAAGGGAGACATGAAGACAGCAATTCGCCACGCATCTGTATCTGATTCTTCGTCATCAGGTACCGCTTCCCATCGCTGTTCATTAGAGAAACTCAACGGTTTTTTACAAGGTTTTTCATGCCAATCGCCGGTCAATTCGTCATGGATAGAAGATTCGTCTTTAGCTGGCCTTCGGCCAATGGCCCTCTCTCGAACAACGAACATGACATGTCCATCTGCGGGTGAGACAATGACGCCTTCATTCTTGGGAATCGGGCGGTCTGGATCCCGGTAGAAATTAGCGACAATCGCAGTGAAAATAAAGCATATCATTCCGAAGACATGGCCCATTCCATCCAAATCATCGACGGTTATTGCAATGACTTCAATTGCAATTCCCATGAAAAGCCAAGTCAAGGTAGGCAATGTGCCACCACGGGCGAACACGCCCATTCAGTTCACTCCTCTTCGCCAGTAGCCGACTCGCTGAGGATTTCATCGAGTTTGTCCTTGAGGGCTCGCTGCATGTGGGATGATTTACGCTCAGCCTCGACTGCATTCTCTATCATATCGTATCGAGTCTTGATAGCGTTGTTCAAATCTTCAAAGATTTGCATGTGGTTGACATACCAGTCATCACGTGCCTTCATCTCGGCAACTGCAAGGCGAAGATCGCCATCCAATTCTTCTGCAATCTCGAAAACGCGAGCCAATCGATCCTTTTCTCGAGTATACTTTTCTTCCATTTTCTCAAGTTCGGGCTCTAGGTGTTCAATTCGCTTGGCTGCTTTCGCATGGTCAAGCTCAAGATCACGGACACGGTTGTCCTTTTCTGAAAGGAGTTGTTCAAGTCCTTCTCGGTCAATTTCTTTGTCGATGACTTCCTTCTCTAGAACTTCGATTTCGGCGCGCAGTCCAACGATATCGCGCTCTTGCTGTTCATAAGCATCGTAGAGTTTCACCAATCGCTCAGTTTCGTCGCTCAGACGGTCTTCCAACTGTCGAATGCGCAGCTCGGGCGTGACTGTTCCGGAATCACCATCAGTGTCAGACATTGTATCCCTCGGCACATCGCACCGATTGCCCTGTCTTATAACCCGCTCCCCAAAGAGCGTAGAAAGTAGGGAACACTACGTGTTCCCGAAAAACTCCATTCAAGCATTGAGTGAGGCGATTGCCGCGGCTAGGCAAGTGGTGACTGCTTTTGTCGCAGGAATGTGCAATTTTTCATCAGGTCCGTGTGCATTTCCGCCTGGGCCAAGACTGCCAGTTACGAGGAAGTTTGCTTGCGGGTACTTCTCTTGCATCATGGCAAGGAATGGGATTGTTCCGCCCTCAAAGAACACCTGCATCGGATTTCCAAATGTTGCGAGGCTCGCTTCATTTAGTGCTTCACGGAACGATGGAGTCATTGCTGGTGCTGAGAAACCATTTGCCGCTGCATCTGTAGAAAATGATACATGGGCACCATGAGGTGCATCTGCCTCTAGCGCTGAGGCCATGGCTGCCTGTGCTAAATCAGCATCGACTCCTGGAGGAATTCGCATGCTGAGTTTGAGTGAAGTATGTGTTCTCAATACGTTTCCAGCGTCTTTCAATGAAGGCATTCCGTCCACTCCTGTCACCGATAATGATGGGCGCCAGTTTCCTGAAAGAATAATTTCTGAAAGCCCTGGTGTTTGGGGCTCAACCCCGTCCAGCGTGGGGAAGTCGGTCCAAACATTTTCACCGAGAACATCCGCAATTCCTTGAGCTTCGTTTTCGATTTCTTTTGAGATACCGATACTCAATTCTGGAAGCAGAATTTGACCTGTCTTTTCATCTTCGATTCGACTGATAATCGAACGTGCGATTCGAAATGACGAGGGTATGATCCCACCAGCCATTCCAGAATGCACTCCTTCCTTACTCACGCCCACTTTGAGGGTCCCTCCAACCAAACCTCGCAGGCTTGTAGTAACCCACAATCGCTCATAATCACCTGCCCCTGAATCCATTACGACTACTAAATCTGGAGTGCCCAAAAGCTCTGAGAGTTCGTCCAAATATGCAGGTAAATCAAACGAGCCAGATTCCTCACAGGTTTCGATCAAGAAAGTGGCTTTCGGATGAACGATGTTGTGTTGTTGTAGCGCCAATATCGAGAGTATGCTCAGATAACCACCATAACCGTCGTCCACACTACCCCGGCCATATAGCCAAGGATCTTCACGAACAGGAATCCATGGACCTTTGCCCTCTGACCATCCAGTGAAGGGAGGTTGTTTGTCGAGGTGACTGTAAAACAGAACCTCGCCCTCTCCCGTACCCTCAATGGTCACTGTCAGTACTGGGGTTCTACCATCCATTCGATGGACATTGCAAGTCATCCCTTTCATCGGTAAGGAGCCCAACCATTTGAGAAAAAGTTCGATTGTATCATCAAGAAAACCATTGGATGCCCAATCATCATCGAATGCTGGAGAGAGAGCGGGAATTTCGATGAATTCTGACAGACTATCCAACGCATGTGATTCCCATTGTTCGTCAACCCAGGCATGGATGGCTTCAATATCGATGCTCGTCATGGTTGTGCGAGTTCGATTGAATGCAAAAGTACTGCTCTTATTCGGATTCGGAATCAGGTCGAGAGAATAGGCGAATGTTGCTTAGGCTCATGGAGCAATCACACTCATGTTCAAGATCTTCTTCAAGCGCCAATTCACCAAGTGTAGAAAGCAATGATTCAAGTTCTGTAATCGATGATTGCATTTCCGCTTCGGTCATGACAATCATACGGCCAGTTGTTGCACAGAGAATGGCTGGTGGGAGAACTTCACGATGTGGAATTCCGAGGCGCTCCCTCGCCTCTTCTTGACGAATTAATGCGACAGTATACAGCGCCAATTGCATCCTGTATTCGTCCAACATCGATTGTTCCGCAGGATGTCGAGATTCCCCGGTGGCTTCCAACAATGGATGTGCCCAACCTGCATACAGATGTGCTGCACCCGTAGTTTTCAGATCCACGGCTCGTATGGCGCCTTTCCCATCATCCTTCTGCGTACACAGCACCAAATCAGCAATACCTGAAACAGAGAAATTGAATTGTTCAATGTTAGAGACCTCTTGAGGGCCATTAGGGGTCCACAATTGCTCGTTTGCTTCGAGTCGGATCGGGATTTGCAAACTAAATGGCCACTCTGTACGTAGGCCTTCTACACGCTCATTGTTCCATTGGCCCCCAGATGTGAGAGTGCCTAGAGGACCTCGCTTTACCGCCTCTGACATTTGTTTGAGTAGAGATTTCAGATTATCCGCATCCACGTCAGGTGGCATCAATTCCTTGAGTACGGATTCAAGCACATCGTCATCTGTGAGCCTATCAGGGCTATTTTGAGTCCATTGAATCGGTAATGGTGAGCTCAATTCAAAGTCGATGTTTGGTGTTTGCAAACCGATTTCGACGACACGATGGAAAATTGAACCGATGACGTTGGCTGGAGGCAAACCCAGTTTCTCTGTAGTTGGCATTGAATTCGAATTTACATTGGTTTGAAGTTCACTTGGAGATAAGCCCAATTTCAACAAGTGCAAATAGCAACGAGGACAGGACAACGCCTTGTCCAGTTGATGGGGTGATATTTTGCTACTTCGTGTTCTTGTTGGGGCATGCACTAGTTGGCCAGATTGTAGTTCCTCTTGAGCTATTTCAGCAACCTCATGCAAACGCGACATTTTGACCAATGGACTCACACTGGAGCTTGAACCTGAGAGTTCAGAAACATGGCTATGTATCGCAAAGGGCATCGACTGGGTGGAAATTTCGTGACGGCCGTCATCACTGGGCTGCCAACCCATTGCATCCAGCCACATATGGCCAAATGTGGGCATTGGGACAGAACGTGGTTTAATCGAAATTTGATTGCCACTTCGGACGGAGTCATTTGGTGCACCAGCCAGAATGAGGATGTCCTTGACTCGAGTACAAGCGACGTAAAACAAACGCCTCGCTTCCGCTTGAATCTGTGCTTCCTGTAGTGATCTTGCCAACGTCCAGATTCCACTGTCAAGATTGGAATGAGATTTCCATGGACGTGGATTAGAGGCAAATAAACTCGGTGTCGCAATCACCCTTTGCCGTAAATCATGGTTGATATTGCCCTGACCTTCGCTGAAAAGGCCTCCAACAATCACACACTTTCGTTGTAACCCCTTGGAACCATGAATGGTCATTATCTGTACTGAATCTGAATTCGAATACCCCGAGGATGTCAAATCATTCCCAGCAACATCAGCAAGATGGGATACTCGATCAGCGAGTAGAATCGGGTCCCCGCCGACCTCATTTGATTGTGATTCTACCAAATGAAGGAACTGCTCGGCATCATTACGCTCCGAAGGGCGAGGATGAGCGACCAGTAAATCGCTATGATTCAGAGTATCACTGAGAGATTCTATCAAGGAGGCACGCCGTGAGGATTGTAACCAATTTTCAATCAATGCCCGATGAGGACCCTCTGGAAGAAGGGTCGAAAGTCGTTCAATCAGATTCTCATCTTCCTTTGCTCCGAGCAAGAAGGTTTGCAGTTCTGCATCATTTAGTCCAACGAGGCAAGAGCGTGCCACGGTTGCAGCTGCATGGCGGCTACTGGGTCGTGCAATCCATTGTACAAGCCCCAAGAGTGGGCGAATCACTGGACGCATGAGAAGACCCCCCTCCTTGTCTGCACTCGCAGGGATTCCAGCAGCTTCTAGGCGTGCCATCAAATCTCCAAGATGTGTTCGACTGGGTAGTAACACTAGAATGTCCCCTGGTGATATTGCTGATTGCTCAGGTTGAATCACTTCACCGACCCTGGTAGATTGGCCATCGATTAACGCTCGAATTCGTGCAGTAATCAGAGCATTCTCCATCTCGCTGGACGTTCCTGTGCTAAATGGATCAAGAGGTTGGGTCAAGTCATCGTCGGGATGGCCTGAATGAGGTACACTAGCAGGGAGAAGCCACTCGAAGCGACCTTCGGCTTTGGATCGTGCGGGAATCAATGCCTGTGGCCGAGCATACCAGTCACCAGGGAATCGATCGTGATTTGACGAAAATAGGTCATCCCACCATTCATTCATTTGGTTGAGTAAACCGGCAGCAGTTCGATAATTGACAACCAATTCCACATGGCCTTGGGATCGAGAGAGGGCATCGACCTGTTTTGTACTCCCTTTTTCTGGTTCATCAAAGCGCTGCCATGCAGCATCGGCTTTACTTCTAGATTCGGGTAAATCAGTGGCTGTGGCGAATCCGCCATCTGCGCTATATCTGGGATCCCTTGCAGCGTTTTGTCTGCGTAATTCTGGTTTACGAGTTAATGCTGGTTCGCTATGAAATTCAAGAGAATTGATATCTCGAAGTGCATTTCCAAAATCGACGAAACCTGAAACCTGAGCCTGTCTAAATGCGTAAATGCTTTGCTTCCTGTCACCGACACAGCAGACTGTGGGTTGCCACGGAGTATTGGGGACTTCATGTCCTTCGGGAAGGTTTCTTTCTCCCCAAAGGCGACCGAGAAGGCGCCATTGTTGTGCAGAGTTATCCTGTGCTTCATCGATGATGAATGCCCGGTATCGTGCACGAATATTACGCAACCGCGCATACCGACTTTGCAAATCAGCATAGAGGCGTTTTGCTTCGGTAGAATCTAGACCAGCAGATATTGGATTTTCAACAAACCTTTCCAGCAATGAAAGAGCCTCAAGAATGTGATCGTCTCTCCAAGATTCTTCAGGCAATCTGTCCAATATCTGAACCACTTCAATCGGATACTCTGCACGCATGATTCTCGGGCATCGTGCCAACAATAAATCGGCGGCTAGTGAGGCGATATCATCGAATTCATGCACTCTTTTTCGAACCTTGAGTTCATGCAAAATATCGAGTAATGCCCGGTGGCAAATCAGCATGTCTTGGAAGTGGCTAACCTCCTCTTCAATCCCAATCGCCAACTGAGAATCTGGTGGTGAATGTGGCAATGGTGATTGAATTATATTGGGTAAAAGACTCAACCCTGTGGGCATCTGTGGAATCGGGAAGGTGGAGTTGTCAAGGAGGAAAATTGCGCGCGCTAGGAGCCTAAATGTACGCCCTTCTGTACGGTTCCAAATATCGGCGATGGAGCCACCCAATTGTTTGGCTAACTCCTTTGAATTAGCATCTGATACATTGCCCCAAGTGGCGATGCCACGAGGCCATTCGTGGGAATTCGTCAAGTTACCTCGGCTAAATGCACTGACCTCGGACGATTGATGAGAAGAGGGGGTGCAGGTAACCATACACAACCCGTGTAACCAAATCCAACGTTCCCAGCGTGTAGCAGGTGGGCCCACATCCACCATCTCAACCAGGGTTTGGAAACGCGTACCGCCGACCAATGCGTTGGCAACATCGAGTTCATTACCGTGCGTTCTTACAAGGTCGACCCAGGCCAAGCAAGCCTGATGAATATCTGAAACAAAGGCATCAAATTGAATATCGGAAGGCGCGAGAATCGATTCAATCAATTGTCGTACATCTGATTCACTCACAGACCCTTGTGATTCCAATCTCCTCGCAGCACTGTCGACGAAAATGCGATTTGAAAGAAGTGATGAAAGAACGATTCGCACATCGCGGCGACTTCCAAATCGCCTCGCAAGGCGATCTCGCGATTCAATCAACAAAGAGGCTCGCTCTCCTGAGACTCCAGCAGCAACCGCATCCGCGGGTGAACGCAGGCGCCAAAGTCCCTCAAGGGCCTGCTCAAGCAACACATGTCGCTCTGCATCACTGATGACATCTTCTGTAGGGCGTTGGGACAAATCTGCACGCCAAGGTGCGATGAGACGGGAGAAAAATGAATCAATGGTACCAATGGGTGCATCTTCAAGCATCGCGGTCAATTGATCGATTAACCCCTCATTCGTGATTCTTGAATCACGGCGGCTACCACCAGTATCTCGTGTGGGTCCGGGACGCAAGCGATTCAATTCCTCCCATAATCTATGACGCATTTCTTCAGCGGCCCGAGTTGTGAACGTGAGTACGACGACTTCGCTAGGCAACAAGCCGCGCCACGCCGTCAAATCTTCACGTTCAGAGAGGCCGATTCGCAAAGAACCCGCAGAAAGTGGCAATGGACGTGGACCCGGGGGTAATAACCGGGTTGCACGTTGATCAATCGAAAGATAGTGCTCAATGGTACGGCCAACAATACTCTGTGTCTTTCCGGTTCCAGCGCCTGCATCTAAAATAAGGTGCATGTCGATGGCAAGTGCCAAACGCTGACCCACATTTAATTCCATGAAGAATCACCTCCAACAATCGGTGCGAAACCGCAGGCTTCCTTGACACGACACCATGTGCAAGTACTCTCTTCCGGAGTGGCGTGAACCAAACCAGATTCGGCACCTTCAGCAACGTCAAATGCAGTGGTTAGACGCTCGGCCATCCAAGCTCTAAACGGATCACTTTCTGCTTCTGAATCTTCATTAGGAAAACGATGAGTTTGGTGTGTAAATGTCGTCAATTTACCAATCCCATTATCCTCAAATAAATCTACAAATGCGGGACTGATTTCGATACTGTGGCTAGTCTTCATTCCGACCTCAGAAATACCGACACCAACCACTAGGTCTCCTGGGTTTGCGATTTCCCAGCAACGAGCGTATAGTCCCAATTGCAATTCATCAAACAGCGCCTTACGATGGCGGTCGCCAACATGATCCTTCGATGGACCATCAACTGATTTGATATCACGAATGACAATGAGACGTTTTGGCTTCCACTCAGATGATGAATTCCAATCGAGAGGTGCCACAGATTCATCGCCGGCTTGCAATCCAGGATTGTGAATCACATCAACTCGATCGATGTAACCTGTCAACGACATCTTTCGGCCATCAGGGTGCGAGATTTCCATTCGATCTAGTGACCATTCCAATGAAATTGGGACGGAGTTGTACAATCTCATTTCTGCTTGCAACATGTTCCCTAGACGACCTGAGGGAGAGAGGCTGCCCGAATCGGAAGAAGCAAGCCAGTCCAGCCAAATTTGCTTCGAAAGTCCAATCAAATCGTATCGACGCTGTGCAGCTGTAGCATCGTCTCTCTCCAACCAAGGTGCATGTTCTGCAACATAATCGAGAATGTAGCTAAACATATTTTCCATCGATTGCCCACAGTTCGCCAAAGAGGTTGCTTCTGTAGAGTCGCGAACTTCACCTTCAACCATTGTGAATACGTTTTCGAACAAACTTCCAAGTGATTTGTGAATCAAATCACCCCGGATTCTAGCATCTAGATCCTCTTCTTGTTGTTCCATAAGGCCTGCATTCAGACGACGTTCCAACCACCCTTGTCGAGGGCATTTTTGCCATTGCTGCAATCGACTGGCGGACCAAGTTTTTCGCTTGTGCTTCGCCTTTTGAGATTGTCCATTTCTTTCATCGAATACCGGTAACGAAGTTTGACGAGGACGTAGGGGTCTTGGATCAATCGCAAGCAGTTGATTTCGGCCTGCTTTTCCACCTAAAACCGGCCAACTTTCAGCATTCCTCGGCTTGATTTCGCCCCCCGCTCCTCCGCGTCCAGGTACTATTTTCATATCGCCGAGTCCAACGAAACGAGCGTGCATGTCCATGCCAATGTAATCATCACCGGGTTGAATTTCTCTCGGTTGACGACGCAACCGATCAGCCATCAATTCACCATCCATTGGAATGGTAATCGCAAGCGGATTCAATGGAGGCGAGGTCGGCAGTTGAGATTTGAGAAATTGTTGCCCCACTCTTTGTCTGTCTTCTCGGAACCCTCGCCCTGAAATTTGCAATTCTGCGCGAGTCGAGTCGCCGACCTCTACCATGCTGACCGTATTTGGAAACCATGAGAGGTGATGCCCGCGAGTTCGATCGCTCGAAGCTGTTGACCAATCCTGTAAAAACGCCGGCTTTGAGACCAAATCAGAGGCATCAGCACCAGAATATGTGGACAACCATTCAGCGAGCGGGGCGGCAGGTTGAGTGTTTTCATCAAGACCTGTTGGATCAACCAAAATCACGGTTGATGAGGCATGGACGAGATGATGCAAAGCATGCCTAGCATCGCGAAGGGGTGCATCTGAACGGCCCAAATTCAACAACTTGCAGTCCGCTTCGCTCAACCATGGTAAAGTGTCCGCACGTAATGACCAATTCGATGCTGTGAGATGTGTGAGGATCACGATATCAGATGAGGTTCCGAGCGCTTCCGTAGGAGTTAGAATGCGGATATTATCACCTGAATCAAATGCAGGTGGTGAAGGTAAATCCTCGATTAATCCCAACAAACCTTCAACCCATTGCGGGCCGAGTAATGAGCGCGGGTGGCCTAAAATCTCCTGTGATTTTCTAAATTTTTCTTTCTCTTCCACCAACAATTTCAGAGGGCTCAGTTCCCGAATCATGGATGATTCATCCAAGTGAAGCAACAATTGGTTTAGGCATAATTCACCGTCCGAGGGAGCAGGAGGAAGGGGGAGTTTTTTCCCGGTATGGCAGCCGATATGAAGGTCTGATTCATCCAGCAGCGCACGCTCTCCAGAAGTGAGCAATGGTGATAATCGGCTCAAGAGACTCAAGAACCACCATTGAGTACATTCGGCTTTCATTCCTGCCTCTTCCATCTCCTGCCATGGCGCAGGATAGACTGGGGACGCCAGCGCATGAAGCCAACGTGACAACGCACCATATCCTCCCAAAATATGCCAAGTACGAGCAAGAGATTCGATTCGTTGTGGATCCAATTTAGGCGCCCATTTCGGAACACTTGGGTGCATTTCTGTGTGCAACCATTCATCGACAAAACGCAAACTTCGCTGCGAACCGATGGCGCGGATTCGAGACATTGACCACGCCTCTGAACCCAATCCAATTGAGAGGAGTTCCCCCAACCAATGAATT
>MDSW01170587.1_pt1 | contig 10769 bp, 11 predicted proteins | sample 811171 | NCBI WGS metagenome assembly MDSW01 (sample SAMN05326641, study PRJNA326480) | marine metagenome | isolation source: seawater | place: Atlantic Ocean: North West | collected 2012 | reverse complement strand
CACATTGCTACATTCGATCATGATAAAAGAGAGTTGACAATATTCGATGGCGGTTGGCAGTCTAATACAACTAAGAGCAGACTCAATGCGTTATGCGATGAGTTCGCTTATGGTCTAGGAGTATTTCAGAAGCAGTGGCAGTGGTTCGTTAGCAATCGTCATGCTAACTCTATCCGCCCTTTCTTTAGTGGTATGGTAGTAGCATAAGCACTACCACTCTTTAACACTTTTGTCAACACACTTTTTTATTATGGATCTTTCAACTCTCGGAACTGCTTCTAAACTCGACTTAGCGATTGCTGATGCTAAAGGGCAAATCAAGTACACAGTGCTTAAGGCATCCAAACCTCGGAAGTCTCTGCTCGTGCTATCACAAACTAAGGGCATCCGCACTAACACAAATCGTGGTAAAGTCAACAGCAAGCATGCTCAAATCGTGTAGCAGTTCGTGCTAACTCATGCGTGGTGGGGAGGGTGTTGCCATCCCTCTCTATTCGTGGTAGCCTTATGTTAAGCAAATGAGCAGGTTATTTGCGGTCTTATGTGTAGCGATCCCTGAGCGATGTTTAAAAACGCACTGGGAACCTAACCTACAACGGACCAAAATCGAGAGAGTAAATATAAGTGAATTCAAAAATTTTTTCAGTATGGTTTTATGAGTGGAGACTACGAGTCACATGAAAGCAATCAACCAAAGATTACTTACACAAAAAATTTTCTAGGTATAAAAATGAGCCAAAAGGTCGATATAGAATACCAAGACCAATTCGGTTATTGGAAACACTATCAGACTATGCACCATGTAGCATCCGCATATAGAACTGCTAGTAATAGAGCAAGAGTAACAGGTAAGAGACATAGACTAATGTCAGAAGGTAATATACTTGATCTTTGTGAACCTTAGTGGTATTATAGATAAAGCAATAGTACATAAGGCCTATGCACGAAATTAGATTTCACCTCTATAGACGTGGTAAATGTGGTTACGATGTCATTGCTCATAGTTTAAGTTCTGAAGAGTTGGAGGAGAAGTTACAAGAGATAGATGAAGATGAATTCTGGAATTTAGACATTCTTCCTATAAGACTCAGCTGTGGTAAGTTAGAGTGTTATGAAGAAGTAAGTTACTAAGAATACAATCTGTATAAGTAATAATTGACTGACGCATTACTAACATGGCACTAGATGTGGATCAATATGAAATTGAACTCCTAGTTGAAGCTATTCAGTATCGGTTAGAGAATGATGAACATTTTTTGTTGAATTATACGCTAAAACAAGAACTGGAAGACTTACTCGGAAAGATACAAGATGAATTCAACCTATGATGTCTATATCGGTAAACATAAGATTATAGAATGTTGCCGAAAAGAAGACATAGAACACAAACTAACCTTTGTGAAAGAATACTTTGATTGGTATAGAGATGACGAACTTGCCAAGGAAAACATTAAAATCGTCCCTTCGAATGAAGGCTAAATAACTCAATACCACAGTTATTGCAATGACTGAATTACTGTGGTAAAATATCATTGTCACTATTCAACGTTATGGCTAAAGGATTTACTGTTAAAGCAAATGCACCCAAACCAAAGAAAGTAGAAGACGCCTTTAATCTTGCAGCTGCACAAGAGATGGTTAAAGGAAAAGCAATTGTCTTCTGTCTGCCAGGTAGAGGTGTTTCATATCAATTTTTAAAGAGTTTTGTCCAACTCTGTTTTGATCTTGTACAACGTGGTGCAAGTATTCAAATCTCACAGGACTATTCTTCTATGGTTAACTTTGCACGTTGCAAGGTTTTGGGTGCTAATGTTCTTAGAGGTCCTAATCAACTTCCTTGGGATGGTAAACTCAAGTATGATTACCAACTGTGGATCGACTCCGACATTGTTTTCGACACAGAGAAGTTCTACCGTCTTGTTGCAATGGATAAGGATATTGCATGTGGCTGGTATATGACTGAAGATGGAAAGACTACTTCGGTTGCTCACTGGTTGGAAGAAGATGACTTTGCAAAGAATGGTGGAGTCATGAACCATGAGACTGGAGAATCTATCTCACGTCGTCGTAAACCATTCACAGTTGACTACACTGGTTTCGGTTGGACACTGATTAAGCACGGTGTGTTTGAGAACGAAGAGATGGTATACCCTTGGTTCGCACCTAAGATGCAGGTCTTTGATTCTGGTGAAGTTCAGGATATGTGTGGAGAGGATGTCTCCTTCTGTCTGGATGCCAAAGAGGCTGGTTATGAGATCTGGTGTGATCCTCTGATTCGTGTTGGTCATGAGAAGACCCGAGTCATCTGATCTCTTATATTCTGCGGCGGCGCGTTTCAACCGCGTCGTCAATTCAAAAAAATCGCGAAAACAAACTCTAAGGACTAAATAATGGCTGCAATGAAACTTTCTCGTTCTGGAACATCGTTCGTAGAAACGACTCCTAAAAAGACGAGACAGGGAAACGGTAAGAATACTAAATATTCTGCTAGTTCCCGTAATGCGAAACGCAAACGTTACCGAGGTCAAGGAAAGTAATGGCTGATTCAGATCCTAGAATGTCCCCAAATGCAGAACCTGCTGCTAAAGAAGACGCAATGCAGTTCAACTATGTTGTAGGTGGTGGTCGTAGGGAGGCAGCGAAAGCAGAACCATCTGTGCATTCGCCACTAGCCGCTGGTTAATAGTGAAAAAACTTAAATTCATATCGCAGGATCAGGAGATGGCACTGATCCAAGAGATGTCATATAGGATTAAAATGTCCGATATTGACATTCATCCATCAAAAACATGCTTCTTGATGGTGTCTCCTGACTATTCTGCGGTTGTTACTCAACATCTCTCTCATTCATTGTCTATGGATGGGGAGATTTTTCATATTGAAGCAGTAAATGTACCCTTCCCCGATGAAGATAGTCTCGACTACAAGGTCGATTTCGCGGAAAAGTACGTTGACTGGGCAAGACAATGGGAAAACTTCGTTCTAATTGAAGCAGGTGTGATCCGAGGAGGTAACTATACATGGATTACACAGCAAATGGAGCTGGTTTCTAACAACAAATACTATACAGTTGCTCTTTGTGAGAACACAGGAAGTAAGTTTAAGAGCGATTTTGTTACACTCTACTATAATGACATAAACGAAGACTTACATTTCTGGTGGGAACAACCAAATAATCATTGGAAATTCGACTCTAAATAGAAGTGGAGATAGAAACCTCCATAAAAGTTCTGTTTCAGAACTCTAGGAGGATAAAATGTCTGTAAACCCTATTCCAGATATGAGTGAAGAGTTTATTAAGTCGGGTATGACACTCATAACTGACCCAAAGTCCGACAAATATCTAAAAGAGCTTCGTGAAATTGCTCACGATGATGAAGAAATTGACAAAACCCTTATAGATAGTAACTAAAGTAAGAAAAAAACACCATGGCTGAAGCCGAACAGCTCAGAAAGATACTTCCTACTGCTGGCAAAAGCACAATTTCGAGAACTTTTAAGGATATAAGCCTATCTTTTCGTCGTCATCCCGTAACTAACGACATTGTACCGTTAAAAAACGATGATGCTGTCAAGAGATCGGTTGTAAATCTGGTAAGAACTCGCATGGGTGAACGTTTTTTTCAGCCAATTTTGGGTGCTAACATTGAAAATCAAATGTTTGAGCTTCAATCACCCGAAATTGCTCAGTCAGTTGAACAAGAAGTAAGAGTTTTACTTGATAATTATGAACCTAGGATCGATACAACTGAAGTTCTTGTTACTTTTCCACCCGATTCTAACGAATTACTAGTAAATATTAGTTATGACATCGTAGGACTACCCTTTCCTACACAAAATATTGAGTTCCTCCTCCAGCCAACTAGAGTATAATGGCGTTTAACCAATTTACCAACCTAGATTTTAATGGTATAAGGGATCAAATTAAGGATTACCTTCGAACTAATACGGATTTTTCCGATTTTGACTTCGATGGATCAAACTTTTCGATCCTAATTGACATTCTTGCGTATAATACTTACATTACTGCCTACAATACTAACATGGCAGTCAATGAAGTGTTCCTTGACAGCGCTACTTTGCGTGAAAATGTCGTTTCACTTGCAAGAAACATTGGTTATGTCCCAAGATCTTCTAGATCTGCGGAAGCTGTTATCAGTTTTACGGTAGATTTGGGGACAAATGAGACCAGAACCGTTACATTGAAGGCTGGAACAGTTGTTTTGGGTAACGTTCAAGGAGGAAATTACGTTTTTTCCATTCCTGAGGACTTTGTTGTCGCAGTAAACGACCAAAACCTCGCAATTTTCGATAATATTACCATCTATGAAGGAATCTACCTCACCAAATCATTCAGAGTTGACTATTCACTATCAAATCAGCGTTATATTTTACCTAACCCGAACGTTGATGTCGAGTCTATCCGAGTTAAAGTAGTTTCTACTACTTCTGATGCTTATCAGAGGTACTCAAACATCCTAAATGTGGATGCAAACTCTAAATTATTCCTTGTTCAGGAGATTGAAGACGAAAAATACGAACTTCTCTTCGGTGATAACATCCTCGGCAAGAAACCACCTGCTAACTCCACTGTTGATGTCAGTTATATTGTCACTAATGGAAGAAATGGTAACGGTGCAGCGAACTTTTCGTTCTCTGGAGTCTTAAAAGACGACCAAGGAGCAACGATTACGAGTGGTGTTTCTCTAATTACTACAAACGACACTTCAAACGGTGGTGACGGAGTTGAATCTATTGACTCTATCAAGTATTTGGCGCCTCGTGTGTACGCAGCCCAGTACCGTGCAGTGACTGCTAACGACTATAAGAGTATCATTCCCTTAATTTACACAAACGTCGAGACTGTGACCGCATATGGCGGGGAAGAACTCGATCCTCCTGAGTTTGGAAAGGTATTCATTTCTATCAAACCTAAAAATGGTAGTTATTTGTCGCAAATTACAAAAGACTCTATTTTAAGGCAACTCAAACAATATTCTATTGCTGGTATTAAACCAGAATTGGTTGATCTTCAATACCTTTACGTTGAAGTTGACTCAAGTGTGTATTATAACGCAAACGTTGTTTCCGATGCTACTGGATTAAGAACAAAAGTTGTCAATACTCTTAATGCATACGCTCAGTCTGCTGATATTAATAGTTTTGGTGGAAGATTTAAGTATTCTAAGGTTATTGGATTGATTGATGATAGTGATAAAGGTATTACTTCCAATATCACTAAGGTTCGTATTAGAAGAGACTTGATTCCCGAGTTTAATGCATTTGCAACTTATGAATTATGCTTTGGTAATAGGTTCCATCAAAAGAGAACTGGATATAGTATTAAATCTTCTGGATTTAGCATCGATGGTGTTGAGGGAACCATCTACATTGGTGATATTCCTACAACTTTAACTAGAGGAAGACTTATATTCTTTAAATTAGAAAATAATACTCCTATTATCGTCAAGAACAATGCTGGTATAGTAAAGTATGACGAAGGAGAGGTTCTTTTGGATGTGGTAAATATAACGGGTACTGATTTAGCTTCTGGATTCGTTCAAATCGAAGCAGTTCCAGAATCTAACGATATTATTGCACTGAAAGACTTGTATCTACAAGTTGATATTGGTAATAGTAGGGTTGGTACTATCCAAGACGTTGTTACTTCTGGTGAGAACACGTCTGCAACCCAATACATCACTACCTCCAGCTTCTTAAACGGAACCTTCACGAGATAAATGTCTGACAATACTTCCGAGATCAAGAGAGTCAAATTTAGTCATATAATTGAGTCTCAGATTCCAGAATTTCTCAATGAAGAATCTCCTTTCTTCAAAGAATTTCTGGATAAGTATTATACGTCCGTTGAACATCAATCTGGGACGGTAGATCTCGCTACAAATTTACCAAAATACAGACAGATCACGGCTTTTAATAATGAGTCGTTAATTCCATATACTTTTCTGACCAAAAAGACTTTTGCTGGTTCAAAGCAAATTAAAGTCCTCTCTACAACAGGTTGGCCAGACAAATATGGTCTTTTAAAGATTGATAATGAAATTATTGTTTATAAAAACAAAATTGAGAACAAAGTAATTACAACATTACTTGGTGATTGGCAAAATCAATCAAATATTATCCTTTTAGATAACACAAAGGGTATTGAAGTTGGTATGTCTATTTCTGCAGGGACAAATTTCCCTGTAGGGACAACTGTTGCCGCAGTTTCCGATAAATTTGTTTATGTAAGTCAAAAATCGGTTACAGTAGGTGGACAAACTCCCGTAACCTTCGTTCTCAACTCTTTTGAAAATTGTTTTAGAGGATTTTCTGGAATTGAGAAAATTCAACAAGATATTCAATCGGAATTTTTGCAATTTGCACAGACTGATGCAGATGAGCATGATATTGGCACTATTGATAACCCAAAATACGTTTTTAACTTAAGTAACCTTTTTTTACAAGAGTTTTTTACTAAATTTAAGTCTGAATTCTTGCCAGGATTCGAAAACAGAGATTTTACCGAAGGTGTTAACCTTTCTACTGTTCTAACGAGAGCAAAAGACTTTTACAGTGCTAAAGGAACGGATACTTCGTATAAAGTAATGTTCAAATTACTTTATGGCGAAGATATTGATATTATTAAACCTTCTGAATACACATTAGTACCTTCTTCTAACAATTACTTCAAAACTCGTAATGTTTTGGTTGAAAAACTCTTTGGTGGAGACGCTATTGAGACAAAGGGTAATTTCTTAAACCAAAATATTGCTGGAGTAGGTACGGTTAACGCTTCAATTTACAATATTGAATATCGACCAATTAAAAATAAAGATTTCTATGAAATCTCTCTTGATTCTGGTTCTTTCAGTGGGCAGTTCCAAGTGCCTGGTAAAACTAAGGTTCTAGAAAAAGTTACTGCTGGTGCAAATAATATTCTAGTTGATTCTACTATTGGATTTGGTAAAACTGGTAGTTTGCTTTTAAAACCAACTCCAATTTCTGATTTTATTACCGTTGAATACAACGACAAGACGAGTAACCAGTTTTTAGGTGTCACTGGTATCACAACAGACCTTTCGTTCGGTGCAGACGTTTCTGAGGACAAATTGGCGTATGCCTACGCTGGATTAGGACAGACTTCTCTAGTTCAGTTCAGATTCGTCAATGTTATTGATACTGTTGATTTTACCGACACTTCTAATATCAGAGTTGATGATACTTTAAATCTTTCGTCTTTTGGATTTGATCTTGGCGATGATGCTAGATTCGAACCTTGGATTTATAATATTCCAACGAAACATGTCATTAAGAGTCTTACACAACAAAACATTAACACATTTAGAGTTGAATTGTTTGATTCTATCGTGTTCTTTATTGATGAAGAACTATTTTTGATTAATGCTAGGAATGAAAAGGTAAAAGCTCAGATTAAAGATATTGAATATGCAACTGGTACAGAAACTGATAGATCTTCCAATAAGATCATTGTTCAGACCAGTGGTGTTGTTCCTTCTAACATTGATAGAGTTGAGAAGATCATTGTTAAGGCATCTCATAATGCTAATTACTTCCCAGGTTTAGAAAACGTACCTGTAGGTATTCAGAATAGTTATCTCGATAATAATGAGGAAAGTTTCTATATTACATCTGGTGGTGTTCCAAACTATCCAATCTTTGCTACCGATAATAAAGTATTCATTAAAACTGATCCACCACAATCAGGAACAAGTGGTGGAACTACAAATATTGTTAGATCTGTAGATCCATTAAACACAGCCACACCATTTAGACATAACTTTGTTACTGGAGATAAAATTTTCTGGAATAATGAATACAACAGTGGATTGGCTACTGGTGTTTATTTTGTAACTAATATTAATGACTTTGACTTCCAACTTTCTTATAGTGCGTCTGACGTATTTGCTGGTCAGTATATTGACCTCGTTACAGACTTGCCTGGTCAATATCTCTATAAGAGTGGTTGGGAAAACCAAAATGCAAAAAATCAGAAATTATTAAGAAAGTTCCCGTACTATAAACAGGAAAATTTCTTCGATGATCCTTCTCAGAGAAAAACAGATAACAAAGCTGTAGGTATTCTCGTTAATGGTGTTGAATTGTATCCATCATCAGTTTTTGATGAGGAAATTTTCTTTGGTGAAATTGACTCTGTTGAAGTAACTAATGCTGGTAAAGATTATGATGTAATCAATGGTCCACCAATGATCATTCAGGATCAAGCTGGTAGTGGTGCTATTGCATATGCAAACGTTACTGGATCATTTAAAGAAGTTAAGTTAATCAGCCCTGGTATTGGTTATCAAGAAAAACCAAAGATTACTGTATCGGGTGGTAATGGTGTAGGTGCTGTTCTCGAATCCAACTTTGTTAAAGGAAGAATCGTATCTTCATTTAAGGCAGATGGTTCTAGTGTTAATGTCAGTTCGGATACTATTGATTTCCCTTCACCTCATAACTTCGAACTTGGTGAAGAAATTATCTATGAATCTAGAAATAACCCCGACATTGGTGGAATTGTAGATAACTCCACATATTTTGCAAGACCAATTGGTAATTTAATCATCTCATTACACTCTAATAGAAGTGATGCAGTATCTGGTATCAATACAGTAAACATTGGATCGGTAAGTAGTGGTTTCCATGCCTTTAAAACTTTAAAAGGTAAGAACACTATTACAAGAATATATGTTAAAAATTCTGGTGAAGGATATTCTAACAAACAAATTAGAGTTCCTGCTAGACCAACTGAAGGTGACGTTCAAACTGGTATTAGTACAGCTGATGATTATTTCTACGCACCTAATCATGCGTTTAGAACTGGTGAGATTGTAAGATATGAGTCCACATCCATTGCTGCACAAGGACTTTCAAGTACAACTGAATATTTTGTAACTAGAATTGATAATTCTAAATTTAAACTAACTGATGCTGGTATTGGAACAACTAGAGATGATACTGACTTTAAGTCTGGAAAAATTACTAGAATTTCTGGTGTAGGAAGTGGTACTCACATTGTTAAGTATCCTCCTATTGAAATTAAGGTTGAAACACTTTCTGGTATTGGTTCTACTTCTGTTACTAGTCCCACTATAGAACCTGTTGTTCTTGGAAGTATTGAAAGTGTTTATTTGGAACAAGGTGGTGCAGGTTATGGTTGTACTAATATTTTAAACTTCCATAGAAGACCCAATGTAGGTATTGCAACTGTACAGTTCCAAGCCTTGCTTAAACCTATTTTGGTAGAGGGTTCTATTGTTGATGTTCAAATTCTTGCATCTGGTAGAGGTTACAGAAAAGATTCTGATATTGTTGTATATGGTGATGGTGAATTTGCAGATATTAGTCCAATCATTAATGAAGATACTGGTAGTATCAGTGGTGTAAGAATTACTGATGGTGGAGTTAATTATAACCCTGCAACAACTACTATGGTTTTACAGAACCGTGGTAGAGAAGCTAAGTTTATTGGTAATGTGCATGAATGGAAAATTAATCAGGAAGTTAAGAGTAGAAGTTTAATTAATACTCAAGACGCTGCATTAACAAAACCAAATACTAACAAAGAACTTGGTCTTCAGTTTATTAGCATCTATCCTCCTAATAGACTAAGATTCCAAGTTGGTGACAATATTGACTCTGGTAACCTTGAACTTACCAACAATCCACAACACTCTCCTATTCTTGGATATGCTTATGATGGCAATCCAATATACGGACCTTACGGATTCTCTGGATCTACTGGTGGACCTGTACAGAGACTTACAAGTAGTTACATCCTCAATACTGCACCTAAGGTAGGACTAAGACCGCCTGGGTATTCGCCTGGATACTTTACTGATGATTACGAATATAACGGGTCTGGCGACCTTGACGAGTTCGGTGGCAGGTATTGTGTAACCCCACAGTTCCCCGATGGAACATATGCATACTTCTATGCAATCGATGTTGACTCAAGTGGTGTTGCTGAACCAAAATATCCATATATCATTGGAAGATATTTTAAAGACACTCCAATTAAAGATAACTTTGCTGCTGATTTTAACCAAGATCAAGATATTACTAAACTTGGAATTACTAGAAACATCGGTCCATATTACACAAATTATGAAAATTCCATTTACGATCTGATTGATAAAGTAGATTCTTCATTTAAACAAGAATTTAAAGTTACTCAGATTCAAAGTGCAGGTATTACTTCTACAACTATTTTCTCTCCTGGCGAAGATTACAGAGTTGGTGATAAATTAAACCTCGATAATGCTGGAACAAACGGAACAGGAACCAATATTGTTGTATCTCATGTTCTTGGTAAAAATGTTTCTGAAATTTCTGTAGGAGTTTCAACGTTTAATGATGTTGATTTAAGACCAGTAGGAAACCTTGTTTATGGTAGAACACAAGAACCCCATGGATTACTTAATGGTGAAACTATTATTACTAGTGGTGTATCTACAGCAATCCTTTCCGATATTGAAGGTGCATATACAGTAAGTGTTGCAAACAGAAAGGTAGCTCTTTCTGAATACTTGGATCAAATTTCTGCAACTGGTATTACAACTTTCATTCCAGTTACTGACGTTGGTGGATTTGAAGTTAACGACATTATCGGTATTGGTACAGAGTTACTGAGAGTTACTTTTGTAGATAATGAGTATTCTAGATTAGGAGTTAATAGACAAGTAGGAGTTGCTGAAACTCATGCGAAGGGTTCTTCAGTTGAACTGAAACCCACTAGGTTCACT